>Ga0123355_10013675_pt1 | contig 12640 bp, 4 predicted proteins | sample TergutEmb28metaG_3_FD_89872 | JGI IMG/M metagenome (GOLD analysis project Ga0123355, IMG submission 89872) | Embiratermes neotenicus P1 segment gut microbial communities from Petit-Saut dam, French Guiana - Emb289 P1 | ecosystem: Host-associated > Arthropoda: Insects > Digestive system > Gut ...
ACGGTCATAACTCCGTAACAGTCCAAAATCGGACACATGTTTATATGAACTTTTTTGATCACAAAGACCTAGGAAATCACCTCCTGAAGTTATGTCCCAAAGTCGTGAATCACCCTGTATATCTCCGTCAACCCCCGTCACTGCGAAGTTTTGCTTTTTACACGCTATTTCACATCACTAGGAATTTGGCAGAATTCATCCTAACTTCCGAAACTATGTATCTGCACTATATGGACGCTGTCAAATCTAATCTCGTACCCGCAGATAAGTTGATTCCTGATTCTTTTCCTCTATTGCTATGCACATTTGTGCGGGGCAGGGAATAAGGTGGCGTTAAGCGGTATCACAAAGCCTGTGTGGACCCTTCTCAATTCCCATGTTATACTCATACCGGGGAATACTGTGCCTCAAAAGATGAGCTCATTGCACGCCTGTGTACAGACAAGGATGAGTGGTGGTGTGACTAGTGCGATAAAGCGCTATTCGCAACAACAGAATGTATGTTCTGCTATGCAATAAATAATATTCTACCTCGTGTTTTCTTGTTTTACTCTTTCTACGCCCTCTCTCGACACGTGTACGTGACTGTAAGTGCTTACGGAGCGTTCCTGCTCCGGTGGTACGTGGCGGAATGATAAACAAGTATGTGCTTCCACCGATAAATTGCTTACACGTGTCGTGGATCCCTGACTACCAAACCTACCCTCGCGGTGGCCACACACGGGCGTAGGTGGGATTCCCACTTGTGGCCTGACTGCAGAAAGCAACACCGTACATTACCAGCGCTATTTACGAAACTTCACGGCGGTAATACGTCACTTCAACAACCTGTGAGTACATGCATTTTTAACACCGCACAGAGGCTCCTGCAACCTGTCCTCACGGCGGCACCGATTCCTTTTTAATATTATACACACTTGCCGCATGGGAATGCTGCCTCGGCGGTACCTTAGGTTCAAACTGACATGCATTACCTTACGTTTCCGCAACACCGAGCATTACCTTAGTTTTACGCAAACGCCATCTTGCACTAAACGAATACCGACGTTTTGTCATCAAGTTAGATTCCAACCACCATGCATTACCTTAGGTTTAACCATATATGCATTACCTTAGGATTGATCCAACATGCATTTAGTTAGGTTTACTCTACCCTAACGCTATCTTGCACTAAACGATGGCCGACGTTTCGGCATTACCTTAGGATTAACCTAACATGCGTTACCTTAGGTTTCATCTAACATGCTTTACCTTAGGTTTACACTAACCTAACGCCATCTTGCACTAAACGATGGCCAACGTTTCGGCATTACCTTAGGTTTAACCTAACATGCATTATCATACGTTTCATCCAACATGCTTTACCTTAGGTTTACACTAACCTAACGCCATCTTGCACTAAACGAAGGCCGACGTTTCGGCATCACCGAAATGAACCTAACATGCATTATCTTAGGTTCGCTCTTAACGTAACATGCACGAGTACCCAAACCGGCTGTTTAGAATACTAAAATCGATGCCTTCTTCAGGATGCTAAAGAACGAGTAGTGCCGCGGGAAACTATAAGGTTTACATCTAACTTGCATAACCTTAGGTTTATCGCCTAAAGTGCACAACCTTAGGTTTACCACCTAACATACACAAACTTAGGTTTATCATTAACGTAACATGCACAACCTTAGGTTCAAAAGGCGTAGGGGGAATGGAGGTGTGGGGGGCGTGGAGGTTTCAGGGCGCGCCAGACCTCCATGGGTTACTACTATCCCGGTAAATGTAAGGCAATAAAATTTAACTGAGCTCGGGTTAAAATCCACTGGGTTACTATCTTGTTGATCAAAACGTTCCGGAAGCGAGCAGTTGCAATACTTGGGATTAACCTAACGTAACATTTCAAACTGGGTGAATCAAGTAAATTACATAGCTTAAAAAGCCTGGAAAGTAGTTCAATTTGTAATGCGTGTTATCAAAGTGGAAATAGGAACACAAAAATTAACCTTCATGTCGTTGGTACGTCTTGTTCTTGAATATGGGTCTGTATGCTGGGATCCTTGCAGAGAAGGACACATAAATGCATTAGACTGAGTACAGAAGAAAGCCGAACTATTTACTAATCGTACGAAGGATTCTGACTGGGAAAACTTGGGTCAATGTAGGACAATAGCACGATTTTTAAGCGTACTGTGGGGAACGGCTTGGAAAGCTGTACGTGACAGGTTGAGAGGGCCTTACTCTTTGTGTAGGTTTGATTATGTTGGGAAAATTAGGGATAGAAAACACAGAATGGATATAGGGAAGTATTTATTTGTAAATATGACCATTGAGAACAGGAACCAACTGCCTGCAGAAACGTTAGGGACGTTCCTTTTTAAACATGAGATTTTTAGAACAGAGTTGGGAAGCAGTTATTAACGGGGTGAAGCGATAGGAAGAGAAGTGTGGCGGATATCATCTAAAAGTGCAGTGAAGTGAAGTAAGGTGAAGTGGAGCGGTAGGGAATATAAATGGAATTAAGCCAAATGAGAGGGTAGTGAAGTGTAGTTAGGTGAAGTTTAAATGGGAGGAAGTGAAGTGTCGAAAAGTGTATTGATGTGGAATAAAGTGTAGTGAAGTGGAGTGAAGTCTTAAGAAAATGGTATCTGTTATTATTAAAAGATATACAGAACATATGCAGTTTGCTGATTCTTAAATTTTTTCTATTTTTCATTGTGGTATGTATGGCTAAGAGTCTGAATGCTTCTATTGAATTTTTTTAAATAATGCATTATTTTACTTATATACTTATGGTGTTCTATGTATTGTGTTAGTGTTGTTCCATGTGTTGTTTTTGTTTAAATGTGTACTGTACTACTGCCAACTCATATCAAACAATTTTCAGTTAGCAAATACTTTATATAACCCAACAGCAAACTTGGTTATTCTATCTGTTAAATCGTAAACAATTGATATATTTGGTTACCGTAGATGCCAAATTTTTAACAATAGACATATTACGTTACTGTAGATGTTAATTCTTTAACAAGATAAACAGTATGTTACTGTAACTGTTAAATCCTTAACAACAGACACACTGGTTTACTGCAGATGTTAAATCATTAACAACAGGCTCATTTGTTTACTGTAGATGTAAAAGACTTAACAATAGACATACTTGTTTACTGTAGCTGTGAAGTACATAACAACAGATAAAGTTGGTTAAAGTAGCTGCTAAATCCTAAACAATAGACCCAATCCAATATACGTTTCATCTCTCAGTCAGTAAGAGACAAATATTTGGTATTGTTTACCTGCAAGTAAACCAAAAAATTTCCTATAAAATATAGTTTAATTCTATCAGACTAATCCGGCTGTATTTTTGTGTATGTAATGTTAGGGATATTCTATGGAGCGGTCCGCAATATTAATGACATTGTTTTGGGGGCAATTCCTACACTACTCCTTGAAAACGCAGCTCAGTCAGCAAATTGCGGCCGTATTTACTTACCGTTCGTGTTAATTCGGTGCACTCAGCAGTTCCTTACACTTAACAATTTAAGCTTCATCCCTGGTCTTTATTTACCTTTCATGAATCGGCCTTTTTTGTCCTTTTGAATTATTGCATTTTCGACTTCATTACAGGTAAACAAAAACAGGTATGTCTATAAACACTGCATGGCATAAAATAACGTGTACTAAGATATGTAATTTTACCGCGAAGCCCTATGGTACCCCAAGAAGTGTATGTCAAATTTACAGACAAGCACTTTACACGAACTGAAAGCAGTTGCTGACACCCACACTAAACTAAACCGACTGCCGCATGTAAGTTTCCACAACTTTACCTGTAGATGAATTGCATCATTTTAGAGAGTGTTTCCATTATATAGCTGTGCAATACTGTAGTGTGGTTATAGAGGAATAACTACTGTAATTCTCATATATACCGTAATTTATTAAAGTATTTGAATTCGTACAATCGAGCGCTGCTGCATAAATGCCGTAATATACTTTACGTATCTGACTGGTCCCGTAAAATGTAGTTCGATCTGCTGGCAGCGGACTACTGCCGGGCAATTTACGCACAGAAGATATGTGTGGAGAACTGGACAAGTAGCGCTGCGATGAGAACAGGCTATCGGTGTCAGCTCAGTTGCTGAGCATTGGTACTGGCGGTAAGTACTGACCTGAGTAGTTTACCCGGAAGGCTCACGGTTGCTTGTTTCCTGGGGTGCAACGACGTTACTCTTTGGATGGCGGGTAGCGATTCGTTTCTTCTTTGATGATGTGTGGCCGAAAAGTTATTACTTTGAATAACGATATGCCAAGCCAAGCCTAGCCTAGCCAATTTGCTAAGTGAGGGGACTATTTCTGTGAAAGGAAATTCCACGCTCGTCTGTTAGAAATTTCTGCGGTTGACGCGAATTTTGGGCTCTATAACACACACCTTAATTCTAACTGGGGAACTTGTTTAAGCTAATGGTTTAAAGTCAGGCTGTGGAACTTGACTGAACTTACCGAAGACTAGCGGGTTTGTAGCAATTAATTTAATGATGGGAGCGTATAATTTGGTCGAATGTCTGTCTGGATTTTCAGCATCGACCGTTAAGTTGCAGGCTGAATCAATGCGACATTCTTAAGTAGGATAGGTAAACCGCCCCACCAGAGGCAGGGATGTGGGGACCAACTTCTTCTTAGAATCTTATACCCTTCAATTTGCCTTACAACAGAGAGAAAATCATTGAAAACCCTCAGCCAGCGTAACTGAAAGGCCTCGAATGACGAACGCAGAATGCGATTCGTTTAGTCTACTTGGTCATCGCCGGCGATGGCCTCAACTGGCCCCCCACGTCAGCTAACTTTGAGTCAAAGCTCACAGTCAGGGCTCTGACTTTGTAGACAAAAGCGAAACATCCAGATCCTCGTGTATCTGCCTCCTAATAACGTAAGAGATGGCCCCTATAGCAAGGCGTAGAAACTTCTATTGTAAAACCTGCATCTTCCGGACGAGGGTATGGGCAGCGCACCTCCAAGTGGAGCACGTATAATCCATCATGGGTACGGGTGAGCTGCGTATATAACAGGAATCCGTTCCTGACCGATATATCACTCATCCTACTTATGGGCGGATGCAACATACGAAAACCTTGAGCAGTTCTCTCCCTGAACTGATCGATGTGAGCGACCAGATGAATCGTGTATCTAGAGTCACACACAGATAAGTATACGTGTCTATTAATTCATTGGTCCCCGAAAAGTGTTACTGGTCGGAGCTGAATAAAGAACCGACCGTCCCGCGCGAAGAATATCGCGGTGATCCTTGAGACATTGATGGCGATTTCCATAAACTCAACCACCGTTGAAAGTCTTTGAGGATTGAAACCAGGTAGCTTACGAGCAGCAGCGGTTTGCGGGACGTGGCTAAGATGACCGTGTCGTCGACGTTGAGGGCCGAATAGACGTGGTGTGTGGGTGAGGATTTGTCGTTGACATACAGATTAAAGAGGATAGGGAAATCAAGACTGAGCCACCCGAGCCTGCGTGACTCGACGAGATATTGTAGCCGTCTGTAAGGAATCTTGGAACGTCCGACCCCGGAAGTATGAAGGGGATTTAAGGACTATGTAGGACGGGAAGCTTAGGCGAGTTAGGTTGTAGAGGAGCCATTTGATCCAAAGATATCAAAGGCTTTGACCACGTCGAGGAAAAACGCGCCGGGTAGTCTCTTTTCTACGATGATACTTTTTATTCTTTCAAAGAGGCAGGCCACGTGTAAGGAAGTGATATGCTTAGGTCTAAACCAAACTGCTGGTCTCGCATCACTCCGCCCTCGCTTACTGCATGTAAGCTCAAAGGATCTCTCAAGTAATTTACTAATCGTGTCCAAGAAACTAATAGGCCAATAGGATTAGGGCATTTCCGTGTCCTTCCCGGTTTAAGGATGCAGCTAACTCGAGACTGCTTATACACTGTATGAAGGTGATGGTAATATGAACCAGTAGGGAATCCGCTCGCTACGGAAGATGCTTTAAAGCCCTATTTGTGATGCCGTTTGAGTATGGAGTCTTGGTGTCCATGAGAGCCGTGATAAGTTCCTGAACTTCGACAGATTTCGATAATTTATGTTCGCTCGCAGGAGTCAAGAAATATGACCTCAGCGCCACGTCAACCGTCTCAATAACTGCCTGGACTGAGTGATTGATCACCGGCTGAAACGGAGTCACCAGATTGTCGGCTAGGGTTTCGGTTGTGTACGAGACTGAGGAGTGGTTCCACCGGTTTGACTAGGTGGAAGATGAAGTAGGAATACTCGTTAGCACATTGCTCGTCTTCCCAAGCAAGTGGTCTCCGGGATGGAGGTATTTGAGTGTCGCACTCCAGTAGTCGATTCTCCACTCTTTGGACCGGCGTGTCACCAACGTCTGCAGGCTCCTTACCTCGGCTCACAGAGCGGGGTCCTAGTGATCTGCCACTGCCTTCGTAGTCAGTTCATTAGGCGTATCGTATCCAAAATGCCAGCCTTTTCGGAGGGCGAGGGTAGTCACACGGGCGACAAATGGGACTAGACGCTACTAGGGCCTTCAGAACTTCACCGGAGTGGTTCTCACTGTATGTTTCGATTGTCATTTCGTCGTGCCATTCCGAAACGAATTGCATTTGTTCTTCTAAGTTTATGTAATTTGGCACAGTCACTGCGCCTCAAGTCAGGGCTATCTTGTGGGTGGTAAAATGATGAGCTACAAGGACTGCCAATGAGAAGCTGGAAGTGGTCCGAGCTTAGTGCAATAAAAGAAGTCAGATACATAGGGAATTGGTGGTTCTTGGTTATCAGGATATCCAATATATCGGGAGTAGCGGACGAGTAGTAGGGTTTGGTGATTGAGACGTCCGGTCCAAAGATCAGACAGGAGTTTGCGTCGTCCAAAACCAGTAGGTGCTACCACCGTCTCGTGCTCAGCCGCGAGATCCAATCCACGTGTTTGGCGTTTAATTAGACAGCCATCATAACCGTCAATTCCCCGCCGAAACAAGCGGTCAGTCCGGCTCAGACCAGTGGGCGGGAAGGCAAAAAGTAAGCCGCAATAATTATGAACGGTTTGCCGGATTATTTGACTTGAGTGGCGGTTGCATCCATGTTGTTCAATTTCGGAACTCGTATTCATTGTTGGAACATACAATGGCAGACCAGGATTAAGGTACCGCTCCCGCCGTAGTCTGTCGGTGCGGTTACAGACATAATTTGCAAGCTGGTAGGCTTGGCAAGCTTTAAGGAATGTCTCACTTAAAAGATAAAATTCGACGGTGTGCAGGTTGTGGAAATGCTCCAGTTCAAGTTTCCTGAACCGCACTGTGTCAGCATTCCAGAAGTAAGATGCGTGGCTTTTCCCCGCTCCGTCTTCCTAGAACGTGGTACCATTGTCGGCCACAAAATATAACGGCCCTCAGAATAGACCACGGGCGAACTTCCCCTGTGGGCTGGAGGAGATGGACGTCAGAATTCTACAAGTCAGCTCGACACGTACTTCGAGGGGAATGTGATCAACGAGAATAGAGATTACATCTTGTGGTTGTGTAGCTTTGGGTGGGGACCACCAGATTGGGTGTTGTGAGTTTGGCGGCAGTGGTTTTGACACTCTTGTCTGATTTCTTCCTTATGCTTTCCAGTAGCTGGATTACTGGCTGTTGTCGGTTTGGTTTCAGGCTTCTCAGGCCTGGCCGTCTTCCTGGTGGCGGTCACATTAGGCTGCTCGGGCTCCGTGACCGAACGAGGAGAGGGATTTGGATTTGGTTTGGGTTGGAGCGGTGGTAGCCTTGCAATACGCTCCATCCGACAACGTAATTCAAACCCTCGCCCCGGTACATCTGCCTGGCAGGCGGACCGGCCTTCTGAGCATTTGGAGCGGCAGGTTGACCTGTGGAGGTGCTCTTTTGGCCACGCTTGGACGTCTAAATTGAAAGAGCCGCCTTCGCTTCTTTCCACCTAATACAGACACGGTAGTTCACTATTTTGTTTCCTCTCAACCACAGTATGAGGCTGCTCTTCTCAGGGTAGAGTATCTACCGGAGAGTTGCGAGTAACCACACGCGAGGCACCGGGCCGCGTATCCGTAGTTCCGCTGTGTGCGTCCACAAAGCTGGCAGAACTTGCAATATAATGGGCCTTTTGGAGCCAAATACGACTACCCCGACACTCACAAACCGTTTAGTTTGGTGAGTGATCGCACTTTCGACACCTCAAGCCCTCTCGCCACCGAAAAAATGAAATGCGGTGGAAGGAATTTCTTTGGCGGTTTCCTGGCCGCGACGGCCATATCTCAATTACGTAACTCCATGGACACGATTGTTCAGGGCTTCGAGCTCCTTTCTGACCAGCTGTCAGGTTAACCTAACCATGTTCATCACCACAAGTCACACATAGTGGTCATGCAGGTGCGTAAATGTGTGGAAACTCACACCCTTCTTCCCATCAAGAGAACGCAGTGCTCTGACCGAGGCTCTAACCCATCGGCGGTTTATAGGACGACCATCAACTTCTCACCCATTAGTTGGTCTGTCAAGCCGCGAAACCAAGATGCCCGTAACGAAGTCAGGGAAGCAGGTGTTTAAATATCACATGTAATAAAAATGGGCGTCTTAAGAGGAGGTTGTCCTTCTGGTAGGCAGCTGTTGGTCTCCTGGGTGTGTTGACTTGTGTCATTTGGAGTTTCACTCAGAGTTGCGGACAAGTCGCTAGACATTCGCTAATTGGCCTACTCGTGTGAGACAGTGATTTCGGACAGTTCCGAATATATGACTGTGTGAATGAGAATCCCACTTGGCTGAAACGGGACGAAGGGCCCGGCTAATACAATTAACCTGTCCCTTGGGTGGCCCGATTTGCCGGCTGCTGACAGCAGGTAGTTCCGCCGTGATTCATGTGCTCGCGAGCATATGTGCGGTCCTAACGCCAGGTGCTTTTGGCGGGCTCGCTCCAGTCACAAGAGGTTGCCAGCTCGTTGGCTTTGCTCGTGATCTCGAGCTGGCTGGATAGACGTTGGGATGCTTTAAACCAACCTTCAGGTTTGGTGCTGCAGTTCCCAGCAAACAACGCTGGCTTCTTCTTGTTTTGCGAATAGAGTCATCCTCAGCTCCTTGAGGAAGGCTGGTGAAGGCTGGATCGTCGATAAAGCCTTAAAAAGGCTACTTCCTCCTTCCTCATCATGACGCCAATAGCAGGGTCTCAACTTCCTCTTCCGTATGCCTTTAGATCCTTAGACGTTCCGGTCTCACTGTTGATGTTCACTCTCGTAGCGAGTCACACAACAAGACAATTCTCAAACTCACATCTGCTGATGTGAGACTGAGAGATCTCGTTATATATTCTGCTCTTTCTGCTGTACCTTTTCTGTCATTAGTTAGTTGGCAGATATTTGTAAACTTTGTTGTGTAGACAACTACCGGTTTTTAGTTGTTTGCTGGGGCCCTCAATGCAGGTTTCCACACCCAACATTTCCCTAATGTGTGGAAGAACGCTCGAGTGATCTCCAGCTTTCAACTACGGAAGGAAATGGCACTGTTCTCGTACTTTCGGCCCATTAGAATCTTGTACACGATTGGTAAATTATATGAAAATATCCTATTAACTAGGATAGTATATGTAGTAAGGGAGCGAGGATTGATGTGAGACTAGCAGATTGCGTTTCGTCTCAGGCATAGCGCGTCCTTGCAATAAGAATAATCAGGAAATTTGGCGAAAAGAGACTAACAGACGCGGTTTTCCTCTACGTGGCCAAAGCCTTTGATACCTCTGGATCGAAGGGCTCCTCTACAACTTAACGCCCCTAAACTTCCCTTCCTACGTCGTCCATACAATCTCATTATAGTTCCGGTGTTCTACGTTTGATGCTTCTTTCCAGACGGTTATATAATCTCGTCGAGTCATGCGGGCTTGGGTGGCTCAGGCTGGATTGATCTCCCCTATTCTCTTTAGTCTGTATGTCAACGACAGAGCCTCACCCTCGCACCACGTCTATTCGGCCCTATACACGGACGTAAAGGCCACCATAGCCACGTCCCACAAACCGACGATACTCGTGAGCTAACTGGAGTCAAACCTCAACGAACTTCAACGGTGGTTGAGTGTATGGAAATCGCCATCAATATCTCAAAGAACAGCGCGATATTCTCCGACCGGGCCTGTCGGTGCTTCATTAAGCTCTGACCAGTAACACTTTTCGGAGAACCAATGAATGGATCGACACAAATCCTTATCTTGGTGTGACACTAGATACACTATTCAACTGGTCACCTCACATCGATCAGGTCAGGAAGATAACTGTTCTAAGAATGGGTATGCTGCGTCCCCTCCTAAGTAGTAAGCGTGATATCTCCACCAGGATTGGAGTCCTGTTATTTAAGCAGCTTATTCGCCCCATGATGTTTAATGCATGCTCCACTTGGAGGCCCGCTGCCCTTACCCACTTCCGGAAGATGCAGGTTTTACTATCGAAGTGTCTTCGCCTTGCTATGGGGGCCCTTGGTACGTTATTAGCAAGCCGATACACAAGAATCTGGGCGTTTCGCTTTTGCCGACAATCGGAGCCCTGACTGCAGCTTTTACTCAAAGTTATCTGAAGTGGGAACTCCCTATTATGACAAATTGGCAGGTACTTATGCTAAATGAGGGTTGATCGCGTCGAGTGACGCGGAAGCCAAGGGCGATAGGGACCAGAGTGTAATTCTAGGCCATCGCCCGCCATGACCAATTCTGCTAAATATATCGCATTCGGCGCTGATCATTCGAGCGCCTTTCGGTTAACCTGACTGAGGGTTTTCGATGAGTTTCTCACTGTTGTAAGGCAAAGTCTAGTGTATTCGATATCAAGTCGGCACGGTCCGCACTCCCCTCCCCAGGTGCGGCAGCTTCAACTAATTGCCTGACAGAAGTCGCAAACACCAATTTTGCGACAGATTCACTCTGGGCTTAGAATCCAGTTGGCCGACTAACCAATTTTTATTCCTACCTCTTTTAGTTCAGTGCCACCTAGGCACTAGTCTTTGGTCAAATCAATTAAAGCCTTTAAACTGAATTGAAAATCGTTAGCGTAAGCATATTTAGCAGTTAGAGATAAGCTGTCTGTTGTAGAGCACAACGATGCGGTCAAAAGCAAGAATGGTTAACAGATTGAGGGGCGTCGACTTGCGCTTTGCGCAGGTCGACGCCCACCAGTTAGCACCTTAGCTTGGTTTGGCTTGCTGGTGCTCTGTAAAGAGCTTCTATGCTAACGCAGTACTTGTACTTTGTCTCGTGGGTACATCACAGACAGGAGAATTTCTGTGGGGTATAACGGCTTTTTTTGTGTGTGATTGTAACGAGGAGTGGACAGAGATGGAGAGAGATAGAGGGAGAGAGATAGTCGCTAGTGAGCTAAATGTTGAACTGATTTTGTAGAGTGTCAGAGAAAGGAAATGTGCTGCGTTGTAAAGCGGTTGTTGGCATGTGGATGTTCCACACACCAGATGTCTTATCTTTAAGGAAGATCGCATTATACTTGTATACAGCCGAAGGCTTTTATTACATTTGGGTCCAGGCCAAAAAATTATCCATGTTTTATCTCAAATTTATTTTTCTGGAATTTCTTACGTCAATATTTTACTACAACAACAACAACTACCACTACTACTAATAATGATAATAATAATAATGCTAACAACGCTACTAATAACTCTAACTCTACAGCTATTCCTGCCTCTAATCCTAATGTTCTTGACACTCCCTGTTTCTACCGCTGCTCTAATCACTATATAATTCTACTAAAAACACAATTATTAATCTTATTAGTAATACTAATATTAATGCTGAGTTACGAAGGAAAACTTACAATTGTACGTATCGGGTTTGGAAATTTTATTGAAATTAACTGGATGTGGATAGTGTGATAGAACGGCAATTGAAGTTGAACAGTTAGATGACAACCGAAACTGAACTCACAGCACAATCTGGAACATCTTTTGTGGAATGGCTTCACTACTGTAAGTAATGATTGTTTCTTAGGTTTGATAAGTTGTGACAAAATTGTACTTAGAAAAAAGTTACATAAATAGCAAATGTGTGTTCGATGAAACAAATTGTGTCCAATGTATTTTGTTAGAGGCCGAAATATTGTCACAGTGAATGTTTACGGTTCAGTCAGTACAATGAAGCATACATGTAAATGCACGGAATTCACACTTCATTAGTGGTTAATTGGGAAACTTTTTTGCGAATGACTGCTGATTTTACATGTGGTTTAAGTTTTGTAAACATGTAACTTATTATAAAAATTGTACTGAAAATACAAGACCACTAATTAGTTACACAGCTAACTACTTGGCCCTGTAATTTAGACACTGTTTATGAAAGATAATTTGGTGGGTCTTTGTGTTTGACACTGTCCATACACACCCAAAAGTTTGTAGGTATATATACAGGATTAGTAGTGACAGAACATGAGGGGAATATGAATATGGGACAATGTTACAGTTAATAATACAGTTAATACATTTCAAAGTCTGTTGCCGTATCTACAGGATATGTAGTGACAGAACATGAGGGAAATATGAATATGGTACAATATTACAGTTAATACATTTCAAAGTCTGTTGCTGTAAATACAGGATATGTAGTGACAGAACATGAGGGAAATAT
>Ga0123355_10013676_pt1 | contig 12640 bp, 14 predicted proteins | sample TergutEmb28metaG_3_FD_89872 | JGI IMG/M metagenome (GOLD analysis project Ga0123355, IMG submission 89872) | Embiratermes neotenicus P1 segment gut microbial communities from Petit-Saut dam, French Guiana - Emb289 P1 | ecosystem: Host-associated > Arthropoda: Insects > Digestive system > Gut ...
CTTACTGTTGCTTTCAGTCTTTTTAAAAGGGCCTATGCAGCATCGCATTTAAATGTCAACAACAGGTACTTCGCGTCTTTCAGTATTGCCCCATTTTTTAGTAATGTCTTCGTTTCTGCTTCTCACATCCGCACTTTAAGTTTGCTTTAACCTGTATTTTTTAAATTATTGTTTTAAATTTATGTGGGCATTTTATTACAGAAATGTGTTTATGTCATTGTGCTTACATTTAAAAGCTGTATTTAGTGTAACGGCCATATTATGCTATAATTGTTGACGTATCATTTTGTTGCAGGTAAGTACCGATGTTTTGAGATACGTGAGTTGAGCCGTATTTTGTAACATCTTCAAGGTAAGAAATTGCCACCTGTATTTCAACTGAACTGATCTGATCATATCGACTTCTTATTGCCATTCTTGATATTGTTTATTATTTGCTTGAATTAGATGTATTTAAGTGACGTAGCACTACAAGTTTACTCCGTTCTTGTCCCATAATTATTCTGCATGTTACCTAAGTCGGCATTACTTCGTCACATTCCCTTACATTTATGTTTTGTTGACTCGTATCAGCAGAATGGTTGCAAGGACATATGCTTTCTTTGTGATTGTTGAAGGCGTGACGAAGCCGTGAGTCAGTGTTAAAAATTGGTGGTGCATACGTTGTCGGTGTCATTCAACAAAGCCACTACTTCAAAGGTACGTGCTTATTCAGTGCGATGAACTGAAACGTTAGACTGCGCTGTGAGTTGTAAATATCAGTGTAATTTTCATTATTTTGTTTGTTTTTGGTGCGACAGCCCCAAGTGGGCCAGGGCTTCCTCATTCTCGAGTTTTCTAGATCACGCACAACGACGTACCACAGTCGGTAGGACTTCTCTCGAAGAGCGATCAGCTCGTCGCAGAGACTTCTACCTGGCAACATACGACACCCACAGACAAACATCCATGCTCCCGGTGGAATTCGGACCCAAAATCTCAGCAGGCTAGCGGCCGCAGATCCACGCCTTAGCGTGGCCACTGGGACCGGCAGTTTTCATTATTTTGGTTGGATTATTTCGTTATGGTCTCCAATTTGTAGCCCAGCCTCCACCCTGTAATTCAAGCTTTGCAATCTGTGTGCTCAAAAACGCAACTTTTAAACCGAAAGTTCTAATGTGTTTCTTTTTAAGCTTGTTCGCAAAATTGCGAAGAGCGGCTATTAGGCTGTGTTCTGTCTGTCCGTCTGCAAGGAACAACTCGGCTCCCAGTTGACATATTTTTAATGAAACTTGATCTTTGAGTATTTTTGGATAATATGTCGCGAAATTTCAAGTTTCGTTAAATTGACAAAATAACGGGTACTTTACATCAAGGCAGATTCATATTTTTTATCATATCTCGCCCATTTCTTCCTAGAATGAGAAGTGTTCGAGACAAAATTTGTAGATAAAATCAAAACACGCATTTTATTTTCAATAAAATTTGTTCGAAAATCGTGCCATTTGTGAGATAAATTGCAGAAAAATATTGTAGAGCCTGGCAGATTACATATGACAGTATGGCGCATCCGCTTTGCATGCTGGATAACACACTTTTAGAATATGTAATACTTATTTCTTTTCACGGGCAAGAATGGTTACGCGAACGCGCCTTTTTGTTACCTGTGTACGAACATTGTCTGTCTTGTTGAACTGCTGTTGCCATGCTGTCTGTGGAATGTGTATGTATGCCTCTCACCAACAGCTCATTATACTGGAATCTGAGAAACGGTATGGTTCACCTCACAGCATAATCGAAATTTAGAGGTGCCTCATCTTGCTGGAAGATGATGTGAGCACGTTCCTCCAACTACGGACAAGAACGATGATTTAGTGCCGCCAAACACACGTTACTGTTATGAATTCAGCGAACATAAACGGTCCTGTCACTTACCTGCGTGTTGAGTGCACACTACACAGTCACCTTAAAAATGTATCTTTCATGCGCTTGACATACAGAATGTTGCTTTGTGCTTTGTCACAAAATGTGGCTTTGTTCACAGTTTTCTCTTTTTTCGAAGCTACAGGCGGAACTTACGTAGGCGTAATACCGCCAGAATGCATTTATTTGTAAAACACTGTTGGATGTTTTTCATGTAACTCATCACAAATATTAAGTTTCATTGTGGAAATTGTTGTATGGAAATACTATAGTTTTCTTTAACAACGTACCCCTGTTTCCACTAACCGTAACTTGAGAAGAATTCAATCCTTTCGTTTCTTACCACAGTTTAGAGCTAATGAAGTAGCTACAAAAGCTTTAAGCTAGAATGTTAGAAATTGTTCTTTCCAATCAACTCTATAATAACATCAGTGTAAACTATGCAGGGTTCATGAACCCCCAGGCCGGTAAGAAATTACCGGTAGGTTATCTCGAAACGTCGGTAAGAAATTAACACAACTCGCCGCGTAATAACCCAGAAGAACGCATTTCACAGTCCTGTATAGTTTACACTGATGTTAGTATAGAGTTGATTGGAAAGTATAATTTCTAACATTCGAACTTAAAGCTTTTGCATTTTCTTCGTTAGTTACGCAGCGTAATAACCCAGTCGAGTGCAGTTCACAGGTACTTCGCTACGGAAACCTGAAATCACGCATTCTACAGGACTCTAGTTATGCCTATTATTTCATACCAGTGATAAACATTGTGTTTCTAACAATAAGAGAAGGGTATATGTTGAAATTTCATAACAGGGTCTTGAGAAGTGTACGTGTATTTGGACTGGCAGTGCTCCACATTCATATTCATTAAGCTGTTTAGTCTAATTATGGCAGTACAGTAAATATGCTACAAAAATAGGTGGACTAGGCTTCGCTATAGGCTGGTGAAAACTGGTTAATGGACAGTACTTACATCAGACATTTGATTTTCTTACGGCAGTGACTATGCGATCGTTGTGTTTGGGAAGTGACGGCAGTCTAAGGAACATGCTGCCTACCTCATCGGGGCAGCAGATTTTCTGTGACGTCGGTACATGTGTACCAGATTAAAGGGGCGTCATAGCCCAGAAGACACTAATCTTCAACACGAGTATATCTTTTGTTTTGTTGTATTGTCTTGTTCGTATTTGCTTCATTTTTTAAGTCGTCTCGGTTGTGATGCTGGATAATGAACAAAGCGACCTGCTTTGTTTTATAACAATTTGTGGAGTTGTTAGAAACCACTACAATATTGTGGTCTGTGGCAATATTCATATGACCTCGGAATTCCGTTTGTTCTGCAAACAATAGAAGTTAATATTTCTGTGATTATGTAAGAAGCTTAAACTTACTTAGCTAATATTTCTGTGATTATGTAAGAAGCTTAAACTTACTTAGCTACAGTGAAACGCACCGTCCGCATATACAGAAGTAAATTGCTTCGCCTTTTCATTGAGCCATCGTTTATGCTCGAGAACTTGTACTGCGGTTTTTACGTGGGTACAAATATTTGAACTACAGGGCGCCTCAAAGTGACCTACTTTACCGACAAAAATATTCAGAGTTTCTTGGCCAGTAAGACAGTAATTATGAATTTGGAGTTGTAATTGACCAATTGCTACTGGTTTAACGTACATTATTCTGCCTCGTTTACTATTTTCTGCGTTTGAATTGTCTGTGTTTTGTAAGACAAAGCCGTATTCTTAGTTCCGGTATAACAAGAGTAATCATTTACGCCAAAGACAACGAAATTTTTCTCTACTGATATGGAATATATCCCCATTCATGATTGTTACGTAATAGTGTTGATCTCACGTACTGCTCTATTTTTTCGAGAGGCAGTTCGATATAACCGCGTACCCCGTAAAGTCATCAGGTACACATTCCCATAGAGGGTTCATAAAATGTGAGATTTTGGGTTATTGCAGCGGGATTTATAAAGATGCGTTTTTTTTTTTATTAAAAGGATGTGATGCTGTGTCGGACTAGTAGTTACAGACGTTTTGAAGGCACTACGATCGTTCGAATCGTCAGAAACTGCTCGTCCAACGACACTGTCTATCCCAGAAGACTGGAATTTTTGGCGGGTCATAGAATATTAAATAGGCTGTATGTACGTGCGCTTTTCTTGAATTGTTCTCTGTTTCCGCAGCTTTTACACTTACGCTTGCATTGCTAATGTTACTTTTTCTTTTGGCGTGGGGGATATGATGCTTCAAAACAAGCCACGCTTTGAGAGATGTTGCCGGTACAAGAGGAAGAAGCGGATGAAGGCGGACGGCGACGTTGATCGCACGGTTTAGACGGTGAGAATCTTATTAGCAAAGCTGTCTAGGAAAGTTCCTCGTTATGTGTTGCTGGGAACTACCGCGAATGTAGCGGAATGACTATGTTTTACATCTAGTAGGAAAGTGTTTTATCTTGCGTAAGTTGACACTTCTGTATTAAAGTTGGAAGGTAACTGGCCTCTCATAAGACCTGTTTTGATTGTTGGTATTGATTTCATTCCGGTTATTTTAACAAGTTTTAATGAATTGTGTGGCCTAATAAAGAGCACGCTTGATCGTTTCGATTGTTTCGTTATGTGGAACACTTGTGAAAGTTGCAGTCAAAATTGATTCCTGCTCCTTAATATTAACTTGAGATATCTTTAGAACAATTTGCACTGATTGCTGACAGATTGGGAACTATTTAGAAACGACCCAACGCAGCATCCCAAAAAGACTTGTATCTCCACCAGCACCTCTGTCAAGAGCCTCAAATCAAATGAAATAGTGTTTACACGTACTGTACAATCAATAGTCACGAGTCTTATGTGTATTTGAGCTGACCTTTGTAAACCATGTTACGTCGTATCTTATTTAGCATATGCAACAGTAACGGCGGTTTAACCGTTGTTTTTAATTAGAGTGAGTGCCATTTCCGTGACGGCTGTTAAGTTTTTAATTAAGCCGAATTATGTGTATAGATTTATTTCTTTATGCACAGCAGTCACGCTTGTTGTCCACTGCAAAGACCAAGCTCTTAATGCTGTGTAGGGAAATAATTGTCGTTTGTACTGAGAACTATAGAAAACACGGAAATACCCTCTGCGGCCAAACCTGGCGATGCATGAAGTAATCATTTGTGTTTTAACAGGTTGACCGTCGTGTTACAGCAGGACGGTTTTTTCTTAGGAACTTAGACAGACAAGGCACGCATATGGCTTTAATGCATGATAAAAATGCAATACCGAACTCGGATTAAAGTCATATAATGAACGGCCGCCTTTCCTGCCATGTATGTTAGGTGCAATATTACACATACGTTACCGACGGCAAGAGTGCAGCAGTGTACACAGTTCGTTGAAGCATGGCATGGTGTCTGTGGCTAGTGCACTTCCTTTTCGTAATTTCCTATCTTCTTCTGTCTTGTGTGTGTCACAATCATCTTTCGTATCCTAACATTGCTGGCAGCAGCACTTCAACAAATATCCCACAAGATAACCATATTAGGAGTTATAAAACTACACACAACTGTTCTGTTAGTTAGAGTTCCTTTCATTCCACCAACTTTCTCTTAAGAAAGAATGTGATACAGATTTTGAACTCGGTTTTCACAAGACCTGTAAACTGTAATCTTTGTGCGGTAACACCGACGAAAATATTCCTGTAGACAGGGGTGTCAAACCCGTGGCCCGTCTCATTGTGTTATGCGGCCCACGGTCACATTTGTACTAGACAAATTACACAATAATTTTGAAGGCTATGTAGTGTATACCACTTACTCTGATTTTTTACACACGCGGCCCTCGAATTAGCCCATAATAACTCTTGGACACCCCTTGTGTAGACGATATGTGTAATTGTTCATGTCGAGGACTCGTCATTTTGTACAGTCATGCATTAAGTTTCTCAGACCTCAGCATCTAAGCCTTAGGTATTATAACAATGAGGTAATGTGGTTTTATGTTCGTGAGAATCAAGGAATGCTTTTATCTTTGCCAATCTGGTGGACGGGTTTTATTAACGCTGTTTAATTCGAATATAATTAGACATCACAGCGACATAATGTAGGGGATAGTGCAGTAGGAGCATTGTCTCGGGCCACTTTGTATGTAGATGTTGAATAAAATATTTTCTGAAATAAGACTCCTCAAATGCCAGTTCGGTATTCAGATGAACCTCTTGACTCATTAACTTTAATGAGTGTTGCACGGTGATATAACGAAATGAAATGCGCACGGTTTGCAGACTGAAACTGTCGGTTCATACCGACTTCTTCAAATTCCGGCACGTTTTTATTTCTTACCACTGCGACTGTGGCGCGTTATATACGGATGATTTTTATTGGAGCTTGTTGCTTTAAGTAACGTCTCTTGGATGTAGGCCTATGCAGAAATATGTGTTTGGTCCTTTTATACGTGTGTACGCATGAAGAACCCGAGACCTGTCAAACATATTTTGATTAACACTCTGAACTCTGGCATTCACCAAAATTACGTGCTTTGCAGATCAAATCCAACCTTACAGAGAACACAGCTCATGTCTGTAATAAACATCAGTCGTTTACTGCTGTGAAGGTAAAAGGGAATTTGAGCTTATGCATAACTTGGGAATTGTTGGGAAGTCGAGGTAACTTCCACACATTCTCGATTTTAGTACTAGATGGAGATAAGTTGCTCCACGCCCCTGCAGCTTTGCCCAGGGGGTAAGAGCCGGGTGCCCATTGAAAAGCAGACTGGATCAGTCCCAGTCGGTCCGGTAAGAGTGAATGACGGCATAAATAATTTTAGCTGGTTTCCATTACTACTTAAAATACGAGTACAGCTGTTTCGAACACGTCGTTGAACCAAGGCTCGTGACCTTGTGAACATGTCGTTCTTTCAAGAAACAGGCTTCCCTGCATGAGGAGGTTGGCTGCAGAATCCTCTCGCTTTTCACACACAAAACATTCGCTACTGCATAGATACTGCACACGTTACATACCTCCTTCTCAAATATCGCGTAAGCCATTTATATTGACATACACTTATATTTGTAACCTGACAGACGGCGTGTTAGATCGCTGTTGTCATTGTACGGAGCCCTAAGAATCGTAATATTTTAACTTCCCCGCCATTTGAATAATAATCGGCAGCTTGGAATTAAATTTTGCAGCGGTATTTCTTGCGAATGTACCGCTATTCTAACCATCGTTCATCAAAATATTATGACCTTTCGACTTTATAGTGTGAGGATATTATTGTTCCCACTTTCACGGTTTGGTGGACATATTAATGCTGTCCAGGAAGTTCCTTTGCTTCACATTATTTCTTCTGAACTCACCAGATACACGTCATTGTAGAACGTTCTTTGAGTTGTGCGGTCACAGCTCGAGAATCATTAGTGTTTTGCTCTTAATTATCGACAAATAATATGCTTTTGCTCTTGAATACATTTTCACTCGCTTGTTAATGTGAGATTTTTTGTTAGACTCTAAATTTACGGCAGATATATAAGTGATCCTTCGTAAAGCAACGTGCGGTATATAATCTTAGTAATTGACAACTACGTTAAGTAAAACACTTCTGTCTGCCTTTCATAAAGCAGTCATTTCCTTCCTCGTACTTATTTGTAACTGGGATGCGTTCGAAGTTTGACAATATCACTGATGTTTGGTCAGCCTAAATATCTTGTCATCGAGCTCTTTTATGGGCTCATGCCCATTTATTTGTCGGTACAGTTTCTTCATGGGGCGTCCACTTTGATGGAAGGACGGGACTGGCATTTGTCAAGTCTTAGTCTTTGTCAGTGTTTACAAGTTATTTACATTTGTTACTTGGCATCATTAATAGCGTCAGTACGGTGGATACAGGGTATATGTCAGTAAGTGCGTGGATGGCGCGCCGTGTGTTAATTGACTTAGCAACGTCATGTTAGCCACTTGAACGGGCGTAATTTTGAGCGCCGCCAAGCTTACGCCTCTTATAATTTCTATGTCTCGTCGTACCCTGTCCAGTGTGTGAAGTAGGATGGGTTCATTAATATTCCTAATTTTCTCTTTACTGCCCTATCGTGAAGTGCTTTGAGACCGACCCGTTCACCTGACCTCTGGAAGCATGACACTCTCCGCAGTGCATAGTTTTACTTGCATGTTCCCTGTTGCTTCCATGACGTATTACTAAGCGTGTGCCTTGTGAATGGGCCTAGTGTTATCATAAACAATCTGCATATGGATTTGACCCCATTGGTAATTATAGTCATATGTCGCGTCTGTTCTATCATGAACAGCGCTCGAGTTTTTACCAGTTACTGTATTTGTGTGGTAAGTATGAGTTTCAGAATAAGCAGCCAGTATTTCTCTGGACAACATGAATCAAATTTTGTAATGGAGATGCAGCGCGTTTGCAATGAGGTACGCACTGAATTTTGGAATGTTATGTGCATGCATCTCAAAATTCAACTGTTTTGTAGGTATGCGGGTTTTGAATTCCTGTACTTACAAGTACTGCAACTTAGCAGCGAAGAACGCGGTGTGGACCTGAAGTAGGCTTCCGCCAGGCACTCTTACATATGCGTGCAAGCTCACAGGCAGGCACTCGTAAGCTATATGTGGATCATATCACACCTAGGAAAGTGGTAAGCCGACATGCTGATCGTGCCTCGACGTTTTGTGACATTGTAGGATCTTATTTAACTAATCGGTAGGGCTTGGATGATACGGGTTCGTATCTCGGCAGCGCCTTGCGGAATTCTAACCCGCAATCCCAGCAAGCGAACGACCGAAGACCCACGCTTTAGACCACCCGGTCACTGGGTTTGTCTAAACCGTTAATATATCGCTCATTTGCGACAACAGTATCACAGCTCAAAATGTGTGATTTTCCAGGAGAGACTTTTAAAGGTTTGAAGTGCTGTAATTTTCTACGGGTGCAACGACGACACAACTGCTCTCCAGCGGCGAGTTTTACAAACTGCGTTATGACACTATACCTGTTAAAAGTGCATCTGCAAACGTTTCTTTCTACACCAATAACTCAAAAATACCAAATTTTGAGTTGTGACACTCTTGTCGCAAATGAGCCATGTGCATATAAATCGAGTTGTATATAATGTACATCAGGGCGATGGAAGTATCAGGATGTTCTAAATACGTTCGAACAATTGCATCAAGATATGAAGTGCCAGTACGCGAAGAGAGGAAAGAGTGTAACAGCGACAAAGTGGGACTTTTTCTGTCTTCACAGATTTAAAACTTGTTATAAGTAGGCGAATGAAACGACAGGGAGCTTCTTAATGAAGTCATTTTATTCGTAAAGATCTTTAAATTAGCATTGTATTTTTGATTTTGGGGCAACTGCGACAGTATTTCGTAGTGAGCGAACCGTCATACATCCATCCCATGTTTCTCATTGTAATAATTTAAGAATTTCTCAGTAACGTTTTGCCTCTTATTCAGATACCGTTGTGGAATAAGGTGTATTTTTTTGTCAGAACCTGCTCTGAACGTCCAGTAGTGCCTCACTGGTTTAGTACAGCTGCTCTTACACGTTGTGCCTAATAAGAAACGATTGGTAATGGAGATTGGACGCGCGCACACCTTCTGTTGCTTTGAGAGAAACAACTGAATTGTACTTCCTGAGAAAGTGGGCCTGCCATGTAGTAGCAGTTCTGTATGTGCTGTAATTGCTAGAGGGGCCGGGAGAATCGGGTTGTTTTAAGAACGCCTACGTGGCTAATGGACATACATTTGTTGAACAGACCATTGTTGTAGGGTTATACAAGAAGAACTACGTAACGTATACAGGTAATCCGATAATTTTAGGTAAAACGTAGGTGACCACGAAGGGCTGAGTATGTAAGTTGAGCAGGAAACAAGATAATTTGTACAGACTTTTGGCGGGAAAACCTTTTGAATGACGAACGCTTCTTAGAGCGAGGAATAAATGAGAGGATATCACCGAGGAAGCAGAGATTGGATGTAAGAGGTGGATGGAGGTGAGTCAGGACAATACTGAAATGCGGGTTTTGATATTAACAACACTGAACTACTGGGAGTTGATACTAATGTTCGATATGAGGCCTAGTTTACATTATTCTAGCAACTACCCCAAGAAAAGCTTCGTCACACTAAATTAATCTTTTTTCTTTGGACTTTATCCATCTTCTAATATTTAATGAAGTTCTACGTTTCGGAAGCCGAATCTGTTTCCGTCGTTGGGGAAAAACGGACGCAGAGTCGGCTTTCGAAAAACATAGTAATTCAGTTAAAAGCTGGATGGTAGAAAATTAGTCAAAATTAATAAGATTGGTTCAGTAAGTCATATACCATCGTCTGAACTGTAGAGCTTTCAGTTAAACTTAATGCCGTTGCTAATTCTTAATGTAACATTTACCCAGATCTGTACAGTGCCGAGTGTTGAAATTTTCCCCGTTATTACGCGTTTTGATTACGAAGTGAAAAAAAAACTGCTTGTGTGGAGATCATAGCCGTCCGTCCGTCCGTCCGTGACCTGGAATCAGCGACTAAACTGCGTGTCGGATTTTCATGAAATTCGGTGTACGAATTCTTTACAAGTACCTGTTGACCAAGCATGAGTTTCGTGGAATGGGGTCACTGACAGTCACACTTTACCTCGGAATGTAAATCGATATCTAGCCCTACTTTCCAGTTTTGAATTACGTGATCCGTGACAATCGGCTCAGTTAAAGCCATACTTTCATTATGCAGGGAGGGGTTAATTTTTACTCTATTTTCGACATTTGACATTCGATTTGGATAAAATTAGGTATGGAAGATGCCCACAAAATATGTCGAGTGATCTAGAGCAGTGTTCCTCAACGTTTGTGAGACCGCGGCCCGGTAAATTCTTTTTTCATAAGACGGGGGCCCGGTCCCAACAAATTTACTCCTAAATACCTTTCCATTTTTTTAAGTTCATACATTAAACTAAAATAAGTATTAATAATTAATTATGGCATAATCATGAAGAGTCTTATTACACTTATGTATACGGTGTGGCATGTTGACAAATACAGAATTACGTTTAAATTAGTTATCAATCACTGGACTAATGAAATCTTGTAGCATATTTTTGTTTCCTCAGGCCAACATTTGGGTCTGAGTTTTTCGACATATTCACGAATATTTTTCTCCTCACAGTATTTCCACTATAAAACACTTATTCATGAAAACTGCTTAGAAAACTAAAATGACAAATTTCAGAAGAACCTCTCGCGTCCCACTCTAATTGATGCCAGGGCCCGGTACCCGGCGGTTGAGAAACACTGGCATAGAGTGCCACCAAAATCGGCGCAGGGAAAGACGTGCTGTTCTTGCGGTCGCAAAATGAAATTACATTTCCGTAAAAACGTAAAGAACGCCTTGATATAGTCTGTGTACTGCTTCACGGAGTACGTCATTGGCAATCGTGTTTTGTGATTTGCAGTTGTAGCTTTGTGTGCGTCGTGATTTAACGTCGACTCTTAAATCAGTGACTGGAAACAAAATTGTTGGAGTGGAGTAAAGAATAGTTGCCTTCTGGGAATGTAGTAATACGATGGTCTGGTTTTTATACCTGAGGGCACAGTAGACAAGGGAAGGTGAGAAGAATCGTATGCATTTCGTCACGCTCTTATACCATCTCGGTCTCATCGCTTGTTCTCAAGCAGCAGAGGGATGCTGTGTGGTTGATAAGTGCAGCGTGACTGTATGCGTGGTGAGTAGTGCTTGTTACGCCTGTCTGCCTGGCGTGGCACGTCTTTCAAACAATGCTTTGTGCCTCTGTGACTTGGTAACCTACTTTTACTCTGAGGGTAAAGTTTTGTCTCATAGCTACTGTCACAAGACATAAAAACAGTTCTTGGAATTCTATACACACACTCCTCAGTTTACAAAAGAAATGCTTTCCAGAAATTTCTTTCTTAAGAGGTAAAATGAATTCCATCAATTTAAAGGGGCAACAAAAGAACGGGATACTTCTTTCTCGTTTTTTAATACATAGGGCCTATAAATGACAAGCAACTTGAAGCGCCGTATATTTGAGAATGTATGTATTTGTACTTAATAGTTATTAATTTGAAATGAGCGGAGGCCAGTTATTTATGCCAGTCATGCAACATTAAAGATTTTACGCGGAAACTCATTGAATAGAAACGATGTTCCCATTAATTCAAGGACAGTTGCCAGAGATGTGGTGCTTTGAGAAGCAGGTTGGCTGAAAAGTCAGTTAACCCAAAAAAAGTTATGATCGTCACCCTGATGCCAGTCCTGATTTATGCAAGTAAACTAACCGTGTCCTAGAGTTGTAAATTGTGCGTTGAACGTGTTAAATCTCATTCCGTGTATTTGTGTTGTAAACTCAGGAAAAAATAAAGAAATTGGCGTCATATTTTAATGTACTTTTGGTAAACGGCTAATTGCCTTGTGGGTTGTTCTGTAATATATACGCTGTAGTATTTATTAGTCAGTATAAATATGCTATGCAAGTACTTGTTCGAATGAGTGGTGTTTAATTTTAAATGTTCCTACTGATTATAACACGGTGTGTCGAAGAAATGGAAATTAAATGGCCGTGCTGTTATAATAATAATAATAATAATAATAATAATAATAATGTGGAACCTGAAATGTACGATTGTATCAGTAATAATTGGAGCCACTGGAATAGTAACGAGAAGCTTAAGGAAAAATTTGGAAACTGTACCAGGAAAACATTCGATAGATTCACTACAAAA
>Ga0123355_10013677_pt1 | contig 12640 bp, 9 predicted proteins | sample TergutEmb28metaG_3_FD_89872 | JGI IMG/M metagenome (GOLD analysis project Ga0123355, IMG submission 89872) | Embiratermes neotenicus P1 segment gut microbial communities from Petit-Saut dam, French Guiana - Emb289 P1 | ecosystem: Host-associated > Arthropoda: Insects > Digestive system > Gut ...
GGGCGACCGGGGACGGTCGCCCCTACGGGGGGGTGTTGCCGTAATTCGATGTTGTGCAACATTTCCGTAGGGGACGCACACCGGGCGTCCCGCCTCATGTATCCGTTGCAACATGTAAAACAAACGGGCGGGGATGGAGCCCCGCCCCTACGTAAAATATATATTTTCTATCACGCTGCCCTCGTCCCCCTTTAGCACACACTCGTGTGGCGGGGGGCGAGAGCGTTTTAATTCACCGAATTTAAACCTTGATACAAGCGTGTCAAACTGCTATAATAAACATCATGCAAGACAATTATCTGCACTATCATGCCGGCGATATAACGTCCGTTCTTTTCACTAACGAAGAGAACGGATATAGTGTTGTTCGCATACATACCGACGAAGGACTTGACGTATTGTGCGTCGGCACCATTCCTTTCCCCGCAGCCGGTGAACGGCTGGAAATTAGCGGCACGGTGATACATCATGCCAAATACGGTGAACAGTTCAAAATCACAAGCATGGAACGCAAGCTACCTGTCAATCCCGAAGCTATCGAAGCATATTTAGGCAGCGGGATTATAAAAGGACTGGGCGCAAAAACGGCGAAATTGATTGTGGAACGCTTCGGTGCAAAGGCGCTAGAAATACTCGAAAACGAACCGATGTTGCTGGCAGAGCTGCGCGGCATATCGCAAAAAAAAGCTCGGGAAATGTCAGCGGAATTTAACAAGCTGGTAAACGTCAAGCACTTGGTTGAATACTTGACAATGAATGGTTTTCTGCCGCATGTTGCCATGCGGTTATATCAAGAACACGGCAACCAAGCAATGGCGAAGTTACGGGAAAATCCTTATTTAGTGTTGGATGAACCGCAAGATTTTACGCGCGTTGATGCGTTAGCCGCATCGCTGAATATTGATAAAACCGCACAAATACGGCTGGAAGCGGGACTGTTTTGCCAGCTACAGCATAACGCCAATCAAGGGCACTGCTACTTGCCCCGTGAATCGTTGGTACAGACAGCAGCACAATTGCTGTCACTGGAAACAGAAACTGTTGACATTGCACTGGATGGCATGATTGATGAAGGGTTATTGGTGTCGGAAACTGAAACAGCAACGGTGTATCTGCCGGAATATTATATAGCCGAAGTTGAGGTTGCGCAACGGCTGGTTGACTTACATAACAGCCCACCACCGCCCACTGCCCCATGGAAAAAGCGATTGACATCGCTAGCTAAAGAGGCAGGTATCAGCCTTGCCGCATCGCAGAAAGAAGCGGTCAACGCCGCTGTGGAAAATGCACTGTTTATTCTAACCGGCGGCCCGGGAACCGGTAAAACCACCACCATTCGCACGGTGGTAACGCTATTCAAGGAGCTAGGGTTGGAAGTAGCACTCGCCGCACCTACAGGCCGAGCCGCCAAGCGCATGAGCGAACTGTGCGGTCACGAAGCAACAACCATCCACCGTTTACTGGGCATAGGATACGACCCGAATTATGCCTTTCATAACGAAGATGAACCGCTGCCGCATGACGTAATTGTTATCGATGAAATATCTATGGTAGATATTCGGCTGATGTTGTGTTTGGTGCGCGCTGTCAAGCCCGACGCTCGTCTGATTCTAGTCGGTGATGCCGACCAGTTACCCAGCGTCGGTGCGGGAAATGTATTGTTGGATATTTTACAAGTGGGTGACGATATTATCGAAACCGGATTTGCTAAAATCCAATTAACTGAAATATTTCGTCAGGCAGCCGAAAGTAAAATCATTGTTGCCGCACATGACATTAACCGCGGCGTTACGCCGGAAGTGTCTAACGAGGGAGATATGTTTTTTCTCAAACGGCAATACGACGAAGCAGCACTGCAAACGCTGGATGAACTTTGTTCAACACGTCTGCCCGAAAAAATGGGCTTTGCGTCCGACCAAATACAAGTCATTTCACCCACACGCAAAGGGGCATGCGGTACAAATAACTTGAACAAATTATTGCAACAGAGCCTTAATCCGCCGTCAGAATCAAAACCGGAACGGCGGTTCGGCGAAACCATTTATCGCTTAGGCGACCGCGTAATTCAAACACGCAACAACTACGAACTGGAATGGGTTGACGGCATGAATGAAACTGCCGGAAAGGGTGTGTTTAACGGCGACATCGGCACCATCACACACATTGACACACTAACCGTCACGGTAACGTTTACCGATTACAGCGGCAGCAATAACGGCACGTCATTTATACAGAAAGAGGAAGATGAGTTTGCCGAATTATTAGAGTTGAACTTAGTGGAAGAAAATTCGCGCACCATTGATTACCCTAACGAATTGCTGTTTGAACTGGACTTAGCATATGCGCTAACGGTGCATAAAGCGCAAGGCAGTGAGTTCCCGGCGGTGCTTTTTGTGTGCATGCCGGCACCGGCTCCGTTATTGAACCGCAAAGTGCTGTATACCGGCATAACGCGCGCACGCGAATTGTTGATATTGGTCGGACGCACGGAAGTATTAGAGCAAATGGTACAAAAAAAGCAAGGTAATCGGCGATATACTTCGCTGCGTAAGCGAATTGAAGAGCTGTTAGATTGAAATGCACTGCCATGTAGGGGACGGACTTGTCCGACCTTATCGGAAATACCTATGTAATCGCTGTTTTGATTATACCCGGGCGAACACAGTTCGCCCCTACGGGAAATGTATAATATGTGTATCCCTTTGTAGGGGCGACCGTCCTCGGTCGCCCGCTTATATTGCTGCACAAAACATTAAATTACGGCGTCTGTTGACAACGGGCGACCGAGGACGGTCGTCCCTACAGCGTATTTTCTAGCAATGCACATAATCCCCATTTGCTACATTGCAACACGTACTTTACCCCATCCCTATTTCTCGCAAACACCAACTACCAACATCGAAAGTTATATACCATGCAAACACTCAATAACATCTTGCCACTTAGCACAAGCAAACAATATACAATCACCACCATCACCATCAACAAAGCACAACGAATTATGGTGTTGGCATTGCGTTGCGATGAAGCGGTGGATGAAAGCGAAATTGTTGCACTAAAAGAGCAAATAACCGCACATTTCAAGCTCAATAAACTGGAGTTTAGTCTGGTAATGCGCCGCGAAATTGCCGGACGTAGTGTTTGGATTTCGGCGGAGCGACCACAAAATCACGAAAACGCCGCTCCGCTCCCCTCTAACGATGATGTGCCGCAATGGGAAGAAGCGGATATGCCGAACTTTAGCGATGATGACACACCGCCGCCGGAAGAATTGCACATTTCAACACCACCCCATAAATATGAGGAACGTACACCTAATGTCGCACTAACATCTGACGGCATAACACCAATCGCCGCACTGACCATGTCTATGGGACGTTGTGTTATCTGCGGCATGGTACTGACGGCAAAATTATCACCGCACAAAAACGGACAAATCATCGAAACGTCAGTGTCTGATGCAACGGGAATTGTGCGAGTTCGCTTAGCGCCCGGCAGCGGCACAGATGCAGCAGCGCTTGCTGCTCTGCAAAGAGAAGCGGTACCCGGCGCATACGTAAAATTAACCGGCAGCCTTACCATCAATGACCGTAACAGCCAAGCACGTCCTTTTTTCAAGCCAACACGTGTGACTGTATTGGATGCGAATTATGAACAAGAACACACCGCGGAATGGTAATCAAATCGAAGCCGAAACGTAAATTTTGCCCCGCAGCTTTTGCGCAGCAAAAGCAAGCTGCCGAGTTCAGCATTTTGGAGCCGCTGTTTTGATGTGTAGTGTAACAAAACGAAAAACCAAGCGGTGAAAAATGATTAACTCGCCGGGCAAAAATTTTCGTTGAGGCTCAGATAACTCGATGCCAAGCGGCATTTTGGTGCCCCGAAGTGTTTTGCTTTAGTAAAACACGAGCTGCCAATTTTAGGATTATGAATGTTGCTGTTTCGACGTGTAGCGCAGTGTAACGAGAAACCAAGCAACGAATAATCATAAAATTGCCGGGCATCAAAATGCCAGCGCGGCTCAGACAACCAATCGATGCCGAGTAGCTCGCCGACAAAACTGGAGTGCCTGCAGACTTTCGCGCAGCACTCGCAGAGTGCGTAGACGGAAGTCGAAAGGTCGAAGTTTTGGCGACAAGCGAGCGTACAGCGCGGCTCAGGCAACCCAAGCGCCATCAAAATAACATATTATACAAACATAAAAATCCCGCAAAATAGGTTTTGCCTATCTTGCGGGATCTATTATTCAAATGTGTCTACTTGCGGCGTGGGTTGTGGCTTATGGGTAAAGCGGGAGCTTGCTTATTAGGTGCATTGCTTATGATTTAAAAAATGCGTTATCAAGCCATTTATAATACATTCCGCTTGTGTAAATCTTTTGACCATTTTTATTGCCATATTTTTCTGCCAATTCATTAACAGGCGGTATAACTTCATTTGGGTAAAAAAGAGATGGTATAAAGTCATATCCCATACTATCATTCATTATATCATTTTTCAACTTTTCAAAAATTTTGTCGGCTTCATTTTTTAAATTACCGTAATATTTACCCATGATAAGAGAATGCCCGCTAAATATATTGTAGTCTTTATCACAAAGCACATGAATCGTAGGACCGTTTATCGAAATATCAAAATCTGTTCTAATTTCTTTTCCCTCAATTGCTTTTTGATACAATGCCGATTCGGTATAATTTTCATAACTTTCGAGGGGTTTATATAACTCCTCTGCATATAATGCTTTAATTTCTTCATAGTGATTTATTATGTCATTATACTCAACCCGTATTTCGTCATACTTATATGCTCTCTTTCCCGGATTATATCTTGCAACCAATGAGTTTCCTGTTGAGCCCCCTGTCGCTTTATCAACGCCTAGGCTGAACAAAAAGTTTTTAATTTCTTTTAATTCAGTTATATTGGATTTCGTTAGCAAGACAGAAAAAGTGCATTTCAAGCCTGCTTCTTTCGCACGCTTTGCAGCAATTTTTAATTTAACAAAGGCGTCTTCATTACTTACCGCTTTATTATGCGTTTCCATAAAACCGTGCAATACCATGTGTAAATTTTCAACCTTGTTGTTTAATAAACCATCAAGTAATTCATTATAATCTTCACGGACTGCAATCGGGATGCCCGATGTTGGTATTCTATTATGAACAAAATTAGGCATACTTTTGTCTTGTTCATTTTGAAATTGCTTGATTTGTATTGCTTCGGGATGAGCAAGCAATTCGTGCATTATGCCGAAACCGACTTTATGTTCGTTATCTTCAAAATAGTCTTTAAACGAATTAACAACGAACTGAATGTCACTAAAGGGCATGTTTTTATAGTGTCCACCATTAGCCCAGCAGTGAACACAGGTAGTATCACAGCCCGCCGCATTTATTGTTATATAGATTTGCTTCATACGCCATACCCTTTCATCAAATATAAATTTCGTCTTTGTTCGATGCGCCATTGTCGTAGTTGGTTTTACTTACACTATGCCATGCTTCTCATCAATGACTTGTATTCGCATTTCAATCAATTTTTTGTTAATGTATTTTCAGCCATTTTGTTTCTCCACCCCTGCACTATTCATCCTTGTTATCCTGCAAAAATTCATACACCAATTTAGCAACTGGATAAGGAACGGCGATGCAAAGTTCTTCGAGCGTAGCGGCGCGAATTTTTTTCATGGACTTGAAATGCGTTAACAACGCGGCGCGGCGTGCGGGACCAACACCGTCAATTTTATCGAGAATAGAACTGTAACTGGTCTTGCCGCGCTGATTGCGATGAAATTGTACGGCGAATCGATGGGTTTCTTCTTGAATGCGCCCGATGAATGAAAAGAGGTGCGGCGGCAATGTCAACTCCTCGCCGTCAGCTGTGACAAGCCCGCGGGTTTTGTGCTTTTCATTTTTAACCATGCCGAACACAGGGACAAATAACCCCATTTCCTGTGTGAGCGTTTTAGCCATGTTGGCATGAGCGGCACCGCCATCCACCAATAATAAATCGGGCATTTGCGCAAACCCGTCGGTCGATGATTCACCGTCAGCAGCGCTTGCACCATGGTTATCTTCAAGTGCGGCTTGTAAGCGTCTAAAACGGCGCGTAAGCACTTCTTGCATACTGTGATAATCGTCTTGATGTGATAATTCCTTGACTTTATACAGCTTGTAATCACCTTTTTTGGCAACGCCATTAACAAATACAGTCAATGCGCCGACAATACCAACGTCGCCAGTGTTGGAAATGTCGCAGGCTTCGATGCGCTTGGGAAAACTGCTCAACCCCAGTGTTTTTTGTAACGACTCCAACAGACGGGACGTTTTTTCTTCGGCGGTGGTTTGCCATTCCATTTGTTCTTTTGCATTCTTGACGGCTAAGTCGGCGAGTGCTTTTTTTTCGCCACGCTTCGGAACGGTAATTTCTACTTTATGATCCGCTTTTTCAACCAAAATTTCAGCAAACAGTTCTCTGTCTTCAATGTCATGGGACAAAATGATTTCTTTGGGGAAACGGTTGCGCTCGATATAAAATTGTTTTACAAATTCACCGAGCATAATGCTTGGCTCATCCATCGCCGCAGCATCCAGCGTTTCGGTATGTTTGTCAAACACCATGCCATTGGCATAGTGAAGAACAGCGACACAAGCACGATCGGCGTCTTCATATATGCCGATAACATCATGGTCGGACATACTGCCACTAACGACTTTTTGTCGTTGACCTAACGCGACAACAGCATTATAGCGGTCACGCAACATGGCGGCAGCCTCGAAATTCAACGCTTCTGCAGCGACGTCCATTTCATCTTGGATGGCACGGGCGGCGGTTTGGTATTTGCCTTCCATAATCAACGCAATATTGCGCATGATGCCGTGATATTCTGCGGAAGACACATCGCCGGTACAAACACCGACACAGCGGTTCATTTGAAAGTTGAGGCAAGGACGGCGCTTGCCAATGTCGCGCGGAAATTCTAAGCCGCAATTTGGCAGCCTCATGGCGGATTCGAGGTGCTGCAACACGGATTTTGATGCTGTACGAGTCATGTACGGACCAAAATATTTCGAACCGTCTTTTGCCCATTTGAGCGTTAACGACAGGCGCGGATATTCTTCTTTGACGGGCAATTTAATATAGGGAAACCCTTGGTAGTTCTTGAACCATACGTTATATCGCGGATTGTGTTTGCGAATGAGTTCACATTCCAGCACCAACGCTTCACGCTCGCTGGTGACAACGATCACATCGAAATCGGCAATATTGGCAACAAGCCGACGGGTTTTTGAAGTATGCTTCGCACCGTCTTGAAAATAGTTAGATACGCGGTTTTTCAAGGCTTTGGCTTTGCCGACATAGATAACAATACCTTTGTCGTTTTTCATGATATACACACCCGGTTCGGTGGGTAATGCGAGGGCTTTCTGCTTTAGGTTCATGAATGCTCCGTTTGTTGTGGCATTGGGGTGGCAGCAAGTGGGATTTTTACGCCTCGTGTACGCTCGCTTGTCGCCAAAACTTCAACCTCTTCGATTTCGCTTTTCGTTGCTTGTGCAACTACATGCAAAATCTACGGGTTTCCAGTTTTGTCGGCGAGCTACTCGGCAGCAAGTGAGGGTTCGCGCCTCGCGACATTTTTCGGACAGCGGTTTATAATTTTTCGGTTCTTGGTTTCTTGCTTCGCTACACTTCGCTGCGAAACAGAACCTCCAAAATTCTAAACCGACAGCTCGCACCGGCTAAAGCCGGCCTGCTCGGTCCGAAAAATATCACTCGGCAGCAAGTGTAACACATCTTCTCGCCAATTCATCCGCTGTATATAGCCCCTTGCCGCCGATGACAGATGATATTTTTATTTCGCAAACAGACAGATTGTTAGGATTTAACGGCGCAAGCCAGTTATCCGAAATGCCGGCCGTGCCATGCACCATACCATACACAGATGCAGCAGTAGCGGCGTTACAATCAGTGTCAAATCCGGCAGTAACAGCGATATGCAGCAGCGTGTCAATATCTTCACCCCACAATAAAGCAACCGCGACAATCATGGCATTAGATATAGTGTGGCACCAATGATGCTTGGTATGTTCGTTCCAATCAATATGCACCCGCTCGATAGCTTCTTCGGCGGAAATACCTTCAGCATGCCAACCACGAACAGTATGCAGCCATTCAACAAAACGGCTTTTTTGCGGTAAAACCGACAGCCCGACAGCGATAATCTCTTCAATATCATCTGACACCGCCGCTTGCGCCAGCATCGCCGCCACCCACATAGCGCCATAAATACCGTTAGCGGTATGCGAGATGCTTGCGTCTGTCCATGCTAAACGTGCTGCTTCGATAGGGTTGCCGGGACATATGTAACCATATAAATCCGCACGAATTTGTGCACCAATCCATTCGCGGTACGGATTACAATGAACGGCACTTTGCGGCGGCGTGATGCCAATAACAGCGTTGCGGTATGCCACGCGCTCCGCTGTCCATAAAAAGCCCAACGGAAAACGATGCAGCCAGCCATGAAGAACTTTATCCGGCGTCAAGCCACGCCCATATGTTTCCATCAGCTGCAACGCAAAAACCGTAAAGTTTGTGTCGTCATCTTGCGGGAAGAATCCTTCTAAGTTATTGCCCCAGCTCATTTTGTTCATGCCATATGGCCCGGGCACGTCCACTAAATCATATTTTTTGCGCATCGTTTCGCCAACATCACTGCGGCAATACGTTTTTATGGGATAATTGTCGGTTTCTTTAAGGAACTCAACAATCTTCGGACGCCGCCACCCTTCAATCGGCTGGCCGAGCGTGCAGCCGACAGCGCGCGCAAGCCATGCGGCAACCAGTTTATCATGCAAAAGATTACTGTCCGGCATAGCTGCGGGCGAAAGGCTTCCGGTAGCTGACAGTGCGGCAATGTCATCCCATGTTGACGGCGAATCATATACATAACAGTCCCGCAGCGGCAGTGTTTGTATTTCGCGCTGCAAGTCCGCGGCAAACGCCAGTGTTTCTTCTTTGTCGGCGGGCATTTGCCGCCATTGTTCAATTTTCGCTTGAAGAGAAGACAAATCGCGTCCTTCGTCATTCGCTTGCTGCAGTTCTATTTCAAAGTCAATACCGGGCGACATGTTTGGAATGTGTAAATAGTTCATGAACTCGCTCCTTGCCAAATCCCGCTCGCTTCCAGTGCTGCACGGCATTCATCTATATCGCCCAGCATATTGATATGTCCCATCTTGCCGCCGATTTTTGCCGTAGCTTTGCCGTAAAGATGCAGCTTGCCATTTTTTAATAGCGGCATATAGCGTGATATGTCAGTTAAATCGTTCATATTCAAGTGGTCGCCTAAAATATTATTCATCACCACCGGCGTGAGCAAGGTTGTATCGCCCAGCGGCAGCCCGCAAATAGCGCGCACATGCTGCTCGAACTGTCCGGTCACACAAGCGTCCATGGAATAATGCCCGGAGTTATGCGGACGAGGGGCGAGCTCGTTTATCACCACTTCGCCGTCTACTACAAACATCTCTACACCCAGCACGCCTACCACATTTAACCCTTCGGCGATTTTATGCGCGGCGGCAAGCGCTTTGGCTTCCACTTCCGGCGAGATGCGAGCCGGAACAATTGTTTGATGCAAAATATTATTAACATGGATATTTTCGGCGACGGGTAATGTGGTTACTTCGCTTGTGGTGCTGCGCACCACCATCACGGATATTTCCATGCTGAAATTAACGAATTTTTCTAAAATACATTCTGCCGCTGCCGCTTGTTCGCGTGCTTTGGGTAAATCCGCTTCACTGCGAAGAACCACTTGCCCTTTGCCGTCGTAACCGAGAGTTGTTGTTTTAAGTACAGACGGATACGTTACATGCTTGTCCAAATCTTCCGCCGAAGAAATGAGCGCAAACTCGGCAACAGGAATGCCCATAGCGGCAATCGCTGATTTTTCACGAAAACGGTGCTGGGTGGTTTGAATGGTTTTGCTGCCCTGCGGCACGTACGCGTTTTTTTCTAACCATTCCAGCGCAGGAAAATCAATGTTTTCAAACTCATAGGTAATCACGTCGCTGACTTCCGCTAATTTTTTTGCCGCCTGCATGTCGCCGTAATCCGCTTCAATAACAATGTCGGCGACTTGTGCGCACGGGCCTTGCCCGTTCGGGTCAAGCACCGCGATTTTATAGCCCATCGCTTTGGCTGCCAATGCTGTCATGCGCCCGAGCTGTCCGCCGCCGATAATCCCGATAGTTTGGTATGGTTTGATTGTCATATGTTTCTCCTATAAATTGCTGCCGAGCGGCATTTTTCAACCCGAAGCTATTTGCGCAGCAAATAGCGAGCTGCCAAGTTCAAAATTATAAGTCGACGTTTCGCAGCGAAGTGAAGCGCAGCAAGAAACCAGTCGGCGCATAATTATGAACTTGCTGGTTGAAAAATGTCGCGCGGCTCAGACCCCATTCGATGCCAAGCGGCATTTTGTGCCCCGAAGTGTTTTGCTTCAGCAAAACACGAGCTGCCAATTTTAGGATTATGAATGTTGCTGTTTCGACGTGCAGCGTAGCGAAACAAGAAACCAAGCAACGAATAATCATATAATTGCCGGGCACCCAAATGACAGCGTGGCTCAGACCACACCCGATGCCCCTTATAAGTATTCGCACCTAGCGAAGCCTCATAAGGGGCATGATTTATATTTATGACACTACAATATAATTATATGAAAGGAATAAAACATGGCGCTTGAGAATATTTGTCCCCAAAAACTAAATGAAGAAATCAATGAATTATTAACCAGCACATTTCACCTTATCTTAAAGACAGAGTTGAAAATGATAAAAGAATGTGAAAAAAACAATTTGAGCATACGTGAGATTCATTTACTCGAAATTGTTGGCAAAGCTGAAAACGGTATAAGTATTTCACAAATTGCTAAAACATTTCAAATCACTATGGCAAGTGTAACCATAATGGTAAAGAAAATGGAACAGCAAAATTTCTTGGAGCGACAAAAAGATTCTACCGATGGAAGAAGTGTATTGATTCGGTTGACAGAGGCCGGCAAAAAAATTGATGCATATCACGATAAGTTTCATCAAAAAATGGTAAATGATATCACCTCTAATTTAACCGACTTTGAAAAACAAGTATTTTTCAATAGTGTTAAAAAGTTAAATGAATTTTTCAATGCCGAGTTGGAAGAATAACGAGCTCAAAACAAATGTTTTGAGCTCGTTATTTTAGGAGTTGTTATGCCTGCTACTCTTTCAGCATGAACTGTGTGATACTTGTAACCGCGGTTGCGACTAAGTAAATGATTGAACCAAGCCCAATGGCGGCCCCAATCTCAAATACGCCTGGCATACCTTCCGGGAAATCAGGAAAGATAAACCCAATCGCCAGTGCCAGTGCCATCAAAACAAACGCTGCGATGGAAAGCCATTTTGTTTTCAGCTTTTCGATAATCGTTTTATCTTTCTTAATCAGAGATAAAGCGCCCGCGATGAATATCCCCACGACACAGACAATAGATAGAACAACAAAAATAACGCTCAGCGTTGACCAAAAGGTAGTTTTATCACTGAAATCGGTAATAAAACTACAGAATGAAACGCCCATGCTTCCGCCTCTGTCTTCCATAACTGCCTGCTTTGTCATTTCCTGTGCTTCGGTCGGTATGCCTGCCGCAAAATCCAGCACAATCGTTGAGTAGCTGAAAAATAATGCGATAAGCGAAACAAGACCCCCTGCGACATACAATAGACTTTTTTTCATAATTTTTTCCTTTTGAAATTTATTTAGTTAGTTAAACTAACCATGTGTATAATACACTTTATTTTTCTGCTTGTCAACAGTTTTATTAGTTTGTTATAAAATATTTTTCACTGAAGATGACATTGAGCGAGCTCCGCAATAGTAGCGCAGTATAAGTATTTTGCGAATATAGATGTGGCTGTAACCTCGCAGGCGACGATCGTCCGCATGGCTGTTTGCAGAAAACTACACAATAAGCAAAATAATCCCGCTCCATCTTTGGTATAGTTTCAATCGTGAGGTGACACAATGGACTGGCAAATAAACATGAATCAAATGCTCGACTACATTGAGGAAAATCTGGACGGAGATATTCAATTAGACATCGCCGCAAGATTTTTGGGGTGTTCCATGTGGGAAATGCAACGGTTGTTTTCGTTCATTACGCACACGACATTGGGCGAATACATCCGTGGCAGACGATTGGCGTTAGCAGCTGACGAGTTGCAAAACGGCAATGAGAAAATCATAGACATTGCAATTAAATATGGCTATGATTCTCCCGCTGCATTTTCTCGCGCATTTGGTCGTCAATATGGTGTTGCGCCTTCGCAAGCGCGCGGCGAAGAAATAGCACTTGCGCCATATCCTAAAATCACTTTTCAAAATCATATTAAAGAAAGGGAAAACACTATGAACATCGACATGAAAACATTTAATGAACGAGGCTACAAAATCAAGGGAAACGCACCGGTGTATTTTACGCCGGACATGGAGAAGACCTGTGAGTGGTTTAACAAGACGCTCGGCTGGTATAGCGGAGTCGTGGCAAAAAGCGACGATGGAGTGTACATTTACGGTGTCGCTATTGATTGTCCGA
>Ga0123355_10013678_pt1 | contig 12639 bp, 11 predicted proteins | sample TergutEmb28metaG_3_FD_89872 | JGI IMG/M metagenome (GOLD analysis project Ga0123355, IMG submission 89872) | Embiratermes neotenicus P1 segment gut microbial communities from Petit-Saut dam, French Guiana - Emb289 P1 | ecosystem: Host-associated > Arthropoda: Insects > Digestive system > Gut ...
CATCTTGTCAAATTATGAAAGGGAACTGAAGAATAGAAGTATAGAATGAGACGTAGTGTACAAATATATCCGCTTATACTGTACGATTCTTACAAAGTTGCAGTGTAGACATTGCGCATAGAGACGTTCTGAGCGTATACTATTTTAACGAATCTTTAATAAACATTGAGGATGATGCAAAATGAAGAAAGTACTGTTTAATGCAAAGGTCATACTGCCTGACCGTATTTTGTTTAAAGGCGGCATAGAGATGGAACAGGGGGTGATCACAAAGGTGTTTGAAGCAGATGACTACGATCATTCCATTGGGTCGCGGGTCGATTGTGGAGGTTATTACCTATCGCCCGGATTTATTGATATCCATCTGCACGGCGGCGGCGGGGCAGACTTTATCGATGGGACGGAAGAAGCAGTTCACACGGTTTTACGCACACATGCAAAGTATGGAACTACATCTTGTTTGCCCAGTACGATCAGTGCCGCGCCGGAGACTGTGATACAGTGCCTCAAAGTCATTGAGAAAGTACAGAACGCGAGAACATCCGGACCCAAAATCCTTGGTGCGCATCTGGAGGGGAACTTTTTTTCCATGGAGTTCAAGGGCGCACAAGATCCAAAATACATTTTCCCGCCGACAAAAGAACACTATGAGCCGATTGTATCCAGCGTCTCCAATATCAAGATGATTTCCGCGGCTCCCGAGCTGGAACATGCCTTGGAATTTGCAAAAGAGATGCGCAGTCAAGGGGTTCTGATGTCTGTTGCCCACTCAAATGCCACTTATGAGGAAGCAGCGAGGGCGTTTGACAGCGCTTATACGCATATTACGCATATCTATAATGGGAACTCTCTCATCAGCAGCCCTCTTTATTACTGCAAGCTTGGCGCAAGCGAGGCGGCACAGCTTTACGATAGTGTTACAGTTGAGGTGATTGCAGATGGAAAGCATCTGCCCCCTGAACTATTACGGCTCCTTTACAAAATCAAGGGGGCGGATTTTATGAACCTGTGCACAGACGCAATCCGCGCCACCGACATGCCGACCGGACCATTTATCTTAGGCGATCTTGCCTGCATGGTGGAAGATGACGTGGCTTTTTTGGCAGATAGAAGCTCCTTTGCGGGAAGTGTCTGCACGGGAGACCGGGCAGTGCGTACTGCGTATCAGGCAGGAATCCCTTTGCATGACGCAGTAAAAATGATCACAGCCACACCGGCAAGACTCTTGGGTGTATATGACACGATGGGTTCCATTTCAAGCGGAAAGGCTGCCGATATCAACTTGTTTGATGAGAATATCAACATCAAGTACACGCTCATTGATGGAGAAGTGTATCAGGATAAGATGTAAGGGTCATTGAATGAAACAGGACAGACTGTTGTCGCATTTCCTGTGATATGATTGCTTCAACAAAAATTGAAAGGAGCAAAACTATATGCTAAACTTACCGTCCATTCGTTTTCCGGGTAATTGTGATGAAGCCATTACCTACTACAAAGAGGTACTGGGAGCAGAGGTGAAAACGATTATTCATAATGGGAACGATCCATCAGATCCCAACATGGACAAATCGTTACTGCCAAACTTTGTAACATATTCGGAAGTGCTGCTATTCGGCACTCCTGTATTGATGACTGATGGGGCTGAAAAGAAAATGTCCTGCGACAACTTCTCCTTTACCCTTTCTCTCAACACTGAGGAAGAAGTGACTGACCTTTTCAACAAGCTCGCAGACGGCGGGGAAATTGTTGAAGCGCTCTCAACTGAGTTTGGTGCTTATCTTATGGGTTCTGTGAATGACCGTTTCGGCATTTCATGGGCTGTTTCAGTTTACTTTGAATAACTTGCGCATGATAGTATAAGCATTTATGACAGCAAGTTGCGCCCTTGATTCATAGCAAAAAGTCTGGATTTTGAGCGGCACAACTGAATATAAAGCAAAGCCCACAAGGTCAAATCACAAGCCTTGTGGGTTTTTTGCTTTCAATCAGACTTCGGGAAAAGTCTATCACTCAGAATCCTCTAAGATCGCATTAAAGTTCAAATGCTCAGGCAATGCGAGGTCAGTGCGACCGGATCGGCGGATGATTTCGTTCCAGAGTACATTGATGCTTTCCTCACCCTCGCGGAAGTCAGTCATGATATAGCCCGGACGCTGGATAATTGCAAGGGCTTCCTCAAAGCGATCCAAGAAAACCAAAGCCGAAGCGCGCCAGAATTGGATGCGGTCGTCAGCTTGGATGTCTTTCGGCAGGTCATCATAGAGCGCAAGGGCAAGATTGCTGGCTTTAAGCGAGACCAAGAGCCGCAAGGTCTCTTTTGCAACGGACAAATCACCGCCGAACAGTCGGCATGATTTCACCGCGCAAACGGCGGCTTCTTTGGTGTTACCGGAACAGACATATGCTTCAGCAAGGGCGTAGAGAACAGGACCATTGGCACAAAGATCCGCGGCACGGCGCAGGGCGGCACATGCGCCGGAGCCTGCTTCAGACCGAATATGGCTTGGTGCTTTGCTGTTTTCATCCATGAGGACAAGTCCCAGATGGTACCAGGTCAGCCAATTGTCCCGATCTGGTCCCTTTGCGGCTGTCTCCAACAAATCACGCCAGTATCCACCGGATACGAATGCGCTGGGAACATAGTCTTTATCACGATGGGGCATATAGCCATAAGTCAGCAGATGTTCGAAATCGGCATGTCTTTCTTCAATCTCGCCAAAATCCAGACCCGCGTTTAAGGTGCGCTGGTTGGTAGCATTGCGCAGGAGATTCTCAAGGGCGGCATCGCCGCCGCCGTAGGAGATAGCCGGAATATAACTGCGACCCATGCTGTCTGTTGTTGCAGTCAGCCAGTCTTCCAAGTGTTGTGCCGGCAAAGCCTTTTCGAGAGAAGCTTCAACTGCTGATCGGAAAGCCGGATAGTCGGCGTTCTGCGCATTTGGATCAATTGCAATAGAGCCATAAACTTCAGCAAACTCCCAAGTGCCGTATGGCTGCATGGGTACACAGCCGTATTGGGTCTGCCCAAGTCCCGCCTGAATCTCCACATAGGAGCCTGCGTTTTCTGTCAGGAAGCTTTGCCAAGTCTCGCTTCCGGGGCGCTGTCCCCAAACAAAGAGCTTGCGTCCTTGGAGCCGAGAGGTCGAGGCTTGGATTAAGCCGCTCCCATCGCGGTAAAGATAGCCCTCATACTTCCTGTCTTTATCAGGCAGACAGTAAAAATAGTCCCTTTGACTGATCGTGTTCATCGGATAGGATACGTCAATACCCTCTTGCTGCGGAAAAGGTTCGCGGCTTACAAAGTTGGCTTTTTGCACATAAGATTCTGTGCCGGGAACTGCGATACGGGCACCCTCGCGTTCGGGGACAGCAGTGTTACTCCACCAGTACATGGGAACCGTTTCCTTGTTGGGATTATGAATGCGGGTTCGGGCATATAGGAAAGGAGAACCCTCAGGCAAGGAAAAATCAATCTGATAGGTGACATTGCGGATGCGCTCCCATTGGTAGAAACGGAGTACGGGCATCCCGTCCACTTCATATGCGGCTGTGAACATGGGTGCAGATGTGAAAGGATGGTGTCCAATGACACCGCAGTTCCACTCCACACCGCCTGAAACCCAAGCGTTGCGCAGCCCCAAATTAGAGGGGCGTAAGACATCGTTGGTGTAAAGGAGATCGCACTGTTTCTCTTTATCCCAAAGCTGCCAAAGCCGTCCGCCATAGGTGGGGAGGAATACCGCTTTGAGGCGGTCATTCTCCAGAATGGCGAGCTCAACTTCCATGTCCATTAGTTTGCGCTGATAGCGGTCTTGCTGTGTGTAAGGGTAAACAGTATGGATTGCGCCATAGCCCAGAAACGTTGGATCATGTTCTGGCAGCATACATTGGAGCTCGTTTTGCATAATGGAAATCCTTGCAAGAGAGGGGAGCGGACTTTCGCCGTTTAGGGGAGAACCGCGAAATAGTTGTTTGGTCATGGTGAGAGAAGACATATAATAAACCTCCTTTAAAATGTAAGCACATAATCCTGTTCGCCAAGTCTGGATTCATCGTTTTATATAGATTTTGCTTTTGCAAAGTCAGCATATCACACGATATACGGCTTGTCCAGCAAATTTGAGGACCAATGCGCTTGTAATTTTTCAACAAACTTTAATAAACGCATTGACAATTGCCGGGATAGTTGCTAAGATGCAGATATATACAGCTTACAGTGTCAATTTGGATGAATTTGTGTATCATATGAATATGTCGTGCAGTCTATAAGTGCCATTGGGGTGCTGGTGATTTTGTCGGCGCTCTTGGTAATATATCATGTACTAAGGAGGATTATAAAGATGAAAAAGACAAAACGCGTACTTTCCCTACTGTTGGCGCTGGTCATGCTGCTCACCTTGGCTGCATGTGGCGGCGGCACACAAGAAGCACCAGAGGAAACAGAAACACCACAAGTAGTAGCACCTCCTGCGGAGCAGGACCCGGACGCAGATGGCATTGAGGCGGGCGCCTCACTGGTTTACTGGTCCATGTGGAGCGAAGCTGAGCCGCAAGCAATCGTACTTGCCGCAGCAGCAAGAGCATTCACAGAAGAGACAGGTGTCGAGGTCACCATCAACTTCAATGGTCGTCAAGGTCAGCGTGAGGGACTGGCACCGGCTCTCGCAGCAGGCGAGACCATCGATCTCTTTGATGAAGACATCGACCGTGTCACAGGACAATGGTCAGATCACCTGCTTGTACTTGACGAGTTCGTAAACAGTGATTTCAGCGACACAAATGGGCAAGCGTATAGAAGCTTGGTCAACAATACCCTCATGAACATGGCGCATGAAAGAGGCGGCGGTAACTATACCGTGGTTCCTTATCAGCCTTTTATCTTCACAACCATGTACAACAAAGCCCTGTTTGAAGAAGCTGGCATCACAGGCACGCCGACAACTTGGAGCGAATTTCTTGAGGCAAGTGCCCAGTTAGTTGAAATTGGTGTTACGCCGATGACAGTCGATAACGCGTATATCCCTGCACTATTCGGCTACACACTCACTCGTGTTGTGGGCGTTGACAGAACCCTTGAAATTTTTGCAACATTTGACTTCTCAGATCCCGGTATTCTCAGAACTGCCGAGATTTTAGAAGAGCTAATCGTGGATGGCTTCATGTCTCCAAGAGCGGCAACCAACGTATTCCCGGAAGGGCAAGCATCTGAGTTTGCGATGGAAACAGTTGCCATGTATCTAAACGGCACATGGCTTCCCAACGAACTCAGAGAGATCAATCCTGACATCAACTGGGGCTCTTTCGCATGGCCGTCTATTGACGCAGGCGGTGCAGGACCGGAAGCGCATAATATCGGTTCCCAGAGTTTTGGTATTAACAGAGCGACGAATTATCCCAATGCAGCGTTTGCATTTTTGCGTTGGGTAACGCTTGGATATTGGGATCAGGTACTGGCAAATGACACCATGGGCGTTCCAATGGCAAACGATGCCGTTTGGCCGTCGGAACTTGCAGATGCTCAGGCGATCTTCGCAGGTACCACAAACCCATTCCCATGGGCAGCCGGTGCGGAAGATGATCCAAATGCCACTGCTGCAATCATTGAAGGTTTCCAAAGAATGGTAGCAGGAACGATTGGCGCACAAGAATTTGCAGATTCTTTGGCAGCGATTGGCTGATCAGTAGAATAGGTAAACACCAGTGACATTGCAAAGCCGAGGCGGCGGTTCCGTCGCCTCGGCTTTGTTTTTGTACAACGGGGGAGGTCGTTTTTTTGGTTGGACGCAAGAATAAACGAATGGTCGTATTTTTTTTGGTTCCGGCGATATTTATCTATATGGCGGTGTTCATTTATCCGGTTCTCCGCACATTTGTCATGAGCTTTTTCACAGTGGGTCCCATCGAGCAGCCCATATCGGAATGGACCTTTGCCGGTCTAAGTAATTATGTCAACTTGTTTGGGATAGAGCTATTTACCCGCTCTGTGACAAACTACATGACCCTTTGGTTTGTAGGCGGCATTGCAGTCATGTTCCTGGCTATGGTATATGCGGTGGTCTTAACCAATGGCGTGCGGCTAAAAAAATTCTGGCGCGCTGTGCTCTATTTGCCGAATGTAATCAGTGCCATTGCCCTTGGAACCATGTGGATCAATTATGTGTTTCGGGATGGAGACGGTTTGTTTGATCGGGCAGTTGCAATGGTGGGCGGAGACACACCTGTGATGTGGACAGGTCCCTATATGGGGCTCTGGAGTTTGCTCATTGCATATTGCTTTGGAATGGTTGGGTATATTATGCTGACATTCATCAGCGGGATCGAAAAGATCAGCGATGAATACTATGAATGCGCCAGTATTGAGGGTGCCAATGTATTTCATAAATTTTTCTTTATTACCGTGCCTTTAATCAGAGGTGTGATCCGCAGCAATATTGTAATCTGGACTGTGGGTTTGGGAACAGGTGTGTTTGCATGGTCCTTTATGTTTTCTCCCAACAACCTCACGCTTCCTTTCACCATGCCGCCAAACTATATGCGCGAAATTATATTTGGCGGTCGCGGCTCGGCAGTGATCGAGCGTGACTCCGGTGCCGCTGCGGCAGTTGGGATCATGATGGCGCTATTGATCGTTGTCATATCGCTGTTGACCTCCCTGATCACCCGGGGTGACGACGTTGAAATATAGAGGGGAGTGTGGGAAATATGGCAAAACAAAAAGCGTATCGTGAACCGTTTAAGTTAAGAAGAGAACTTAGGCTTACGCCGGGTTATCTTCTCTGCGTAATTTGGGCAATTTTTACTTTTGTACTTGTGAGCTGGACAATTGCGGCATCGTTAATTACACCCAGGGAAATTTTTGGCGGAGATGTAATCGGGGCGTTTTTCCAGCGACTGTTTAGCTTTGATCTCATATTTAACAATTATGTCCTCGCTTGGAATGCGCAAAATCTAAGTCGCTTTTTCATGAATTCCGTGATTTACTGTGCAATTGCCCTGCCGCTGATTATTATCATTGCAGCCCCCGCATCTTATGTGCTCAGTCGCTTCAAGTTTCGCTCCAATGCGTTGATCCAAGGGCTTACCTCAGTTGCGATGGGTGTGCCTGCTGTTATGATTATTATGCCGATTTTCAGTCTTGCCACCGCTCTGCGTGCCACCGGTTCTCGCACGACACTTATATTTCTATATGTAGGCATGAGCATTCCTTTTACGATCTTCTATCTCTTGCCTTTCTTTAAAAACCTGCCGTCTGGTTTAGAAGAAGCTGCCGCGATAGATGGATGCAGTCCGATTAAGACGTTTTGGAAAGTCATGTTCCCACTGGCACAGCCGGGTGTGATCACGGTCACAATTTTTAACTTCATTACGATTTGGAATGAGTTTTTCATTTCCATGATATTTGCAAACGATGCGCAAATCCGTCCTGTTGCTGTGGGGCTGTTCAACATGGTACAGGGTATGCGCTATGCCGGTCACTGGGGTGCCATGTTTGCCAGTGCGGTTATTGTCTTTGCACCGACCTTTGTCTTGTTCATCTTCCTGAGCAACAAGATACTAACCAGCGTCACAGGCGGCGCGATAAAAGGCTAATCCCAGTTTGTATTACAATTTTAGGAGGAGATTCCCATGAAGCATTGTGGTCTCGAAATCGATATCAAACACAAACCGGAGCTTGACCCCGGATTTATTCCCTTATACAAATTCAATGAGACATTTCTAAACACTGCCACCGTGCCTTTTGCGATTGCCATTGAGCGCAACGACAAGCAAATTTACGTGAAATCAACCCGCGTCCATGCTGACGCTGCACATGCAGAGGCAGATCGCTACTATCTGGATCGCTTGGTTAAGTTTGAGCTGTGGCAAAAAGGCGGATTTCGCATCTATGTGAAGGGCGATGATTCACTGTTTGAAACCCTGAAACAAAGCTATTCGCCGAAAGGCTCCCGCGCCTTTGACGCGAAGTTTTTTGGCGACCTGTACCAAGAAGCCTTTGAGGTCATTCAATGTGATGAACTGCCACAACCCTTTGAGATCAAGAAATCCATCGGCGGACATTTTGACGGTTGCCGCGTCGGTGTTGACTTTGGCGGCAGCGACTATAAAGTCGCCGCGGTGATCGATGGCGAGGCGGTATACAGCAATGAGACAGTCTGGAATCCAAAGGTCAACAGCGATCCGGAGTATCATTACAATGGTGTCCGCGCAGCGCTCAAAGAAGCGGCGGAGAACCTGCCCCATGTGGACGCAATCGGCATTTCCTCTGCCGGACTCATTGGCAATAATCGCTCTCTATTTGCGCAGCTATTCCAAAAGGTGCCCAAAGACTTGTTTGATTCCAGATGCAGGGATATTTATATCAATCTGGTGAAAGAAATCGGAGCAGACATCCCCTTTGCAGTTGCAAATGATGGTGATGTTGCGGCTTTGGCGGGTTCTCTTAGCTTAAAGCGCAATAACATACTGGGTCTTGCTATGGGAACCAGTTATATTGGCGGCTTTGTAGACAAGGAGGGCAATCTGTCAAACTGGCTCAGTGAGTTGGCTTTTGCACCCATGGACGCATCTCCGCAGGCGGCGATGGATGATTGGTCGCGGGATATTGGAGTCGGCGTACAGTATTTCTGTCAAGAGGCGGTTATCAAGCTGGCTCGTTCTACTGACATCTCTCTGGATGGCTATGACACGCCGGCGAAGAAGCTCAAAGCAGTACAAGAATTGCTGGATAAGGGACATGAGGGAGCCGCCGCCATATTCCGCTCAATTGGTGAGTATCTTGGGCATACAGTACCATTTTACTACGATGTGTATGGAGTCGATAGCATTCTCTTGCTGGGACGTACTGTGAGCGGCAAGGGCGGGGACATTGTTTTGGAAGTTGCAAACGCGATCCTGCGTGATGAATATCCTACGGTTTCGGTGAAACTGATGCTTCCGGATGAGGAAACGCGCCGTTTGGGTCAATCAGTTGCGGCGGCGAGTTTGCCTCAGATTCCGAAATAGGGAGGTTTGGAGATGCGTATTGAAAACGTACAAGTCCTCATGCATGACGGCGTGTTTCGGAGGGGTGCCGTCGAATTTGATGAGACAATACAAAAGATTGAGATATCTGAAACCATAAATGTCGGCGTGGGTCCATATCTAATCCCCGGTCTCGTTGATGTGCATACACATGGCGCCTTGGGCGGTGACCACAGCGATGATTCTGCCGAGAACTTGCAGAAAATGGCTTCATTCTATGCCCAAAACGGTACCACATCCTTTTTGGCAACCACATTAACCGCCACGGAAGAAACCCTTGCAGGTGCCATGCGTACGGTTGCACAGCATGAACGCCCAGTGGGTGGTGCGCGCTGTGTGGGAATTAACATGGAAGGTCCTTTTTTCTCCCATGAAAAGAGAGGTGCGCATCAGGCAGAGCTTCTCAAAACGCCGGACATTGCCATGTTTGAGCGTCTATACAAGCTGTCAGGCGATCAAATCAAGCTTGTATGCGTAGCGCCGGAGCTTGACGGCGCGATGGAGTTCATCCGAGAAGCATCACAGGTATCTTGTGTATCCCTAGCGCATTCCACGGCGGACTATAAAACAGCTATGGAAGCATTTGGAAATGGTGCGACCCATGTGACACATCTGTTCAACGGAATGAGTCCTTTTTCCCACCGGGAGCCGGGCATTGTCGGGGCAGCGCTGGACGCGAATGCCTTTGTCGAGGTGATATGTGACGGCTATCATCTACATCCGGCAGTTATTCGGGCGATATTTCGTATGTTCCCGCATCGTGCGTGTATGATCAGCGATTCTCTGGGGTGTACCGGTTTGCCGGATGGAGAATATGAATCTGCCGGATTGCCGATCATGGTGCAAAACGGAAAAGCCATGCTGCGGGATGGCAGCAGCATCGCAGGTTCTACGATTACGCTCTTACAGGGGATACGCATTGCGGTATCCTTAGGGATACCTCTGGCACAAGCTGTCACTGCGGCAAGCGCGCACAGTGCGAAAGCCATCGGAATGGACGGCAAGATCGGCTCCTTGATACCCGGCGCACATGCGGATATGGTGCTTTTGGACAGTGAGCTTTGTGTGCAAAAAGTTTGGGTCGGTGGGCAAGAGGTTTGATGCGTGCAAGGATATTTTCTGAGGTGAAGTAGGTGCTGTAGGGGCGAACCTTGTGTTCGCCCGGAACGAGGGCAGACACAAGGCCTGCCCCTACGTGCATGATTTATAGTTTGTGCAGAGACAAAAACCTCCTTTTGTAAAGGAGGTGGCAGGCGAAGCCTAAGGTCGGATTCAATACGCTGCAATTGATCAAAGGGCAATCCTCAGTCAGCTACGCTGACAGCTCCTTTACAAAAGGAGCCTATGTACTAAATAAGCTATTTGCTACACCAAAAACAAGCGAGAGAAATATGTCCCTAGATGGGCAAGTTTCTTTCGCTTGTTTTGATGGGTAAGAAATAAAGACTCAGAGAAGAGAAAGCGTACCGTCTTGTACCCGATAGATTGCAGAAATCTCGACTCCTGCAATATCTAGAGCAGATTTCCCGGTCTCTAGCTCGCTCTCTGGTAGGCACAACACGATGCCGCATGTAGCCGACAGCGCTTCTGGCATGGCTTGGACTGTAACATGTAACCCTGCCGCAAGAAGTGTGCGCTCTGCGGCGATGGCGGTTTTGGTGTTGGGGAAGGTGAAGAGAAGTTCGGTGATCATAGGGTTAAAACCTTGTCCGCGTTCATCATTTCTTCCGTGATATCCAGCATGGTGGCGACAGTGCCGACGGCGGGGCTGATGTCATAATAATCCAAACAAGCGCCGCAGACCAGGATGCGGGTACCGCTTGCGGATAAAGTTTGGAGATCAGCTAAAGTATTCGCACCGGATTTGACCAGATGGGTGCCGCTATTGAATAGTAGCAGTGCACTGGGCTTCGTGTCGAGATTTGTGAGTGTGTAGAGAAAGCTTTTCATTAGAATCTCGCCCAGTTCCGCTTCTCCATCGCCAAGAGATTTTCTGCCGATGGCGATGACAGACGCGTTTGTAGCGCTGGGGAGCGGGAAGCTGTCCAACTCTATTGGCTCTGCGTTTTCGCCGATGGCGATTGTGACGGTGTGGGTGCCTTTGTCTTGTTCTATCATACAACTATATCCCTGTGCGGCAGACATGCGCTCTAGGTTTTCGGCAGCAAGGGGATTGTCTACTAAAATTTGGATCAGCCCGCCTTCTGGCGGGAGCGCCTTGATTGCGTTTTTGGCTTCGATTACCGGGGCTGGACATGCAAGACCTCTTGCGTCAATGGGTGTCATGAGTTTGCTCCTTTTTACGTGTATGCTAAGATCAGCATAACATATTTCTCGACATTTATCCAATACTAAATTGGAAAAGGGAGAGGACAAGGGTATTGACACGTCACAATAGGGCATGTAGGGGCGATCGCCTCGATCGCCCGCGGTTCATAGAATATCGGCAGAAAAGGCGCGGGCGACCGAGGGCGGTCGCCCCTACAAATCAACGCTATTTGTCCAATCCCATTGGAAGAGGAGACAAAACGCAGATGAGGAAATGCATGTTTTTATTATCCCTGATGGGATTTTTATTGTTGGGCGCAGGCGGTCAGAATGCGGACACTGTTGCGGTGCCGATCATCATGTATCACAGTTTGGCAGGTGCCGGCGGGAGTGACACATCCATCAGCGGCGAGCAATTTGAGGCGGATTTGCAGTATTTGCGAGAACATGGTTATAGGGCGGTGACCATCTCCCAGCTTGTGAACTTTGTGCACCATGGCATTGCCTTGCCAGAACAACCTGTGGTGCTCACCTTTGATGATGGGTATTGGAACAACTACACCATCGGTTTGCCCCTGGCTCAGGCGTATGACATGCCCTTTGTGCTGTCTGTCATCGGACGTGACACGGAGATTTGGAGCGAAAACCCGGCGGAGAGTTTGCGGCATGGGCATGTGACTTGGGCGCAGATTCAGGAGATGGCGGACTCCGGTCTCGTGGAGATCGCCAACCACACTTGGGACTTGCACCAAAACGCCAATGGGCGCAAGGGTGCGCAAATCCGCCCCGACGAGGACTTTGCGGCGTATGCGGAAGTTTTGCGCAAAGACGTGGGGCGTTTGCAGACGGCGCTTACCGAGCAGGTGGGCATTACACCTACAAGCTTTGTGTATCCCTTTGGTGCGACTTGCTCTGAGGGGAATCAGGTGTTGCGGGAGATGGGTTTTCTGGCGACGCTATCCTGTTATGATGGCGTAAATACCCTGGTGCCCGGGGATTTGGATTGCCTGTATGATCTGCGGCGGTATAATCGTCCGCCGAATCGGTCGGTGGGGGAGATTTTGGAGGGGATTGCTTGCCTTGCTGATTTGCGATGAACATGAGAAAGGCGGGGATTACAATCCAAGGGAGGATGCCGAATGCGAGGACGATGAGGGCATCGGAGAGGCTGTAGATTTCGACTGTCATGGGGGATGCACCTGCCTTTGTTTGAATTTCGTGTATGAAGTTTTCATATACTAAAAACATCATATCATAAAATGCACGTAATATGAACGCATATTTCGTGCATTTTTTTGAAATGAGGTTTGTACATGAAAGACAAAAAGAGCTTCGCCATTCGCGTGG
>Ga0123355_10013681_pt1 | contig 12638 bp, 18 predicted proteins | sample TergutEmb28metaG_3_FD_89872 | JGI IMG/M metagenome (GOLD analysis project Ga0123355, IMG submission 89872) | Embiratermes neotenicus P1 segment gut microbial communities from Petit-Saut dam, French Guiana - Emb289 P1 | ecosystem: Host-associated > Arthropoda: Insects > Digestive system > Gut ...
CTAACGGGCCCACTGTACTTACGTAGACTGCAGAATTTTATAAATTCTAATATAAGGTGTAGAAGTGCTACAGAGCAGCCATGTTCAACTTTACATGTGACGAAGAGCAGTTTGGAAAATTTTTGTCTTCCTTGCCTGCAAGAGGAAAAGGATTGCAGAGCGTAAGGTGTACGTTGTATTGTGTGGACGGTTGTACCGGCGTGTTGGTACAGACAGCACAAGCAATAAGGAATAATAATAATATTAATAATATTAATAATTTACACAAAATACAATTTAAATCCTCAGCTATCCTGTCGTTATTTTTAGCCAATTTCACAAAATAACAGATTAACTCTGTAAATCGCGCCTCCGTAAAAAAAAAGCTCAAATTGTTTAAAAATTAGTTCGGCATATTATCTCCGCTTTGCCATGGAAAGTCTTAAAAACTTTTAGCAAACTCCAATTGCCTTCCCAATTCCTGATGAAATGATAACATTAGTTACCTGGATATTAAACTTCTACAGCCTACCGGTCAATATATGTACCGCCAGTTTAACATTCAAAAACAGTACGCTCTGCCACACTGTACTTATGTGTTCTGTATTTATCAGAGGACAAACAGTGACTTGTGTAACATACAGCATAAACTGATTGGTTTTTGTAACCGAGATGAAAAGTGTTTACAGCGCGGTACGGACTGGGGCTATATATAGAGCGTCTGAGCTGAATGTTTAAAGTGTTAATATAGATTTCACACTATGCTAAATCTAGTTGTCGTCAGCATCAGTAACCTAAACGGAAATATAAATTTATGCCAAACTAAGAGTAGAAGTACACCACTACGGCCCAAGGGGCCATCCAGAATCCAATATAATGGGTACCGGTTTTTTTCTCGCAAGTAAAACGGCCGGGTTTTGTCATTGACAACCCACCTATTCTAGCGCCGAAGTTAAAGAAAGAGTAGAGGTACAACGCTTCGGCCCTGGGGCCCATCCAGCCTCCATTATAATGGGAACCGGGTCTCTTTCTCGCAAGTAAAACTGACGGGGCTTGTCGTTGACAAACCACCTATTCTAGCGAAGATCTTAAAGAAAGAGTAGAGGAACACCGCTTCAGCCCAGGGGCCCATTCACACTCCTATACAATGTGTACCGGGTCTCTTTCTCGGAGGTAGGGGCCCATCCAGCCTCCAATACAATGGGTATCGGGTCTCTTCCCTGTAGAAAATCGGCTGGTGCGAGGCATTGACCAACCACCTATTCTAGCGCCGAAGTTAAAGAAAGAGAAGTGGTACACCGATTCGTCCCAGTGGACCGTTCAGCCTCCAATACAATAGGTACAAGGTCGCATTCTTGGGGGTTAAGCGGCCGGGGCGGGCCTTCACCACCCATCTTTTCTAGCGCCGAAGTTAAGGAAAAAGTAGAGGTACACCGCTTCGGGCCTTGGGCCTATTGATCGCCAATAGAATGGGAAAAGGGTCTCTATTTCGAGGTAAAAGGGCAGGGGCTTGGTATTGACCACCCACTTATTTTAGTGCCGTTGTTAAAAAAAAAGAATAGAGGTACAACGCTTCGGCCCAAAGTCCCATTGTGCGTCCAATACAATGTGTACCGGGTCTTTTTCTTGGAGGTTGGGCGGCTGGGGCATGGTATTTACCACCCTACAATTCTATCGCCGAAGTTAAAGAAAGTGTAGAGGTACACCGCTTCGGCCAAGAGACCAATTGAGCTTCCAATACAATGAGTACTGGGTCCCTTTCTTGGAGGCCAAAGGGCTGGGGCATGGCTTTGACCACCCACCTACTCTAGCGCCGAAGTTAAAGAAAGTGTAGAGGTACAACGATTCGGGCCAAAGGCCCATTGAGCGTCCAATACAATATGTACCGGGTCTCTTTCTTGGAGGTAAAACGTCCGGGGCGTGGCATTGACCACCCACCTATTCTAGTGCCGAATCTAAAGAAAGAATAGGGGTATCCTGCTTCGGCCCAGAGGCCCATTGAAGGTCCAATACTATGGGTACCGGGTCTCTTTCTTGGAGTTTAGGCCGCTGGGGCGTGGCATTGACCACCCACCTATTCTAGCGCCGAAGTTAAAGAAAGTGTAGAGGTAAACCACTTCGATCCAAAGGCCCAAGAGAGGTCCAATAAATTGCGTACCGGATCCCTTTCTTGGAGTTTAGGCGGCTGGGGCGTGGCATTGGCCACACACCTATTCTAGCGCCGAAATTAAAGAAAGTGTAGACGTACACCGCTTCGGCCCAGCGGCCGATTGAATTTCCAATACAATGGGTAGCGGTTCTCTTTCTTCTAGATAAATCGGCCAGGGCGTGGCATTGCCCACCCACTTATTCTAGCGCCGAAGTCAAAGAAAGAATAGACGTACACCGCTTCGGCACAGAGGCACATTGAGCGTCCAAAACAATGTGTACCGTGTTTTTTCTTCGAGGTTAGGTGGCCGGGGCGTAGCATTGAGCAACCACCTATACTAACGCCGAAGTTCAACAAAGTGTAGTGGCACACCGCTACGGCCCAGAGGCCCATTGAGCGTCCAATACAATGGGTACGGGGTCTCTTTCTTGAAGGTAAAGTGGCCGGGGCTTGACATTGACCACCCAATTATTCTAGCGCCGAAGATAAAGAAAATGTAGAGGTACATCGCTTTGGCCAAAGAGCCCAATGATAGTCCTACACAATTTGTACCGGGTCCCTCTCTTAGAGATAAAAGGGCCTGGGTGTGGCATTGACCTCCCACCTATTCTAGTGCCGAAGTTAAAGAAAGAAGAAAAGTAAACCGCTTCGGCCCAGAGGCCCATTGAACGCCCATAATGAGGGGTACCACATGTCTTTCTTGGAGGTAAAAGGGCCTGGTTTTGGCATTGACCACCCACCTATTCTAGCGCCGAAGTTAAAGAGAGTGTATAAGTACAACGCTTCGGCCCAGAGGCCCATTTTGCTTCCAATACAATGGGAACCGTGTCCCTTTCTTGCAGGTTAAAAGGCCGGGGTGTGGCATTGACCACCCACCTATTCTAGCGCCGAAGTTAAAGACAGTGTAGAAGTACGCCGATCCGGCCAAAAGGCCCACTGATCGTCCTATACAATGAGTACAGCGTCTCTTTTTTGGAGGGTAGGCGGCTGGGGCGTGGCATTGGCTAACCAATATTTAGCGCCGAAGTTAAACAAAGAATAGACGAACACTGCTTCGGGCCAGAGGCCCATTAAGCGTCCAATACAATGGGTAACGAGTCTCTTTCTTGGAGGTAAATTCGCCGGGTTTTGGCATTGGCTACCATACTTTACTAGTGTAGAAGTATGAGAAATAATTGCGGTACTCCGCTTCGGCACAGAGGCCCTTTGAACGTCCAATAAAATGTGTACCAGGTCTCTTTCCTAGAGGTAAATTCCCGATCCGTGACATTGACCACCCACCTATTCTAGTGCCGAAGGTCAGAAAGAATAGAGGTATACCGCTTGGGTCCAAAGACCCATTGAGCGTCCAAAACATTGGGTACCGGATATCTTTCTTGGGGATAAATCGTCCGGGGCGTGGCAATTGAAAACCACCTATTCTAGCGCCAAAGCTAAAGAAAGTGTAGAGGTACATCGCTTCTGCCCAGAGGCCCATTCTATGCCAATACAATGAACACTGGGTCCCATTCTTGGAGGTAAAAGGGCTGTGGCGTTGCATTGACCATCCATTTATTCTAGCGCCGAAGTTAAAGAAAGTGTAGAGGTACACCACTTCGGCCCAGAGGCCTATTCAATGTCCAATACAAGGCATACCGTGTCTCTTTCTTGGAGGTAAGAATGCCGGGGCGTGACATTGACAACCCACATATTCTAGCGCCGAAGTTAAAGAAAGAAAAAAGTACACCGCTTGGACACGGAGACCGATTGAGTTAATAGTAAATTGGGCACCGTTTCTCTTTCTTGGGGGTCAAAGGGCCGGGACGTGGCATTGACCAACCACTTATTCAAACGCCGAAGATAATTTAAGTGTAGAGGCACACAGCTTCGGCCCAGAGGCACATTCAATGCCCAATACAAGGTATACCGTGTCTCTTTCTTGGAGGTAAGAATGCCTGGGCGTGACATTGACCATCCACTTATTCTAGCGCCGAAGTTAAAGAAAAAAAAAGTACACCGCTTCGGCACAGAGACCGATTGAGGTAATAGTACAATGGGCTCGGTTTCTCTTTCTTGGAGGTCAAACGGCCGAGACGTGGCATTGACAAACCACTTATTCAAACGCCGAAAATAAAGAATGTGTAGAGGTTCACCGCTTCGGCCCAGAGGCCGATTGAGCTTCCAATACAATGGGGACCGAGTTTCTTTCTTATAGTTAGAAGGATGGGGCGTGGCATTGAGAACACTAATATTCTAGCGCCGAAGTTAAATCAAGTGTAGAGGTACACCGCTTCGGCCCAGAGGCCGATTGAGCTTCCAATACAATGGGTAAAGAATCTCTTTCTTGAAGGTCAAAAGGCCGGGGCGTGGAAGTGACCAAACTCCTATTATAGCGACGAAGTTATAGAAAATGCAGATGTAAAACTTTTCGGGCCAGAAGTCCATTGAGCGTCCAACACAATGGGTAGCTGGTCTCTTTCTTGTAGATAAATCGGCCGGGGCGTGGCAGTGACCACACTCCTATTCTAGCGCCGAAGTTAAAGAAAGAAACGAGGTACACCGGTTCGGCCCAAAGGCCAATTGTGCATCTAATGCAATGAGAACCAGTTCTCTTTCTTGGAGGTAAAATGGCAGGGGCGTGGAATTGACCACCCTCCTATTCTAGCGCCGAAGTTAAAGAAAGTGTAGAGGTACACCGCTTCGGACCAGAGGCCCATTGAGCGTCCAATTCAATGAGTACCGCGTGTCTTTCTTGGAGGTAAAAGTCATGGGTTTGGAATTGACCACCCACATATTCTAGCGCCGAAATTAAAGAAATTGTAGAAGTAAGTCGCTTGGTTTCAGAGGCCCATTGATCGACCAATACAATGGGTAACAGGTCTCTTTCTTGGAGGTAATAGGGCAGGGGCATTGCATTGACCACCCACCTATTCTAGCACCGAAGTTAAAGAAATAATAGTGGTACACTGCTTCGGCCTTGAGGTCCATTGTGCGTTCAATACAATGTGTACTGGGTCTCTTTCTGGAGGGAAAAGGGCAGGGGCGTGGCATTGACTACCCACCTATTCTAGTGCCGAAGTTAAAGCAAGTGGAGAGGTACACCGCTCTGGCCCAGAGGCCCATTGATCGTCCAATTCAATGGGTACCGGGTCTCTTTCTTCATTGTTAGGCCCCCGGAGTGTGGCATTGTCCTCCCACCTATTCTAGGGCCGAAGTTGAAGAAAGTTTAGTGATACACTGCTTCGACCCAGAGGCCCTTTGATCGTCCAATTCAATGTGTAACTGATATCCTTCTTGGAGGTAAGATAGCCGGAGTGTGGCATTGACAACCCATCTATACTAGTGCCGAAGTTAAAGAAAGAATAAGGGTACACCGCTTAGGCCCAGAAACCCATTGAGCGTCCAAAGCAATGGGTACCGGGTCTCTTTTTGGAGGTTAAAAGACTGGGCGTGGCATTGTTCAACCACTTATCCTAGTGCCGAAGTTAAAGAACGAATAGGGGGACACGGTTTAAGCCCAGAGACCCATTTAACGTCCAATACAATGGTACCGTGTCTCTTTCTTGGAGGTAAAAGGGACGGGCAGTGGCATTGATCTCCCACCTATTCTAGTGCCGAAATTAAAGAAAGAATAGAGGTAGACTGCTTCGGCCCAGAGGCCCATTGAGCGTCCAATACAATGGGTAACGGGTCTCTTTCTTCGAGTTTAGGCGGCTGGGGCGTAGCATTGGCCACACACCTATTCTAGCGCCGAAGTTAAAGAAAGTGTAGAGGTACACCGCTTCGGCCAACAGACCACTTGAGCTTCCAATACAATGAGTACCGGGTCTCTTTCTTGGAGGTCAAAGGGCTGGGGCATGGCTTTGATCATCCTCCTAATCTAGCGCCGAAGTTAAAGAAAGTGTAGAAGTGCAACGATTCGGACCAAAGGCCCATTGAGCGTCCAATACAATATGTACCGGGTCCCTTTCTTGGAGGTAAAACGTTCGGGGCGTATCATTGACCACCCACCTATTCTAGTGCCGAAGTTAAAGAAAGAATAGAGGTAACTTGCTTCGGCCAAGAGGCCCATTGAACGTCCAATACCAAGGATACCGGGTCTCTATCTTGGAGTTTAGGCGGCTGGGGCCTTGCATTGACCACACACCTATTCTAGCGCCGAAATTAGAGAAAGTGTTGAGGAACACCGCTTCGGCACAGCGGCCGATTTAACTTCCAATACAATGGGTAGCTGTTCTCTTTCTTGTAGATAAATCGGCCAGGGCATGGCATTGAACACCCACTATTCTAGCGCCGAAGTTAAAGAAAGAATAGAGATACGACGCTTCGGCACAGAGACACATTGAGCGTCCAAAACAAAGGGTACCGTGTTTTTTCTTCGAGGTTAGGTGGTCATGGCTTGGCATTGAGCAACCACCTATACTAGCGCCGAAGTTAAACAAAGTGTAGTGGCACACCGCTACGTCCCAGAGGCCCATTGAGCGTCCTATACAATAGGTACGGGGTCTCTTTCTTGAAAGTAAAGGGGCCGGGGTATGACATTGAACACCCAATTATTCTAGCGCCGAAGTTAAAAAAATGTAGAGTTACGCCGCTTTGGTCCAAAGGCCCAATGATTTTCCAACACAATTTGTACAGGATCCCTCTCTTAGAGATAAAAGGGCCTGGGTGTGGTATTGACCTCCCACCTATTCTAGTGCCGAATTTAAAGAAAGAAGAAAAGTAAACCGATTCGGCCCACAGGCCCATTGAACGTCCAATATGATGGGAACCAGTTCCCTTTCTTAGAGATTAAATGGCCTGGTTGCGGCATTGAAAACCGAGCTGTTCTAGCGCCGAAGTTAAAGAAAGTGTAGAGGTACACCGCTTCGGCCCAGAGGCCCATTATGCGTCCAATACAATGGGTAACGAGTCTCTTTCTTGGAGGTAAATTGGCCGGGGTGTGGCATTGGCGAACTACATTTTCTAGGGTCGAAGTTAGAGAAAGAATTGCGGTACACCGTTTCGGCCCAGAACACCATTGATCGTCCAATACAATGGGTACAGAGTCTCTTTCTTGGAGGTAAATTGCCCGGGTTGTGGCATTGGCAACCCACCTTTAATACTGTCCAAGTATGAGAAATAATTGCGGTACAACGTTTCGGACCAGAGGCCCATTGAGTGTCCAATACAATGGGTAACGATTCTCTTTATTGGAGGATAAAGGGCCGGGCCGTGGCATTGACCACCAACTTATTCTAGTGCCGAAGTTAAATAAAAGAATAGAGGTACACCTCTTCGGGGCAGAGGGCCTTTGAACGTACAATAAAATGGGTACCGGGTCTCTTTCTTGAGGTAAAATCCTGGTCCGTGACATTGACCACCCACCTACTCTAGTTCCGAAGTTAAGAAAGATTAGAGGTACACCGCTTGGGCCCAGAGGCCCATTGAGCGTCCAAAAAAATGGGTACCGGGTCTCTTCCTTGGGGATAAATCGTCCGGGGCGTGGCAATGGACAACCACCTATTCTATAGCCGAAGTTAAAGAAAGTGTAGAGGTAAATCGCTTCTGCCCAGAGGCCCATTCAATGTCCAATACAATGTACACCGGGTCCCCATTCTTGGAGGTGAAGTGCTGTGGCGTGGCATTGACCACTCATTTATTCTTGCGCCGAAGTTAAAGAAATTGTAGAGGTACATCGCTTCGGCCCAGAGGCCCATTCATTGTCCAATACAAGGTATACCGTGTCTCTTTCTTGGATGTAACAATGCCGGGGCGTGACATTGACCACCCACTTATTCTAGCGCCGAAGTTAAAGAAAGAAAAAAATACACTGCTTCTGCACAGAGACCGATTGAGCTAATAGTACAATGGGCACCGTTTCTCTTTTTTGGAAGTCAAAGGGCCGGGACGTGGCTTACACCAACCACTTATTCAAACGCCGAAGATAAAGAAAATTTAGAGGTTCAACGCTTCGGGCCAGAGGCCGATTGAGCTTCAAATACAATGGTGACCGATTTCCTTTCTTGGAGGTAAAAGGACGGGGCGTGGCATTGAACACACACCTATTCTACCGCCGAAGTTAAATCAAGTGTAGAGGTACACCGCTTCGGCCCAGAGGCCTATTGATCGTCCAGTACAATGGGTAAAAATTCTCTTTCTTAGAGGTAAAATGCCGGGGTGTGGCATTGACCACCCACCTAATCTAGCGCCGAAGTTAAAGAAAGAATAGGGATACACCCTTTGGCGGAGAGGCCCATTGATCGTCCAATACAATGGGTACGGATTCTCTTTCTTGCAGGTAAAAGGAACTGGGAGTGACATTGTCAACCCACCTATTCTAGCGCCGAAGTTAAAGAAATTATAGTGGTACCCCACTTTGGACAAGAGGTCCATTGAGCGTCTAAAACAATGGGTACCGTGTCTCTTTCTTGGAGGTAAAAGGAAAGGTGCGTGGCAATGAGACCAACCCATTCTATCGCCGAAGTTAAAGAAAGAATAGTGGTACATCGCTTCGGCCCAAAGGCCCATTGAGCGTTCAATACAATGTGTACCGGTTCTCTTTCTTGGAGGTAAAATAGCCGGGGCGTGGCGTTGACCACCAACCAATTCTAGCGCCCAAGATAAAGAAAGAATTGAGGTACATGGCTTTCGTTCAGAGGCCCATTGCGCGTCCAATACAATGTGTACTGGTTCTCTTTCTTGGAGGTAAAATGGCCAGGGCGTGACGTTTTTCACCCACCTGTTTTAGCGCCGAAGTTAAAGAAAGTGTAGTTGTACACCTCTTCGGGCCTGAGGCCCATTTGGTGAACAATACAATGTGTACCGTGTCTCTTTCTTGGAGGTAAATATGCCGGGGCGTGGCATTGACCAACCACCTAATATAGCGCCAAAGTTAAAGAAACGATAGAGGTACACCACTTCGGCCCAGAGGACCATTGAGCGTCCAATACAATGTGTAATGGGTCTCTTTCTTGGAATTTAGGCGCCTGGAGCTTGGTAATGACCACCCTCCAATTGTAGCGCCGAAGGTAAAGAAAGTGTAGCATTATACCGCTTCGTCCTGGAGGCCAATTGAGCGCCCAATACAATGGGTAACTGTTCTCTTACTTGGACGTGAAATGCCCGGAGCATGGCATTGACATCCCACCTATTCTAGCGACAAAGTTAAGGAAAGTTTAGAGGTACAAAGCTTCGGCCCAGATGCCCTTTGTGCATCCAACACAATGGGTACCGGTTCTCTTTCTTGGAGGTAAAAGGGCCGGGGCTTGGCATTGACCACCCACCTGTTCTAGCGCCCAACATAAAGAAAGAAATGTGGTACACCGCTTCGGTCCAGAGGCCCATTGAGCGTCCAATACGTTGGGTACCAAGTCTCTTTCTTGGAGTTAAAAGGGCCTGGGCGTGGCATTGATCATCCACCTGTTCTAGCGCCCAAGATAAAGAAAGAATTGAGGTTCACCGCTTTGTCCAGAGTCCCATTAAGCGTCCAATACGATGGGTACCAAGTCTCTTTCTTGGAGTTAAAAGGGCCGGGGCGTGGCATTGATATCCAAAATTTTCTAACGCCAAAATTAAAGAAAGTTTAGAGATACATCGCTTCGGCCCTGATACCCTATGTTCGTCCAATACAATGGGTACCGGGTCTCTTTCTTGGAGGTAATAGTGCCAGGGCTTGGCATTGACACCCACTTATTCCTGGGTCCGAAGTTAAAGAAATTGTTGAAGTACAACGCTTCGGGCCAGAGGCCCATTGAGCGTCCAATAGAATGGGTACCGGTTATCATTCTTGGAGGTCAATGCCGGGACTTGGCATTGACCACACACCTATTCTAGCGCCGAAGTTAAATAAATTGTAGAGTTACACCTCTTCGGGCCAGAGGCCCATTAAGCGTCTAATGCAATGGGTACCGGGTCTCATTTTGGAGGCAAAATTGACGGGGCTTTGCATTGACCACTCACTAATTCTAGCGTCGAAGTCAAAAGAAAGAAATGAGGTACACCGCTTCGGACCAGGGGACCATTGAGCGTTCAATACAATGGGTACAGAGTCTCTTTCTTGGAGGTAAAAGGAACTGGGCGTGGTATTGACCATCCACCTATTCTAGTGCCGAATTTAAAGAAATAATAGAGGTAAAATTCTTTAGCCCAGAGTCCCAATATGCGTCCAATACTAAGGGGACCGTGTCACTTTCTTGGAGGTAAAAAGCCCGGGGCTTAGCTTTTACCACCCACCTATTCTAGCGCCGAAGTTAAATAAAGTGTAGAGGTACACCGCTTAGTTTCAGTGGCCCATTGATTTTCCAATACAAAGGGTACAATGTCACTTTCTTGGAGGTAAAAGGCCGGGGCGTTATATTGATCACCCACCTGCTCTAGCCCCGAAGTTAAATAAATTGTGGAGGTACAGTACACCACTTCGGCTCAGAGGCCTATTGATTGTCCAATACAATGGGTACCGTTTCTCTTTCTTGGAGGTTAAAGGGCCGGGGCGTGGCAAAGACCTCCCACCTATTCTAGTACCGAATTTAAAGAATGAATATTGGTAGACCGCTTAGGCCCAGGAGCCCATTTGGCGACCAATACAATGGTTACCGGATCTCTATCTTGGTGGTAAAACGTCCGGGGCTTGGCATTGACCACCCACCTATTCTAGTGCCGAAGCAAAAGAAATAATAGAGATACCATGCTTCGGCCCAGAGTCCCTTTGAGCGTCCAATACAATGGGTACCGAGTCTCTTTCTTGGAGTTTAGGTGGCTGGGGCGTGACATTGACCTCCCTCCTATTCTAGCGCCGAAGTTAAAGAAAGTGCAAACGTAAACCGCTTCGGCCCAGCGGCCGATTGAACTTCCAATACAATGGGTAGCTGTTCTCTTTCTTGTAGATAAATCAGCCGGGGCATGGCATTGATCACCCACTTATTCTAGTGCCGAAGTTAAAGAAAGAATAGTGGTACACCGCTTCGGCACAGAGGCACATTGAGCGTCCAAAACAATGGGTACCTTGTTTTTTCTACGAGGTTAGGTGGCTGGGGTGTGGCATTGAGCAACCACCTTACAAGCGCCGAAGTTAAAGTGTAGAGGCACACCGCTACGGCCCAGAGGCCCATTGAGCGCCCAATACAATGGGTATGGGGTCTTTTTCTTGAAGGTAAATGGGCTGGGGCGTGACATTGTTCACCCAACTATCCAAGCGCCTAAGTTAAAGAAAATGTAGAGGTACACCACTTTGGCCCAAAGGCCCAATGATTGTCCAACACAATTTGCACCGGGTCCCATTCTTAGAGGTATATGGTCCGGGGTGTGGCATTTACCTCCCACCTATTCTAGTGCCGAAGTTAAAGAAGGAAGATAAGTAAACCGCTTCGGTCCAGAGGCCCATTGAACGTCTAATATGAAGGGTACTGGGTGTCTTTCTTGCAGGTAAAATGGCCGGGTTGTGGCATTGACCACCCACCTATTCTAGCGCCGAAGTTAAAGACAGTGTAGAAGTACGCCGGTCCGGCCAAAGGCCCATTGATCGTCCTATACAATGGGTACAGCCTCTTTCTTGGATGGTAGGCGGCCGGGCCGTGGCATTGGCCAACCACATATTTAGCGCCGAAGTTAAAAAAGAATAGAGGAACACTGCTTCGGCCCAGTGGCCCATTAAGCGTCCAATACAATGGGGAACGGGTCTCTTTCTTGGAGGTAAATTGGCCGGGTTGTTGCATTGGCTACCCACCTTTACTAGTGTCGAAATATGAGAATATTTCGGTACACCGTTTCGGCCCAAAGGACCATTGAGCGTCCAATACAATGGGTATCGGGTCTCTTTATTGGAGAATAAACGGCCGGGCCGTGGCATTGACCACCCACCTATTCTAGTTCCGAAGTTAAGAAAGAATAGATGTACACCGCTTGGGCCCAGAGACCCATTGAGCGTCCAAAACAATGGGTACCGGGTCTCTTTCTTGGTGATAAATCGTCCGGGGCGTGGCGATGGATAACCACCTATTCTAGCGCCGAAGTTAAAGAAAGTGTAGAGGTACATCGCTTCTTCCCAGAGGCCCATTCAATGTTCAATACAATGTACACCGGGTCTCAATCTTGGATGTAAAATGGCTGTGGTGTGGCATTGACTACCCACTTATTCTAGAGCCGAAGTTAAAGAAAGTGTAGAGGTACATCGCTTCTTCCCAGAGGCCCATTCAATGTCCAATACAATGTACACCGGGTCCCATTCTTGGATGTAAAATGGCTGTGGTGTGGCATTGACTACCCACTTATTCTAGAGCCGAAGTTAAAGAAAGTGTAGAGGTACATCGCTTCGGCCCAGAGGCCCATTCAATGTCCAATACAAGGTATACCTTGTCTCTTTCTTGGAGGTAAGAATGCCGGGGCTTGACATTGACCACCTGTTCATGCCAGGAACACATTTTGTTCTATTGTGATTCTTAGCGGGTTCTGTGAGATGCATTGGGTTGCGTTATTGTGGTATATTGCACAACATGCAGACGTAGTAGCAACGCAATTACCTCACTTTCGAGGTAAGTTGGCAAGCCTTTGCCGC
>Ga0123355_10013682_pt1 | contig 12638 bp, 7 predicted proteins | sample TergutEmb28metaG_3_FD_89872 | JGI IMG/M metagenome (GOLD analysis project Ga0123355, IMG submission 89872) | Embiratermes neotenicus P1 segment gut microbial communities from Petit-Saut dam, French Guiana - Emb289 P1 | ecosystem: Host-associated > Arthropoda: Insects > Digestive system > Gut ...
GGCAGCCCGTCCGCGTACCCCACGGGCAGCACCGCGACCACGGTGTCCCGCGCCGCGATCCATGTCCTGCCGTAAGACACGGACTCGCCTTCCCTCACTTTTTTTGTAAGCGCCACCCTGGTTCGCAGCTCCATCACGGGCTTGACTTGCAGGGGCGGCAGCGCCAGCAAGCCGGTTTCATCGACGGCCTTGTAGCCGTACAGCAGTATGCCCGGCCGCACCATGTCGAACCATGCCTCGGGGTGGAGGGCGATTGCGCCGGAATTCGCGGCGTGGACGATGCCGGGATCGAGGCCCGCCGCGCGGATGCTTTCCAGCGCCCCGCGGAAAAGCGCGAGCTGCCGCCCCGTGTAGGCGACGCTTTCCGCCGCCGCGGAATCGGAAACGGCGAAGTGGGTCGCGGTTCCGGCGTGTTCCAGGGCGGCGCTGGAAGCTAGCCGCCCCGCCAGCGCCGCGGCCTCCCCGGGCGCGCAGCCCAGCCGCCCCATGCCGGTGTCGATTTTAAGGTGGACGGAAAGCCGCGCCTTTGCCGCCGCGGCCGCGCAGTCCAGGGCCGCGGCGAACTCGCCGTCCGAGACAAAAGGGGAAAGCCGGTTTTCGATGACGAGGGGGATTTCCTCGAACGATGGCTGGGAAAAAAGCAGGACGGGGGCGAGGATTCCATCCTGCCGCAAGCCCGCGCCTTCCTGCGCGGTCGCCACCCCAAGGCAAGCCGCCCCGGCTTCAAGGCTCGCGCGGGCAATGGCCGCGGCGCCGTGCCCGTACGCGTCGGCCTTCACCGCAGCGCACACCAGCCGCTCCCCTCCCACGCGCTTTCGCACCTCGCGGAAGTTCTCAGCGAATCTGTCAAGATGGATTATCGCTTTTGTCGCCCTCATTGCATCAGTGTACCGGAACAGGCGGGTTTGTTGCGAGATATATGTTGACGCGGCGGTTCCCGCATGGTATACTTGCAACCAAAATATATAAGCAAAGCGAGGTGTTATCATGGCGCGGATAAAAAATAACGGTCAATTCGCCTTCAATTCAGATTATGAGGTTGTGGTCGACGAGAAGCATGGGGATATGACCCGCGAGCCATGGCTTATGCTCCTGGCGCGGCGGAACATGAAGCCCACCGATACCCTGTGCTGGGGCATCACCAGCAACGGAACCTCTTTCGCGAGGATCGGCACGCAGGAGGGGGACATCCTCAACGGTTTTGTCCACGAGGACCCGTACAAAACCAGGATGCTGGGAACCTACGCCTATTTCCGCGCCGAGGACGGCAAGTATTTCTCGAACGCCTGGTACCCGGTCCTCAACGAGGGCCAGGAGCTGCGGACGACCTTTGGCTTTGGCTACCTCAAGCAAGAGACCGCGTACGACGGCTTCGACGTGGAGACGGTCAATTTCGTGCCGAACGGCTACGACGCGATGGTGCAGATCATCAAGATAAAAAACGCGGGCGGCAAGGACCGCAAGGTTACCATGTTCAACGTCAACCCGGTCAACATCGGCGACGCGCGCGACATCCAGTTCAGCGGGTACAACACGCTCATGATGGGCGGCTCCCTCATCGACAGGGAACTGAACGCCGCCGTTTGGAGGTTTGGCTTCGGCCGCGATTTCGACAGCGGCGGCGAGAAGGTCAAATGGATGTTCGGGAAAGTGCTTGTCCACACGAATTCCCTTCCGGGCAACCAGTTCGCCACGCGGTACGACGAGTTCGTGGGGCACCACGCGAACACCATGGCGAATCCCGCGGCGGTCGCGGAGGACTGGGACTTGCCCTGCCGCGACTCGGAGGAGGCCTGCTCCGCCCTTTCTTCTATCAAGAACACCTTCGCGCTGAAGGCCGGCGAGACGCGGGAGATCGTCGTCATAAGCGCGACCCCGTCAACCGAGGATTATTACCACGGCAAAAAATCGATAACGGCTTTCCTGGAGGAAGCCCTCCAGCCGGAAAACGCGAGGCGAATGCTCGAGGAGGTCAAAAGCGATTGGCAGGCGCAGCTTGGCAAGCTTTCGGCCAAGATCGAGGCCGTTGACGACGTGCTGAATCCTTCGTACAAATGGCTGCAGTACCAGTGCGCGATGGTCGCCCTGCTTAACAGGATGAAGTCGCGTTTCCACTCGGGCTTCGAGTACGGCTTCGGCTTCCGCGACATCTTGCAGGACATCCTCGCGCTGCTGCCCTACGACTCCAAGCCCGCGAAGGATCTGATCAAGTACACCGCGAGCCAGATGTTTTCGGACGGGTTCGTTTACCACAATTTTTACGTCAGCGCGCCCGGCAACAAGAGCTTCGTTACCTGCGACGACCCGCTGTGGCTGGTTTACGCGGTGGCCGAATACATCAAGGAAAGCGGCGACTTCGGGCTTCTGGACGAGGTCGTCCCCTACTGCGACGAGAAGGAAGAGCTGCCGGCGAAAGAAGGCTCGATGCTCGACCACCTGAAGGTGGCCATCGCGAAGGTTTGGAGGCAGAGCGACAACGGCCTGCCCTACATGCTGATGGCGGACTGGAACGACGACCTGTCGGGCAACTTCACGAGCGTCTCGACGATGGCGGCGCAGCAGCTTTACAAGGCGCTTAACGACATGGTTGAGCTTTTTGAGAAAATGGGAATCGAGCCGGAGCTCGCGGGGGACTACAGGGCGAAGGCGAAGGCCGTCAGGGACGGGGTTGAAAAAAGGTGCGTCGACAAAGACGGGAATTATATCCGCGCGGTCGCCTCCGCGGATTTCAAGGCCGTTTTGGAAAGCATGGATTTCGGGCACACGGGGCTTGAGGCGGGCGACCTCATCGCGGAGATCGAGGGCAGCGGCGCGCCCGTTGACCTGGGCTGCAGCAAAACCGACAAGCTCGTGTTTTTCGAGCCAATCGCCTGGGCGGGTTTCAGCGGGATCGCGGACAAGCCGAGGTTCGACGCGTGCAAAAAAGTTTGCGAGGCGGCCCTCGACGACAAATACGGCGTCGCCATTTGCCAGGGGGACAAGACGCTGGTTTCGGGGAAGCTGCCGGTCGATACGCAGGGCTGGAAGCGCAACGCCCCGGGCAAAAAAGAAAACGGCGGCGAGTTCCGGCACCTCGAGTCGTGGTACATCGCCTCCCTCTGCATCTTCGGGTACGGCAAGGAAGCCCGCGACATGTACATCAAGACGCTTCCCGCGGTGGCGAGCAAGGACGATCCCTACCTCTACGCGGCGGAGCGTTTCGTCTACCCCGAGTACGTTTCGGGCCCGGCGTCGAACGACCACGGCAAGGCGGGGCACACGTGGCTTACCGGCACCGCCCCGACCCGCTTGAACGTGCTGATAGACTGGATTTTCGGAATCCGCAGAAGGTACGACGGGCTTTTGATCGACCCGTGCGTTTCCCCGGAATGGAAAAACTTTTCCGCGGTCAGGACTTTCAGGGGCACGACGTTCAGCATTCGGTACGGCAACCCGGGCGGGGTCCAGAAAGGCGTCAAGTCGATAACGGTGAACGGGAACGCTATCGAAGGGAACGTGATCCCCCTTTCCTACGCGGACGGGGGCAAGGTGGATGTCGAAGTTATAATGGGGTGATTCTTGAAAAAAATGCGGGAAGGAAAACGGCTTCATCTGGGCGCGGTATTCCCCACTTTGGATCATCAAAGCCAGTATGATCTTTGGAGCGGTATCGCCGAATACGCGGGCAAGAATGACATTCATCTTACCGCGTATTTCGGCACGTACCAGACAACCAACTGCGAATTCGCCGTGCATTACGAGACCTGCTTCGACGCCATAGGGAACGGCGGCTCCTTGGACGGGGTCATTATATTCGCCGGATTCATCGCCCAAAACATAGGGCTGGATGTTTTTGAAAAATATATTCCCAAAATCCTCCATCGCCTGCCAACCGTCTTTGTCTCGTTCGCCATGCCCGGCGTCTCGTCCGTGCTGGTGGACAACGCGGGCGGGATGCATGGCGCGGTCGAGCATTTGATACAGCGCCACGGCAAAAAAAGAATCGCGTTTGTCAAAGGCCCTGACGGGCACCCCGAGGCCGAGGAGCGCCTCGAGGGGTACAAAAAAGCGCTGGCGGCAAACGGGATCGCCTTCGATACGCGGTACGTTTTGCCCGGGGACTTCAGCCTGGAAAGCGGCCGGGCCGCGGCGGCGGAATTGATGGGCAGGCGGCGCGAAATCTCCGCCGACGCGATTGTCGCGAGCGACGACGAAACGGCCATAGGCGTTTTGGCCGAGCTTAAACGCAGGAACATTTCCGTGCCAGCGGACATCGCGGTGGTAGGGTTTGACGACGAGCGGGGCTCGGCGACGTTTGTCCCCTCGATCAGCACGGTGCGGCAGGATTTTTTCGAGCTTGGGCGGCTTAGCGCGGAAACGCTTTATAGAAAAATCAACGGGGAGGCGGTTGAGGATGTAACATATTTAACCCCGACTTTCGTGGCGCGCGAGTCCTGCGGGTGCGCCCCGAGCGCGGAGATGGAGCCCGGCTGCGCCAAGAAATCCGACTGCGCGCTGGCCAGGAAAGAAAGCCAGGACGCTGACGCGAGCATTTTTCACCTTCTTGTCAGGAGAATAACGAGCAGCCTGGTTTTATTGTTTGACATTGATGCTTTGGCAAAGGAATTGTGCTGGTCGCTCCCGGAGCTTTCGATCAAGACCGCGCTGGTCGGCTTTTACCGCGAGCATATAAAGAGCGGCGACCTCAATGCTGACAGGACGATAGGCAGGCTGATAGGGTTTGACGGGGATAAAAAGTTCGACCTTAAGCATGACGACCAAGCCCCCGGCGGCCAGGTCCCGATGCGGTTTTATGATTATTCGACTATTGGCAGTTTTGACTTTGGGCGCGAGCGGCGCACGCTCCTTTTTATGCCGCTGTTCATCAAGGATGAGGAACTGGGGGTGGCGCTCCTTTCTTTCGACCCTCAAATCCCTGTGGGCGTGTACGAAACTTTGCGGGTAAACATTTCCACCGCGGCAAAGAGCGTGAAATTAATGTCAAAGATTTACGAGCTGTCCACGACCGACGAGCTTACGGGGCTTTTCAACAGGAGGGGCTTCTTCCAGTTCGCGTACTCAAAGCTGAAGTACTTGTCCAGGGAAGCTGGCATAGTGCCGGTTATTTTGTTCATGGACATGGACGGGCTTAAATGTATTAACGATACCTACGGGCACAGCGAGGGGGACAAAGCAATTTCGGCGTTCGCCCAGATACTTAAAGACATTTTGCGCGAGGGAGACATCATAGGGAGGATCGGCGGGGACGAGTTTGCCGTGTTTTCATCGGTAAAGTCCGAGACGAACACCAAGCAGCTAGAAAAAAGGATCAGGGCGGAGCTTGACGAATACAACGGCGGGAACCACCATGCATATAGCGTCGCGTGCAGCATCGGGTGCGTCGTTCTGGATGTTGTAACAAAAGAATGTTTCGATGCGGCGATGCTTCGCGCCGACAGCGTCCTGTACGAAGAAAAATCGGAGAAACGGAAAAAAGGGCTTTCGAGATAACGGAGGGTTGGCAATGGCGCAGTATGGAAGGTTTAACGATAGCGATGAATTCGAGGTCTTCGACCCGCACACGCCGGAGCCTTGGCTGCATTATTTGATTCGCCCGGATCAGCCTGGAATGCAGACGTTTTGCTCGGGGGTGAGCTGCGCCGGCGGCGGGTTCGATGTCCGCGGGACGCACGAGAACACGTTTGTTGATACGCAGCTTCACCTAAACGACGACGACAGGAAAGGGCGGTATTGCTACATCGTTGACGCGAAAAGCCGCGACTTCCACGCCACGACCTGGCAGCCGGTCAGGCGAAAAGGCCAGGAGTTCAAGACGACGCTGGGCTTCGGCTACATCAAATTCAATTCCCTGTACAAAGGCATCAAAACAGAGCAGACCATGTTTGTCCCAAAAGAATTTGACGGCTGGGTGCAGAATATCGCAATCGAAAACACCACGCGGGAATCGATAGAGCTGGAAATTTATCCCTTCGTCCCGATTCACATGGGCGACGCGCTGATCCGCCTGATGGCGGGCGACAACGACGGTTTCTTTGGGGGCGCGAACTGGGACAGCGACCTTAACGCGATAGTGTTCCGCAGGAACCACGGCATAGGCGCCGGGGACGATACCGCGGCCATAAACGGCATGCTCGGAAATGTCGCGGCTTTTGTTTCCACCCTCAACACCGGCGACACCGAGTATGAGACCAGCGAGGAGCGCTTTCTGGGCGACAGGTTCCACACCCTTGCCGAACCGTTGAAGATTCTTGACGGCAAGCCGCTCTCAAAAACCAACCAGGCGTATCTGCGCAGAACTTGCGGCGTTTTCCGCAACAAAATCACGCTTAAAGCGGGCGAGCGGGCGGAGTTCGCGGTTGCGCTGATCGCAAGCTCCACGAAAGATTATTACTTGGGCGGCAAGTCCCATCTCAAAGAGATGGCGGAGATGATAAAGCACGCGGAAAACAGGGAAAGGATGCTTTGCGATGTCAAGGGTTGGTGGCGCGGGATGATGTCGCAGCTCACCATTTCCACGCCCAGCGCGAAGCTGAACCGCGCGTTCAAATGGCTACAGTATCAGTGCCGCATTGTGTATATCCTTAACAGGATGAAATCGCGGTTCCACACGGGATACGAGTACGGCTGGGGGTTCCGCGATATCCTGCAAGACGTGAATTTCAACCTGCCCTATTCCGCGGAGACGGTGAAATCCGCGCTTAAGCACATCGCGACGCAGATGTTTTCCACCGGCGTTTCGTATCATAATTTTTTCATCGACCAGCCTGGAAACAAAAACATCGAGGCGAGCGACGATCCCCTCTGGCTTCCGGCGGCGATTATAAATTATGTGAAGGAAACTGGGGATTTTGCGTTTTTGGAAGAGACGGTCGCTTACGCGGAAGTCCACGAGGGGCAGGGCGAATGTTACGGCACCATTTTGGAGCACATGCAAAAGGCGCTCGACCGCGTCTGGACAGACAGAAGCGACCGCGACCTGCCGTACATGAAGGACTGCGACTGGAACGACGACCTCAACGAGCTTCGCGCGGGCGGCCGGTGGAACCGCGACGTCGAAAGCGTGATGGTCGCCCAGCAACTGTACAAAGGGCTGCTTGACGCGGCGGAGCTTCTTGATGCCGCGGGCAAAGATTCCGCCCTTGCCGGCGAGTACCGGGCGCGGGCGAAAAAATTGTATGACGCGATTGAAAAACACGCCATCGACAAAGAAGGCTATTACATCCGCGCCCTGTCGCTCGTGCCGGAAAAAAAAGACCTGGGAAGAAGCGAGAACCCCGAGGCGAAAATATTTCTTGAGCCGCAAACCTTCGGGATCAACTGCGGAACCGCGGATTACGCCCGCGCTAAAATCGTGCTACAAAAAGTGGATGAATATTTGGACAGCGAATTCGGCGCGCAAATATGCTTCCCTGTTTTAAAAGGTCTTGCCGAGCGGGAGGAATTGCCGGCAAGGACTTGGAATATCGAAAAGGAGCCCCCGGCGATGAAGGAAAACGGCTCGATCTTCATGCACCTTAACGCCTGGCTTGTGCAGAGTTTCGCGGTTATGGGCAGGGGGACGGATGCGGTCGCTTTTTATAAAAAATGCTTGCCAGAAAATCTGTCGAGGGATCAGGATCGCTACAGGTGCGAGCCGTACGTCTACCCCGAGTACGTCCGCGGCCGCGGCGGCTACGGCTTTGGGCAGGGCGGGCACACCTGGCTGACGGGAACCGCTCCGACCATGCATCAGTCGCTCACCGAGTGGATACTGGGACTGCGGCCAGATTACGGCGGGCTTATAATCGACCCGAAAATCTCGAAGGACTGGAAGGAATTTTCCGCGGTGCGAAATTTCCGCGGCGCGCGGTACGAGATTTCCGTGAAAAATCCTAACGGGGTTGAGGGCGGGGTGAAATCGATGACTGTTGACGGGGTCGAAGTCGCGGGCAATGTGATCTGCCCCCACGGCGACGGAAAAACGCACAAGGTTGACGTGGTGCTTGGCGCGTAGCCGCGGGCGTGATGCCTAAAAATAAAACCTAGTCGAAAATGCGGAAGGAACTGCTCGACAGGCTGGCGCCTGTGACAGGGCTGAACCGCAGCTACCTTGCGACGGCGCTTGGCAACTACGACGGGAGATCGGGCGCTGCGGCAAAGGGCCGGCGCAAGCAGCGCGCCGGGGGAAAGCGCGGGGGTCGCCCCGTGAAGTACGGCGCCGAATTCGCGAAGGCCCTTGAAAACAACAACCCCGCCATGAATGGCGGGGTTGTTGTTTTGGTAAGGTGATTTTCGGAGGGTACATACCCTTTTTAACGCCCTAAAGGGCGGGGCATGTACCCTCCGAATACAATCAAGGGCGCAAGCACGACGCGGGCCGCCAAAAACCGCCCCTTGACCAGGGCGCCGGTTCCGTGCTTTCATGCGAGGATGAAGGAAATACCAGGCGGGGTCTGCGCGCCCAAAGGGTTCGCCGCTTCGGGCGTGAGCTGCGGCATAAAGGCGAGCCCTGGGAAAAAGGACCTCGCCCTCATATGCTCGCGGGAGCCCTGCTCGGCGGCGGCGGTGTTCACGACGAACCGCGTGCAGGCGGCGAGCGTGCTCGTTACAAAGGAACATATCGCGGGGGGAAGCCTTCGCGCGGCGATAACGAACTCCGGCAACGCGAACGCATGCACGGGCGAGGCGGGGCTCGCAGCGGCCAGGCGCATGGCGGAGCTGGCCGCGGGGGCGCTGGGCGTCGAGCCGCGGGAAGTGGCCGTCGCCTCCACCGGGGTCATAGGCGTGCCGCTGCCCATCGAAAAAATCGAGGGCGGCATCGCCGCGCTGGCGGGCGCCCTGCGGGGCGACGAGGCCGGGCACGCGGCCGCCCTGGACGCGATCATGACCACGGACACCCGCAGGAAGGAAATCGCGGTCGAGGTCGAAATCGGCGGCGCGCCCGTGAGGATCGGCGGCATGGCCAAGGGCTCGGGGATGATCCACCCGAACATGGCCACGATGCTCTGTTTCCTCACCACGGACGCCGCGGCCGGCCCCGAAACCCTGGGCCGCCTGCTGCGCCGCGCCGCCGCCCGCTCCTTCAACCGCGTCACCGTGGACGGGGACACTTCGACCAACGACATGGCGCTCATAATGGCGAACGGCGCGGCCGGCGCCCCCCCCCTCCGCGAGGGCGGCGAGGGCTTCGAGGCCTTCGCGGGGGCGCTCGAGGCGGCGTGCGTCTCGCTGGCCCGCGCCATGGCCAGGGACGGCGAGGGCGCGACCAAGCTCGTCTCCGTCACCGCGAGGGGGGCGAGAAGCGAGGCGGACGCGGAAAGGCTCGCGAAATCGGTCGCGGGATCGAGCCTCGTGAAGGCGGCCTGCTTCGGGGCGGACGCGAACTGGGGCCGCGTGCTGTGCGCGATGGGGTACTCGGGCGCGGAGTTCGACCCGGGCCGCGTCGGGGCGCGGTTTCGGAGCGCGGCGGGGGAAATCGCCGTGTGCGCGGGCGGGGCCTGCCTCCCCTTCTCCGAGGAGGAGGCGCGGCGCGTGCTGTCGCGGGACGAGATCGAGATACTAATCGAGTGCGGGGAGGGGGGCGGCGAGGCCACGGCCTGGGGCTGCGACCTGACCTACGACTACGTGAAAATAAACGGCGACTACCGGAGCTAGGGACGGGAAATGAGCGACGCAAGCAACCATGGGGGCGGCGGCCAGGCGAAAGTCCTCGCCCGCGCCCTGCCTTACATACAGAGCTATTGGGGAAAGACCGTCGTGGTGAAGTACGGCGGCAACGCGATGATAAACGACGAGCTGAAGGCGGCGGTGATCCAGGACGTCGCGCTGATGGCCTGCGTCGGCATACGCGTCGCGCTGGTCCACGGCGGCGGTCCTGAGATCGACGCGATGCTGAAAAGGACGGGCATCGAGAGACGCTTCGTGAACGGCCTCCGCTGCACCGACCGCGACACCATGGAAATCGTCCAGATGGTCCTGTGCGGCAAGCTCAACAAGGACATAACCGGCCTCATCCAGAGGGCCGGGGGCAAGGCCGTCGGCCTGTGCGGGATCGACGGGGCCATGCTGAAGGCGCGGCGGGTCGGGAGCGGCGAGCTCGGGCAGGTGGGCGAGATCGAGGAGGTTGACGTCTCGCTGCTGAACTCCGCGCTGGACTCGGGCTTTATCCCCGTGGTGTCGCCGGTGGCCTTCGGCTCGGGGGAGGAGCGCGGGCAGCCCCTCAACGTGAACGCCGACACCGCCGCCGCGAAAATCGCCGCGGCCCTTTCCGCGGAAAAGCTCATCCTCATGACCGACGTGCGGGGCATACTCCGCGACGTGCGGGATCCCGGCTCCCTCGTGGAGGAGGTCGCGCTGTCGGAGCTGGGCGGCCTTAAAAAGGACGGCACGATAAGCGGCGGCATGATCCCCAAGGCGGACTGCTGCGAGCTTGCCCTCAAGGGCGGCGTGAAGAGGGCGCACATCATCGACGGGCGCATGCCCCACGCGCTCCTCGTGGAGCTGTTCACGGACGAGGGCGTCGGCACCATGATCGCGCCTTGACCCCGCGCCCTGCGCGCCCCGCAGGGCGGCCCCTGCGGCGCGGATCCCGCTGGCGGCCCCCGCGGATCCTATTCATAAATCCCGCTCCCGTGGTACAATGGGGCTTGCCTGCGTGCTTGCGCGCGAGCGCGCCGCCAGCGCGCCTGGAGGTTCCTCGATGAAGATTGGGATAGACACCTTTGCCTGCGACGGGGGCAGGTCCGCGGTGGGGGCGTACCTGTCGCAAATCCTGCGCCGCCTCCCCCCCTCCGGCGACCGCTTCGAGCTGTTCGGCTGGGAATACGACCGCTACGCCTTCAGCGACGACGCCCCGGACCTCGAGTTCGTCCCGCGCTGCTCGCTTAACGGGAAGTCCGCCAACGCCGCCTGGCACGTTCTGAGGTACCCCAAGTTCGCGAGGGAGCGCAAGTACGGTGCGTGCTTTTTCCCCGCCGCCCACAGGCAGCCCCCCCACAAGTCGCCCTGCCCCACGGTCGGCGTGATCCACGACATGGCCGCGTACTGGGGCACGAGGCGCACCCGCGTGCACCTCGGCGCGGTCCTCCGCCCCGTGATGCCCGACTCGCTGCGCCAGCTCGACAGGATCATCGCGGTGAGCGAGTGGGTCAAGCGGGAGCTTGTGGAGCTTGTGCGGGTAAGCGAGGGCCGCGTCGAGGTTGCGCCCAACGGCGTGGACCACTCGGCCTTTTACCCGCGCTCCTACGCGGAAGGGGCCGAGATCCTGGTGCAGCCCTTCAGCTTCCGCCGCCCCTACGTCCTGTACGTGTCGCGGATCGACTACCCGATAAAAAACCACCTGCGGCTCATCAAGGCGTTCGACATTTTCAAGGAGAGGACGGGCTACCCGCACCGCCTTGTGCTGGCCGGCGGGGACAGCACCAACGCGGACAAGGTAAAGGCCGTGGCCGCGCAGGCGAAATGCAGGAACGACATTTTCTTCACCGGGCATTTTCCCGTGAGGAGCCTGCCGGAGCTGTACGCCGGCGCGGACTTCACCGTGATGCCGTCGATGTACGAGGGCTTTGGCATGGGGGTAGTGGAGTCGATGGCCTCGGGGATCCCCGTCGCGTGCGCGAGGGCCGCGTCCCTGCCCGAGACGGCCGGCGACGCCGCGATGTACTTCGACCCCGAGGACAGCGGGGAGATGGCCGACCGCATGGTGGTGCTTGCCTCCGACCGCGAGCTGCGCGCCAAGTACGCCCGGCTTGGCATCGAGCGCGCCAAGGATTTTTGCTGGGACAAGTGCGCCGAGAAAACCCTCGCGGTCATCGGCGAGGCCGCGGAAGCCGGCCGCTAGCCCTATTTATCAGGAAACAAAAAGGCCGCCATCTCGTCCGTGATGCATTTCGTCGCCGCGGGGGTGGGAAGGTGGCGGTACTTCTCCGGGCTGATCTCAGGTCCCATCTCGAGGCGGTAGACGTAGCGCTCCCGCGGGTTGAAGCCGGCCCAGGGGTCGCCCTTGCCAAGCCCGAACTTGTCCGTGCCGCCTATGCGCACGGGGACGATGCCGCAGCCGGAAGCCAGCGCGATCCTCGCGGCCCCTTTCTTGATAACGTTTTTGCGGCCCCTCCTCGTCCTTGTCCCCTCGGGGAAAACCATCAGGCAGTTCCCGTCCCGCAGCGTCTCGATGCAGGACCGCAAAACCTCGCCAACGTCGCGGGAGCCCAGGACGTAAAGCTGGCGCACTATCCCCGCGAGGACGAGGTTGTTGCGATAGGGTATAACGATGGTGTCCGCGGCCGGCATGAGCGAGAGGATCACTACAGGGTCGAGCAGGGACGGGTGGTTCGCGACTACGATTTTTGACGAAAGTTTTTCCCACTTTTCGCGGCCGCCGTGCTCCAGGTCCACAATCCCAAGCCCGCGCATGATGGCAAAGAAAAACCTGAGGAAGCGCGAGATGAACCTCCTGCCGCGCCTCTGGAACCGCGCCCTGGGGTGGAGGGCGAGGCGCATGAGCGGGAGGAAAAGCGCGGCGAGAAATATCGAGCCCGCCCCGAAAACGAAAAACGAGATCCATTTCGCGAAAACGCGCCAGGCGTACAGCGCCCTGTTCGATACCGGGGGCAGGTCAGGCGGCAGCACGAATCCCCCCGCCGAGCATGAGGGCTTTGAGA
>Ga0123355_10013683_pt1 | contig 12638 bp, 10 predicted proteins | sample TergutEmb28metaG_3_FD_89872 | JGI IMG/M metagenome (GOLD analysis project Ga0123355, IMG submission 89872) | Embiratermes neotenicus P1 segment gut microbial communities from Petit-Saut dam, French Guiana - Emb289 P1 | ecosystem: Host-associated > Arthropoda: Insects > Digestive system > Gut ...
ATGGGAAGCGACGGCAATTCTTTATCCAAAGGGCGAAGCGGCCCCCGTTGGGCCCCGATAAGGAACGGGGGGGGGGGGAGCTCCTGTTGACGTCATGGGGGCACATGGGAGACGTTTAGGTATATTTCATTCTTAACACCGGCACCAGATGGGGTTGATTGGTCAGCTTCACGCCCCTGCCGCCTTATCCTTGGGGCAAAAGAGCGGTAAGAATTGAACAGAAGGCTGTATGGGCTCCAAAGACACTCTGGACGTTTCGGAGAAAAGAAAAAAAACTATTGCCCCGGTCGGCATTCGAACCCCGCATAGACCAGCCCGTGACATAATAAACGAAATAGGCTACCCAAATTTAGTTTCCTATCTGTATAACGCAGGCAGCTGAATGGCGTCACTGAATAAACAAATACTCATGGGACGAGGATTTATGATTCGTGTAAAACCTCACGTTAACCTTATACCACGTACGAAACAATAAACTCACTTGATTATTTCAAAGTGTCTCATCACAAAACCCATTACCACATTTGCGACAAATTGCTGTAGGATGGGGTTAAGGCTTTAAAGTACGACAACCCTTACACACACACACACACACACACACACAAACACACACACACACACACACACACCGTTTTCAGTATTCAGAACATCATACACTTTATCGGCGCCATTTCAACCGAAGATGAACTACACTCAGATTACACTGACTTAATCGTGCCAATGACAATCAGTGATGTCGGGTGACCATATCAAGAAGAATTCGATGGACGGTACACGACGTACGTATGACGGGGTGGAAGGGTGCATGTATGGTGGGGAAAAACTGAAGGAAAGAGACCATTTGGGAATGTAAGACGTAGAAGGAAGGATAATATTAAAATGTATCCGCAAGAAATAGGATGGGTAGGTGTGGATTGGAGTAATCTGGCTTAAGATAGGGAAAAGTGGCGGACGGGCTGTTGTAAGCACGGTAATGTACTTTTGGCTTCCATATAGTGAGTGGAATTTATTGACCAGCTGAGGAATTGGGTTTTTGAAGACATTTTATCCACAGAATTGGGTAATTACTGACACTCAGTTCTGGGTACAAATCACAAAACGCACTATGTAATTCTCTCTACAGTATCTACCAGTGCTAAAGGTAAAACTGAAGCGGCAGAAATGAAGTTACTGAGACGTCTGGCAGGCTACACCCTTCATGACCACAAAACAAATGACTACATACGCCGCGAACTACGGATTACAGGCATGCTAGACAAGATAGATGAATACAGAAGGAACCGGCTTTCGCACTTACAAAGAATGCCACAAAACCGAATCCCTTTGAAATCATACCACTACAGACCACAAGGAAGGAGAACAATTGGAAGAACGAAGAAGCGATGGCGCGAGCAGCTGTAACTCTGGAGACGGAACGGATCAAAGGGTCCAATCCTTGATGTTTATGATGATGATGATGCTAAAGGTAAAAATTTACAATCTTTCGAACATCTGAGACACACAACACGCCAACAAATTGCTGGAATGCCTATCATTCGTTAAGGTGCCTTGAAAGACAGTGGTGTACACAAGCGAACAAATGGGTTCATGGAGCCATGACTAAGTGGGACGAGGAAGTGATGACAAAACGCGATAAGAAAACACTCTCCACCGCGAGAACAAGCAAAATCACACAAAAGGATGTCAGGCAAACTCGGGTCAAAGGTCACTTAGTCCTAACCATTCCATGACGCTGCAGTTCCAATCCCGAAGCAGCAGTTCCAAGTTCAAAAATCCCTTAAACGGAGCACCGAGGTCAGCAGCATGTAAAGAACTACAGGTCGGTACACTGCACCGAGGTAGGCACTTAAGGTTCAACATGCTGTAGCTCTTGGCATGGGCGTCCACCTGTTATTTCGCGGCCACAGGGATCGACGCTGATACCCACTGCCTCGCGTAATTTCCGGGTGGGAAGCAGAGACGTCTGCGCAGCCATTTTCAAAGTCTACCTAATAACTGTACACGTCACGAGAGAGAGAGAGAGAGAGAGAATGTTTCGCAAATATGACTGCTTCAATTACCACACAATTCCAAACCAATTTCCTGGCGGACCAGGTATGACTGCACCAGCCCTTGCGCGCTAAGAATTGATAATCTGAATACGTAAATCCCATCCAGAGCGCAGGACATACAACGTACGCACCTGCAAACATTTCAGATGGCTTCCCGTTGTTGTACCTGGGTGTTAAACCTGGTCTCTCTCATATTGCGGGAGGAACAAAAGCTGAGGGTGTTTAGAAATATGGTGACGAGGATGATATTTGGGGCCCACGTGGCAGGAGGTAACAGGGGACTACACAATGAGGAGCTTCATAAAAGTCTTCCTCGCCAAATCTCACTCGGGCGATAAAATCAGGAATGAGATGGGCGAGGCAAGTTGAACGTATGGAGGGACAGGACGAGTGTATACTGGGTTTTGGTGGGGAGAGCTGAGGGAAAGAGTCCACTTGGAAGACCCAGGTGTAGATAGATCATATCAAGATGGATCTTCGAGAAGTGGGATGGGGAGGCATGGGGCTGGATTGAGCTGGCTTAGTATACGGACTGGTGGCAGGCACTTGTGAATGCGGTAATGAAACTTCGGGTTGCATAATATGCGGGGAATTTCTTGACTAGTCAGGACCTGTTAGCTTCTCGAGAAGGACTCTGCTCCACTGCGTCAATTTGTTTCTCGTGATTCCCATATGAGTTACACTTTTAAAATATTCCTGTCACGCAATGTGTTAAATTCATTAGAACCTGCCACATTTATAGCTTCTGACAACTGACAGGAACATATTACTGAACACCGTACAACTGACGCTGTGCTTTAAGCTGCTAACGTGTTCTTAAACTCTAGTAGGAAGGAGCGTCCAGCACGTTAAGATGAAAGGAAAACACGTGGGAACTTGCGTGGATTCCACATTTCCAATCCCTGTGCTTGCCTGGAGGGAGTGAGGAAAAAGGAACAGAAATAGTGAGAAAAATCACAAAATAGAGTGTGTACCTTTTATCGCGTCCCCGATCATGGCATATGTCAAGCAATGTGCGGGGGATGCTGGCTTTCTATGCGATAAGTGTAACGTGCTCAGGGTTATGATAAAAAGGACAATTTGTTCCACTGTCACAGTCAACAAATTGGGCCAAAAGGCTCCACTGGCGATGGACCCCTCTCCGCACACACGTTCGAACCGCCACTTCCCCACCTGCCAAGTCACTACGCACGCACCGTGACAAGAGTACAGACACCAGCAACGCGGTCTGGACGTCTGACTCTGGGAGAGCAGGACAACCAAGGTGTGTGGCTCTAGGAGAACAGGATAACCAAAGTGTGAGGCTCTGGGAGAACAGGACAGCCAAGGTGTGTGGCTCTGGGAGAACAGGATAACCAAAGTGTGAGGCTCTGGGAGAACAGGACAGCCAAGGTGTATGGCTCTGGGAGAACAGGACAGCCAAGTTGTGTGGCTCTGGGAGAACAGGAAAATCAAAGTGTAAGGCTCTGGGAGAACAGGACAGCCAAGGTGTGTGGCTCTGGGAGAACAGGAAAATCAAAGTGTGAGGCTCTGGGAGAACAGGACAGCCAAGGTGTGTGGCTTTGGGAGAACACGAAAATCAAAGTGTGAGGCTCTGGGAAAACAGGACAGCCAATGTGTGTGGCTCTGGGAGAACAGGAAAACCAAGGTGTGTGGCTCTGAGAGAACAGAACAACCAAGGTGTGAGGCTATGGGAGAACAGGACAGCCAAGTTGTGTGGCTCTGGGAGAACAGGAAAACCAAGGTGTGTGGCTCTGAGAGAACAGGACAACCAAGGTGTGAGGCTATGGGAGAACAGGACAGCCAAGGTGTGTGGCTCAGGGAGAACAGGACAACCAAGGTGTGTGGATCTGGGAGAACAGGACAACCAAGTTGTGAGGCTATGGGAGAACAGGACAGCCAAGGTGTTTGGCTCTGGGAGAACAGGACAGCCAAGGTGTGTGGCTCAGGGAGAACAGGACAACCAAGGTGTGTGGCTCTGGGAGAACAGGAAAACCAAGGTGTGTGGCTCAGGGAGAACAGGATAATCAAGGTATGTGGCTCTGGGAGAACAGGATAACCAAGGTGTGGCTCTCGGAGAACAGGATAACCAAGGTGTGGCTCTGGGAGAACAGGATAACCAAGGCGTGGCTTTGGGAGAACAGGAAAACCAATGTGTGTGGCTCTGGGAGAACAGGATAACCAAGCTGTGGCTCTGGGAGAACAGGAAAACCAATGTTTGTGTGGCTCTGGGAGAACAGGACAACCAAGATATGTGGCTCTGGGAGAACAGGACAACCAAGGTATATGGCTCTGGGAGAACAGGATAACCAAGGTGTGGCACTGGGAGAACAGGATAACCAAGGCGTGGCTCTGGAAGAACAGGAAAACCAATGTGTGTGGCTCTGGGAGAACAGGACAACCAAGACCGTTCTATCCATTTCTTCTTCTTTTCCTTCTTCCCTTCCCACTCTCAGGTTCGTTGCTTGCTATTGCTCCTACTGCCTTCCTCTCCCCATCAATTTATTTATTTATTTCCTCCCTTCCGTCCTCTATTTTCTTTCCTTCTGTCCGCAAGCCAATTCAACTTCCCCACCAGCGCACCAAATCAAGTTCAGCAACTGTCCTCCAGATGACATTCATAACGACGTCGGGTTGATTTATTTAATCACGCTTCGGGAATCCCACATGGGTTTTAAATTCGGTGACGGTTCAGTGATAGTGGCCAACGAGACAAAACATAGCCGTACACCCGGCCATGTGTGTCGGCCTTCTGTATACGGACATGATTTACGATACGTAAAATTTCAAGTGGGAAGACGATCAGCAATGGTCGGCCAATACAAACTCCCATACTCTCAACTTCGGTATCAGTACACGTTAAGTTCATATACCGTGTTGTGAACCACACACTCTGACCAACGTAACACGTTTTATTGAAGACGACTACGGTATGTGTATACGTATTGAAAATGAAGTATTGCATTGAGTCAAGGTGAAGAGGAATGTCCTACATACAATTAAAACAACCAAGACCACCTGCATTGTCGCATGTTGCGTAGGAACTGCCTTCTAAAACATGTAATTGGATGAATGAAGGAAGGATAGAAGTAACGGCAAGACGAGGAAGAAGACGTAAGCAGCTACTGGATGACCTTAAGAAAACAACGGCATACTCGTACTTGAAATTCAAAGCGGAAGCATCAGATCACACTCTGTGGAAAAATCGCTTTGGGTGACGCTATGGAAGTGTCGTAAGACTACGGAATGAATGGGACACGTGTAAGATATACGTGGAAAGGGGCACGCATTCCCAAAATACACACGGCAGATAAGAAATACACATGAAATGTTTGTTAAAATACAATACAAAATCCATTACTTGAAAAACAATTCATATTATCAGAGTAGCAGAAGCAATGAAGGTAAAGTGATCCCGTTACAGACCTGCAGTGGCCCAGAGGGTGGGTAGAGGTATAGTAGCTCTACTCTGCCATGACCGCGGCACTAGAAGGGGGTGAGTGACCAGCAGCACGCCCCGGCCGCACTTTACCTCCAGGAAAGACCCGATACCCATTTTACAGGAGGTTGTAGTAGTAGTAGTAGTAGTAGTAGTAGTAGTAGTAGTAGTAGTAGTAGCAGTAGTAGTAGCAGACCAGGAGTGGTTGTAGTGGTAAAGGTAAAATCCCTGTCTACGCCACGAAAGCATAGAGGAGGGGAAATGGTATAGTTCCACTAATTCTTAATCCTGGAACTAGTTGGAGGTGAGTGGTGTCAGTTTCACGCCCCGACCACTTTACCCATGATACTCACTGAATTTTAAGTTGGGATACATGGAAGCAACCACCAGTTATAGAAGAACATACACAGAATACCATTCATTGCGGATCCCACACTAGCGCCTAGCTTCGTATGATGCGTCGCGGTGTATTCCGTTAGAATAGCATCAAAGAGAGATTTACTCACAGATATTGGCAATCTTTCAGAACAATCCGCTTTCACAAACTGCGCCAAACAGCAGGGAACTGTTGTTCGTGAATATATAGCAGCGTAACGCGAAGGGTGTTTCATGTCGAAACGTAGCTATTTTGATGCCCGTTTCCCGATGCGTTGATTTCTTCGATATCAACAATATACGGGCCAATAAACAATTATGGAACAAGACGTCTTCTTTCAGGGGGGGGGGGGAAACAATATTTGCGAGCAAGTTTATAGGCATGTCCAAGAAAATCTTTGTTGCGACACTACGGTTATGTAGCTGGATTTGCGTAAGAATGTGTAGTGGCGAAGTAAGTCCAATATGAACTTATCTTACGTGTGAGACTAATTACACGGTCATGTAATTACCCGAAATAACATACACCTTGGTCGGCTGGTAACTCACATTCATTCCCATCAAGTTCCGAGGTCAAGAATGATTGGAGCTATACCAATACTCCACCCATACGCTTTCTCCCCCTACCGTTGCGGCATTTATCTGCCGCTACGTGATTCAGCGACTCAGTACGCAGAGCAATGCCCATTAAAACGAACTACTAATTAATTCCACCATCAAACTGGACCAGGCTTTAACTCACTTTACGTAACGGAACTCGAATTAGGGCGTACCCCCCATCAAGTAGAAAGTACATACAAGAAAGAAAGGGGCGTGGACACGAAAAGAATATAAACTAAATTGGTTTTCCCAGAAAGGTTCAGAGCTGTGTACACACAACGGAATGCTTCTACCTAATGAAATACATCATACAGGGAAGACAAAGGCGGTTAGACATACAGTCTCTGGTCAAATCTAAGAAGATGCAGAACTGTAAAACACGGGATATGAGGAGGGTATAAGAGAGTATAAGAGATCTGTGCAGAAAATGCGCTCGTGTGTGGAGAGGGGTGGGCGCGGCTCTTAAATATTAGGGAATAACAGCCGGATTATAGATGAGGGAACGTTTATTTTAGGTTCTACGGGTCTGCTTTCGTAGAACATATCCAAAAGATATGAAAGACAGAAGGTAAAGGTAAAGCAGTCCCATTACAGGCCTGGAGTGGCCCAGAGGGTTCCAGGAAGTTAAGGTTCCCAGATTTCGTGACAACGGCACAGGTTGGCGGTACGTTGTCAGACTTACGCACCGGCCGCCTTTAACCCCAGGAAATACTCCTGGTACTCATTTCTGTTAGACGCGAAAAACAGAAGTCTGATGTCTAAAAAGACAAGAGAAAGAACCATAGGAAACAAAATGGGACTAACTAGTAAGCAACGGTCGTCACCTACTTCAAGGCACACTACTATACAGGGACTGGTCTGGGACTAACTGAAGAAACTCACAAAAACAAAGGATGGCCGGTGCCGCCAACGGTCTTCAAACCGGGAATTTGAAAACACAAGACATGGGTGTCAGATCCGGACTTTTTGTTATGTAATCGCGTTGGAAAATACCGTTACGAGTTGACACAGCCGGAATAAATAACCAAGTACTCAATCATACACATCTCTCACGTCCATACGCTCACAGGTCATCTCCACCCCCACCCCCCCTCCTCCCCCGACACGCCAAGTTACCTGTACAACTAACAACCGACCCAACATAACGTGAACACCATCAGGTCAAACAGAAGTCACTTCAGTGCTACAGAACTAATCGATTCGTGATTTCGTACAGAGAATATGGATGGACTTCGCGGCACAGGAAGCCATGGACCGGCCTTGAATTTATAAACCGCATAACAATCACACATTTACCGAGTATTCACTGTGGGTGCTTGTCGAAGAACAAACTGTCGACGATCTCACATCCACACACAGCAGCAGCGGCCTTCAGGCAGATTTGTACTAACAATTTTTATTTCACCGACGTGTCTCTAAATTATTCCACTAAGTCGATATACAGGAGTGCTGATAAGTCCTTAGCCCGACGAGGAAGGAAACAAGCTAATGTTTCTGTCAGAATTGCGTGAATTTCCTTCGGCGCCTTCCCTTGCAAGAAAAAAAAAACTTGATGACAGCTCGTGTCTCGATGTTGAAATCGCGAGCGTCCCCGACATGCTTCCGAGCTTGTTTCCTTCCTCGTCGGGCTAAGGACTTATCAGCACCTGGCAAAATTGCATATTTATAAACACGGGCTGAGCACTGGACTACGGTAAACCGCTGAACATTGGGCCTGCATGTTCAAAATCACACTAGTTACAGACCAAACACAAGCGCAGTCTACAACAATCTCAACCTGAGAAATGCGCTTGTCTGTGTTATTACGCAGCGAGCAGTGGTAATTTCTAACCCAAATAATAACCTACAAGAGAGCAGTTCTCAACTGCTTCGCGCCGGAACTCTGAAATCACTCAAATCTCAAGGTTTAACGTCGTTACAAACGCGCAACATGCAGAATACGTTAATTATGCAACATAACGTTGAACACTAAACACGAATAGTAGTTTGGGAAAGAACGTAAGCTCCACTATGCTCCTTTGTTTCAAATGGTCCACTCTGCTAAGCAACAAGCATATTACGAAATTAGGCTCCACACAGCAGGAAGAGGAGGAAATAAATTATAAAATTCTGACAACCCTTCCGCGCCAAATTCCCCTGCAACAGCTACGTACTGTACCCCACTACGTCAAATTCATTCACAACACTTCGAAGTTTTTCACTATGGTCATGTCTGTTAGCCGTTAACCAGAAACAGTACGCATGCACATATATCTTCATAACATGCCTGATTAATTTTCGGTTATTTAAGGGCGCCCTTTCAACTTTTTGTACGGCGCAACAACCCCCAGTGGGCCAAGGCCTCCTCATTATCGAGGCTTCGCGACCACACTCGGTAGGACTCCTCTGGACGAGTGAACAGCCCGACGCAGAGACCTCTACCTGCACATCACACACAACACTCACAACAGACAGACATCCATGCCCCCGGCGGGATTCGAACCCACAATCTCGACAAGCGAGCCGGCAGCAGACCCACGCCTTAGATCGCGCAGCCACTGGGATCAGCCCTTTCAACTTCAGAGGTTTATAATATTAAGATGGGAGTACTATCGTTAATGGGGACATATAAGAATTTCTCACGGGGCACACGTGTGGTCTACGTGCAGGCACAACAGCAACATATGTTGAGAAACACCACTACATACCTAAACAGCATAGCCGATGTTCAGTTTTGGTGGGAAAACCTGAAGGAAAGAGGCCACTTGGAAGACCTAGGCGCTGATGGGAGGATAATATTAAAATGTATGTTTATTTCGAGGGTCTGAACTGGATTTATCTGGCACAAGGTAGAGACAAATGGCGGGCTCTTGTGAACGAGGTCATAAACCTTCGGTTTCAATAAAATGCGTCTACGTTCTTGCCGAGCTGAGAAACTAACAGCTTCCCAAGAAGGACTCTGCCCCATGTAGCGAGTCAATTAACTCCTGAATACAGGCCTATAGCCACTGCACAATATGGTGTTGTCACTGAAAGTTACGAACACCAGACAATATTAGTGTTCGTGTGTGGAAATTGTCATGCGCGGAATTCAACATCAGATACTGGTGTCAGGGCTCCTTCGATTCTCTCTGGATATCCATCGCCAACACTCTATGGCAGTGTTTCTCAGCCTCTATGAGACCGCGGCCCGGTAAATTCTTTTTCCATAAAACGAGGGACCGGTCCCAACAGATTTACTCGTCAGTACCTTTCCAATTTTTTTTAAGTTCATACATTAAACTAACATAAGTATTAATAATTATGGCATAATCATAAAGAGTATTAGTACACTTATGTGTACGGTGTGGCATGCTGAAAAATATAAAATTACATTTAAATTGGTTATCAGTTCCAGGAGAATCTCTCGCGGCCCGGTGGTTGAGAAACACTGCTCTAAGTTATGAACGAAATCTCTGCAGATGCAACCGTGATCAGAGGAGATGTTAAACAAAATTGCCATGCAGACAGGAATTTGATCAATCAGTGACCAATCTCTACCACAAAAGACGTACGCATGAACGAGCTGCAACAATATACTCATTTTAAGGATCATTCAACCCCCCCCCCCCTAAATAATGCTATATACAAACCGAAATGAAGTTGATACAGACGGACCGTTAATTCGATAATAGTATTCGTGACGGCTGGATGTACACGAAAAAGACCACGACTTTATTTGCAAGGAAACAGGATGAGAAGCAGTGAGACAGACGGACAGACACCGTTGATTTGCTGAACAGTACACAATATAATTGCTGTGGGAGAGCCTCCAGCTTGCACAGACAGATTCTAATCGTCCCAACAGCAATTTTTGCAAACATATCCCGCAATTCACAGCGTTCTGCAGTTTATGGCCGTCTGCTGCTAACTCCAAAACGATACAAAAATATCCTACTTTTCTCATTATTCGTAACACTTTTTGGACGATCCTTCTCCAGCTAAGATACAACAAACTGAACTTGATATGTTCCATATCCATGCTTTAAAAAATACTGATACTTACGTAGTGTACCACCAAATGCAGTCGTAAAATATGCTTCCACATCTATTAACATTAATCGATTCACTACATAAGTGTACATATGCATATATTATTTACATATATATTAATATGCAGGGTTATTCGAAATGACTGTCAGGATTTTAACAACCTGTCATACACAATACACTTGAGATAGGAGTGTGTGTATATGTTTCAATTTAATAGAACATACAGAGCACCTGTAAGGTATGTAACAAAAACTTGGAGTGTTCTTTTAAATTAAAAAAATACATATACTCCTATCTCAAGTGAATTGTGTACGACAAATTGTTAAAACCCCGACAATCATTTCGAATAACCCTGTATATTAAGATTCGGCCAGGTAGCTCAGTCGGTATAGCGACTGACTACGGGCTGGACGATCCGGGATCGAATCCCGGTGGGGACGAGATTTTCCGCCCGTCCAGACCGGCCCTTGGGCCCACCCAGCCTCCAATAAAATGTGTACCGGGTCTTTCCCGGAAGTACATTGCGGCCGGGGCGTGCTGCTGACCAGTGCCGCGGTCATGGAAGAGTAGAGCTACACCTCCACCCACCCTCTGGGCCACACCGGCCTGTAACGGGATCACTTTACCTTTACTTTTATATATGGACATTAAAATATGTCAAAGCATATCTTACCAGTGAGCATTTGTTGGTTCGTTACACAAGTGTAAATATATAAGACAATGTTTAAACAAATGCGATCATCTATAACACCTAACATGGCAATAAGTACTATTTCGCTTTTAGCATAAAACCAATTTGGCACTTCTTAACGTTCTGCGATTCTCCATGGTAACATGGCGACCGCGCGCAAAAGGTCTATATTGACTGACGGTTCAATATAGCAGCACAACTCCATTTTTGAAAGTGATACGTTTATGACATCACCGCCAACAGCCATGAATTCTGATTAAATATTTACATGCAAGCTGCCGTGTTTATGTACTGGGCACTGTGTTCCCTATTCACAGTGTAATTTCATATTTCGTTCAGAGAAATGCACAAACGTGCACTAGCCTTACGTTGTTAGCAGAACAAGGACCGGACAGTGCAGTGAGCTGTTACTGAGCGAGTCGATACAATGCATGCAGATGGGCATTACACTGGGCCAATATTAACCAAAATCAAATTCGCCAGGTCTTAACAGCGCATTTTCCACGCGCGTTTTGGTAGCGCGACAAAAGAGAGTGGCGCGTCTTGGCTGACCACTGATTACAAAGACAGTCTTTTCCACACGGCGACGGAACTGAAATTACCGCGACTCACGACACGTCGACAAACACGGTACCGCCTACAGGGGAGTCTATGGTCTCACTATGGTTAACGACACACAGTCTCACGTAAAGGCATTTTACAGAGTGTCTTCATCAGACGCGCCACAATTGGACACCTACTAGGGACAACCAGCCGCGCCTCAGTGAAACACTCTCGGTCACATACTGTGCCTTTTGCAAGGGCGTCTTCAGCCGCGTCGCCACCTCTGTCAGCCAGCGCTTTAAGTGGTCTACTGTTCGCTCTGACGACGTTCCATTGTGCACGAGTCACAACGCAGACACTTAAATATTGTTAATTAGTATAGTGAAGAGCAAGAATGTTATAGCGAGAAACAGAGGGAGCCTGAACAGAGCAGTTAGTGTAAGTGCATAACTACGGGGTTCGGGACTCGGCTAGGGATCGCTGTTCCCTCTATCGCTAAGTCTAGACAGACTCTGGCCCAACGAACCTCTCACCAAGCGCAGCATATCAGATAAAAGGCTGGCAAAATTCTAGTCTCTAAACATTTCAGGGGAACAGACAATTTTGAAAGTGCAATTTTGCCTGTTGTTTTGTATGGGTGTGAAACTTGGTCGGTGATTTTGCGAGAGGAAAGGAAGCTGAGTGTGTTTGAGAACATGGTGTTGAGGAGGATATTTGGACCTAGGAGGAACGAGGTAACGGGGGAATGGAGGAGACTGCATTACGAGGAGCTAAATGATTTGTACTCCTCACCCAATATTGTGCGTGTGATAGAATCGAGAAGAATGAGATGGGCTGGGCATGTGGCGCGTATGGGTGAGGAGAGGGGGGTGTATAGGGTCTTAGTGGGGAAACCGGAGGGAAGGAGACCACTGGGGAGACCTAGACG
>Ga0123355_10013684_pt1 | contig 12638 bp, 9 predicted proteins | sample TergutEmb28metaG_3_FD_89872 | JGI IMG/M metagenome (GOLD analysis project Ga0123355, IMG submission 89872) | Embiratermes neotenicus P1 segment gut microbial communities from Petit-Saut dam, French Guiana - Emb289 P1 | ecosystem: Host-associated > Arthropoda: Insects > Digestive system > Gut ...
AATCTCGTTCATATAACAAACCGACAACATTGTCATGGGCTTTTTCATAAATAGGAATCCTTGAAAGTTTATACTTCAAAAATTTCTGCTTCGCCTCTTCCACGCTAGCAAGAATATTAATCGACACAACATCCGCACGTGGGGTCATGATATTTTTGACGAATGTCTCACTCAAGTCCAGAACACCCTGCAACATATCAACCTTATCCTCTTCCAGAATCCCTTCCTCTTCCATTGTGTTGATAATAACATCTAATTCATCTTCTGTTACTGACGGTTCCTCTTCTTCATCGTCTTTACTAAAAACATTTTTGATAACCTTCAGGACTGAGGTAATCGGTTTTAGGACGAAAATCAACAGCAGATACACTCCTCCGATGTGGAGAACAAGACGTTCCGCATTATCGCGAGCATAAGATTTCGGAATAATTTCTCCGAAAATGATCATAATGATGGTAATGATCAAGGTTGCTAATATTGCTGCCGCATCACCAAACATCTCAGCCGCAACAAGCGCTACAATACCTGCTGCCGCAAAGTTAACAATATTATTTAATACTAGAATTGCGAGCAAGACATCCTCAAAACGTTCAAACAGCTCATAAGCAACTTTCGCGCCTTTTCTTCCATCTTCCATATATTGGCGCAATCTAATCAAATTGACACTTGAAAACGCCGTTTCTGATGCACTAAAAAACGACGATAACAAAATTAATACAAATAAAATGATATACCACAAGGTTGGATCCACTTTGGGTCACACTCCATTTAAAAAGTCGGTTAAACCCATCACTTATGTTGGGCTTAAACCGTAAAATTTTTTCCATTTTTATACACCATACAAATTAAGACTATTAAAGAGATATTACGATGATGTATATGACTAATGAAACGATAGGCACAATGATAAATGATAATGCTAAAAGCAGCAAAACAATTTTCGTCCATTTCTTTTTATTCAGGTTATACTTTGGCACCAAACTCACCTCAAATTCAATATTTTACTATTATATCATATTTTGCACTGAAAGCATAGAACTCAGCTTCAAAGAACATGATTCTAATTTTAGAATATCCCTTTTCCTCTTAAAGAATACACCTTTACTTCATGTTCTTTAACTGAGTTCTAATCATTTAAAGCAAGTTTACTCAAAGCAACTTTTGCTGCCTGCTGTTCAGCCTCTTTTTTCGTCGTCGCCGAACCAATCCCAAGGGTCATATCATCAAGCATGACTGCCGTCTCAAAAACTTTCGCGTGGGCGGGTCCTTCTGCACTAATCAGCTGATAACTAATCGCCCTCTTGGAATCAGCCTGAACAAATTCTTGCAGGCGACTCTTGTAATCACGATCATCCTTCACCTCAAGCGCCTCATATTCCCGTGCTAAAATCGGGGTCAAAAATTTCAAAACATGCTCAAAACCTAAATCTTCATAAATTGCCCCAACCAACGCTTCAAAAGCATCAGCCTTCAGGGACGAACGATTTCTGCCGCCCATTTTCTCCTCGCCGCGCCCCATACGAACGAAAATCGATAAATTAATCTGATCAGCATATTTCTCTAAAGCTTCCTCCCGTACTAAAGCCGATCTTATCCGCGTCATATTCCCCTCCGGTAACTGAGGTCTCATATCAAACAAATACTCTGAACAGCACAACTGCAAAGCTGCATCACCTAAAAACTCAAGGCGCTCATTATGAGAAAGCCTCTTAACATGTCGTTGTTCATTAGAATACGATGAATGGGTAATCGCCTCAAGATAAATACTTAAATCCTTAAACGCAATCCCTTCTTTTTTTAAAAAATTCTCCAAATTAGAATCATGCATTATTTACCCCGCCCTTCTAACCTATTAATTTCGATAATTTTTTCCTATTAATTCAACTGGAACTGCTAACGCCTTAATCCGCTCCAATATACGGGTTGCCTTGACTGGCTCATATTCATTACGGGTTGTCTGCTCATAATGAGATTGTAACTGCGCAAAGCTGAAATTTGATGTAAAAAATGTTGACAATTCATGCATCATTCTGTGATTTAAAATCCGCCCCAAAATTTCATCACGCATCCAGCTCGTAACAGATTCACTCCCAATATCATCAAGCATCAAAACTGGAACATCTTTCAATTTCTTGACAATGGCATCCCCTGCATTCGTAGCTTCGGTATTAAAGCTTGCCTTGATCTGGGCAATTAATTCCGGGAAATACACAACGGCGCATCCTACTCCTCGTTTTGCAAGTTCATTAGCAATAGCACACATAGCATAGGTTTTCCCTGAGCCCATTGAACCATATAAGAACATTCCCTTTTTGTAGACATCTTTTTGATAATTAAAGACAAAATCCATTCCCAACCTAAATAACTCTTCCCGATTTGCATCAGCATGTAGCGTTTCAAAATTGGCGTGAGTCAGCGCCTTTGGCATATGAAAAGCTTGAATATTGTCCAAGTGCTGCTGGCTCTTAAAAAATTTGCAGGGTGTAAATCCGAGTCTCAAGCGACCAAGATATGGCTCAAGCCGCGGAAAATGACCTCTAATTGGCTGAGGACATGATGTTAATCCTATGCACTTATGACACTTTTTAGTACCAATAACAAATTCATTAAGTAAGTTCATAAAACTCGGCAACTTACTCATATCAATTTCAGCTTCATGGCTATTTAAAATAGCCATCACCTCAGGTTGCGCCAACAACTCACCATAAGCTTCATCAATACCTGAAATCTTATCAACTAAATCACTGAGTCTCTGCATTTCTTATACCTCCCAGCATCTCCCGTTTCATCTGCTCAATTCGCTCCTTTGCAGCGCTATCATCGGTACCATCGCTAGTATTGCTCTTACCCAACCATTCTGGAATCGGTTCAACACGTGTAATATTCTTTAAATTACGAGGCGTCTTAACAATCGGCTTTTGCTTTTCTTTTTGGTACTCACTGCTCTTTGCTAACGATTTAGCAACCTTATCCATCGCCGCCTGAGTCGTTTTCACACCTTGACGTTGCCACTGGCCAGCAATCTTCTCAATCAGCTGCTTAGGCATTTGTCCATCCGTATAATTGAGGACATAGTCAACCATAACATTCACCACACCGGCAGGCATCCCTTGATCAACATACAACCATTCAACCAATTTCATATCAGCAGGCACAGGGGGCTTTCCACCTGACTTAAAACGTAAAAAATCAATGGGACTCTGTTCTAGAAAAGTAATAATTCCTTCTTCCGACCCCTTTAACACAGCTTGTTCAGTTGCTCGTTGTTCTTCCTTAACAACAACCTGCACATTGGCACCACTGCTCATTAACTGAAACTGCGTACGAGCCAAAAGTTTCATTTTTACAAGATCAACACTTCCATCGGGAAGAGATGCATCAAATACAAGACGTGCTAACTCATGAACGTCAAACTTGTATAAAAAGGCAAACTCATTTAAAGTTTTTAATAAGTCTATTGTCAAGATTTCCCCTGAAATTCCCTTTTTAAGCAAAATAGAGCTTAACATCGACGAATCAAAAACAGTTGCAATCTCAATTCCTTGCCCTATTCGACTTGGATCAACATTCGGCTTTAAATTCTGCTCAAGTCTGCTCAAGGCTCTAACATCAAACACCTCATCGAAGCGTTTAGTTAACTTATCACCACTAGCAGAATCAACTTTAGAAACAAGCATACTTCTTAGCGCATTAAAATCCTGGGCGCCAATTTTGACATATAAAAATGCCCGCATAATTGCATCACTAAAAAACTGTTTAATCGATAAAGGTTGCTTGATAACATATGTCAGCAAATCACTAGACTCATAAACATCAAGCAAACCAGCAGCCTCTAAACGATGGCGATTATCAACTAGTTGCTCCATACTGTCGTCTGTAATCTGTATTAATAAATGATGCTTTTGCTCAGTGGCAACTGGTAATGTCAAAAAGAGAAAGTACAATGAAAAAGCACGGGCACCAATGATTGGTTGATACAACAAAGTCAAAGATTGCAAATCAGAAGGCGACAAAAAAACATCGCCTAACACCTTAAATTTAAAATTAGGCTTCATTATTAGCTCCATAAATACATCCCCTTACTTCGGTTGCGTATGTTTTCTCATCACATTAAAAAATTTCTCAGCAACCTTTTTTCCCGATGTAAGCAGCGATGTAATCACCACAAGATCAATTGCTGTCTCCATAATCGTAATACTAAAAGCCGTTATAATAATCTCCACATTCCCACGCTTTAATAAAAACTCCTTGTGATCATTATTATGACTCTTGACATCCATCCCCATTTCCTTAGCTGCAGAATAAATAGCAGCTTTAACTTGCTCATAAGTATTTCGATAATAAGCCGTTCCTGGCGTCGTCCGATCACTCGTTTCAAACCTTGTCAACTTTTCAAACATAATAAATCACCTCACCTTGAAATCTCTTCTAAAAACTTATCAACTTTTTTTTCTAATACGTTCATTTCACCATTATTATCAATCACAAAATCGGCGCGTTCAATCTTCTCATTCATTGGCATTTGAGAGTGGATTCTAGCCTGCGCCTCGGCTTTTGAAAAACCATCTCGCTGTAAAAGCCGCAAAAGTTGTACTTCTTCTTCTGCGGTGATAACTAGATTAACTTCTGTCATATCATCAAATCCTGCTTCGAATAGCAGGGGCACGTCTAAAAATAGTACTTCTCTTTGGGATGAAGCAATTTTACGTTCAAATTCCCTACGAATAGCAGGATGTACTATCTCGTTAAGCTTGGAGCGGTCAGCCGCGCTATCGAAAACAATTTTGCCAAGCTTACCTCGGTTTAAGCTGCCATCATTTTGCAAGATTGTTGATCCAAATGCATTTACTATTTGATTTAGGAGGGGACTACCTGTTGTTTGAAGCTCGTGGACAACAGCATCGGCATCTATAACTTCGTAGCCACGCCGTTCTAACATTTTCGCCACAGTGCTTTTCCCTGTTGCAATTCCACCTGTTAAACCGATAACTTTCATATCAATGCTCCTTATAAAACGCTCCTTTGTGGAGATACCTATAGAGATACCCTTAATATAATAACACAAACGGTCTGCTTTTAGCTAGTCTTAGCTACTTAAAAATGGGGTGAATCCGTATTAAAACAGGGGATGACTTATATAGAAGCAAAATTTGTTGTATTTTCTAATAAAATCCGGTATAATGGCATGATAGGACGAAAATGCTATTAAAGTACTGTTAATTGACAAGGAGTTGCAAAAAATGACAAAATACCTCACAAAAATAACGATTTTCTTACTCGGGATATTTATTGGACTATTACTCCGAGAGCTTACATTTGTTAACGAAAACCTAATGCCAGTAATTTATGATAATCAAATACTAGTAGGATTAGTCGTAGTTAGTATTATGGCAATAGTGCTAATGGTAAATACTAGAGACTAACCCTATACTGGCGAGCGCCACAAAATTTAGGGCAGCTATTTACTAGATTATGGCACTCGTCAGTATAACCTTTCACTTCTGAGCTCCAGTTTGGCAGCTTTCGCAAAAATATGTTCCGCGACCTCCGACTTTTATCTTCGAAATCGCAACTCTACACCTTGGACAAGGCTCATCTTTTTTAGTATGAACTTGAAGGAAATTTTGAAACTCACCAGCTGCTCCATGCTGATGGGAAAACGTTCGAATTGTCGTTCCTTTGTGCTGAATCGCTTGGCGTAAAATCTCCTTTGTGTAGTGTACCACTTTTTCCACTTCCCCGCGGGTTAAATCACCGCTTTTTTTCGTCGGATGGATCTTTGCAGCAAACAAAACTTCATCTACATAAATATTTCCAAGACCTGCCACAACCTTCTGCGATAATAACATCGATTTAATCGGCATTTTCTTACCTTTAATAAATGCCATCACATTATCTACATTAAATTCATCCGCCCATGGTTCAGGACCAAGCACAGAAAAGGTGTGAGTTGATTCAAGATCCACCCCTTTTTCATATAAATGGAAAGTTCCGAATTTACGCACATCTTCATACCTTAACCAACTCCCGTTGCAAAGTAAAAATTCAGCATGAATATGTTTTCCACGTGGCTTTACGCCATCCCCATAGAAGAATTTTCCTTCCATGCGCAGGTGTGATAATAAATGATAATCATCCAATTCAAAAATCAAATACTTTCCTCGTCGCTTTATGTCGACAAATTTTTGACCGATTATCTTATCCTTAAAATCAGCAACAGCGTCTGTCTTTATCATTTTCTCATGATGAATGAGTACATCTTTAATCTCAAGGGCAATTAGCTTAGACTTTAAAACCTCTTTAACTGTTTCTACTTCTGGCAACTCTGGCATTACTATCAACTCCTGACTTTCATTATACCATAGAGATAGATAAAATCCAAAAAGGATGCTTTACACATTATAAAGCACCCCTATGTAACATGTCGTTATATTCATCATCAAAACTACGTTTCTTTTTTTTATTTTTAATGGCAGCGATCAGCCATCCAAGGATAAATAGGGATGAAATTCCCGCAATCAATATAAATCGCCAATTTAAATAAGTAACAAGAACCTCCATATTTTCCACCATATTCTCCACATAAGGCACACGATGCCCTCTAACAAGTAAGCGGTGGGAATTAATTGCATAAGGTGTACACGTTACAAGTGTGACGAGATCTTGGTCGGGAAAACTGCGTAAATTGCTAATTTCGTGTGGTAATACAACATTTATTTCATCAATTTCATAAGCCATTCGTTCATTTAAAACTGATACAATGAAGATATCGCCAATTTCTAAAAGCTCTAAATCCGTAAACAATCGCGAAGTCGGAATTCCTGTGTGACCTGTTAACACTGCATGCTTTCCCGCTTGACCAATGGGAAAAGGTGTAACAGGAATATGACCAACACCACGCTTTAACACTTCTTCACCAGTGCCATGATAAATTGGAATATTTACATCTATTACCGGAATTTCGATCATACCCATTGTATTACGAAAATTTAAAATCTCATAATAATCATTAGGTATAACAACCCCACTTCCGACTACGAATGGGTCTTCGATTGCGCCACCAATTAATGATTGATTGTAGATGTGCGCCCGCTCAAAGTGTTTGATAATCTCCTCATTAGGCAAATCATCAACTTCATATTGATATTGGCGTACAAGCCCTGCATGACTTCTGCTAGCTAACCAACTTGCTACATCAGGATAAACCATCACACCAGCACCGATTAGAAATAAAACGATGATCGCTAAAATTAAGAGAGCATCGCTTTTTTTCCTTTTTTTTCTTGATTTATGGTCTAAACTAGTCATGTTGTCCGCGTCGACGCTTTGCAATCATTGCCAGTGAGACTGCTCCACCGATTAACGCCAAACCGACCACTGTGAACAAAATAGTACCAACGCCCCCAGTTTCGGGTAAAATAAATCCGCCTTCAACTTCGTTTATAATTTGTAAGAGAATAACATAATCACGTGTATCATCAGCATGTGAACTATCTACTGTAACACGCATGGATTCTGCAATTAAACGGAACCCTTCAGGCGCTGCTATTTCATGTAAATAGTACGTTCCAGCTTGTAACCCTGGGATAAAAACAATACCGTCTGTCGTTGTGAATTGTCTGTTACCAGTTGCATTAGGGAATGCAGGATAATCTCCATCCTCATCTAGAGACACCTCAAATACTGCTCCGCTTAAGTGTCTTCCATTAACATTAATTTTTTCAATTTCCATTGCAAACTGTGTAACCGGACCGCCTGTTGCCCTAATAGCGTCTGTTGGATTTGTTGTATTGTAAAACAACAATGCTTCATTAGTAATATCACCTAAATCTGCTTCAAGCATTGAAACACTAGTTCTAAAGGTAAACGTTAAAGTTCCATTTGGTGCTAAAATTGCATTTTGCGCCAATGTGGTAAAACCAGATTGGGTCAAAGCAATCCTTAATTCATTATTTGTTTCAACACTCACTTGAAAATGAACATTGTTTTGAAGTGTTGTTTCCACCTCTGTTTGTGTACCATCTACATTTTCCATCCGTAAAAACGTACCGATTACACTATCCTCGATAAATGTAAGCCTATCATCTAACTCATCAACAAATTCAACACGTGTTGCATTACCTATTAGTCGAGGAACAACTGTTTGAAGTTCCCAAGTTGCTACTAAATCATCCAATTGGGCATCCCAATCCATTTCGACATCTTTCGTGAAGACTAAATCGGCATCAGCCTCTGATTTTGGATAAACATCAACATCGTATACCCATACTTCTTCTTCACCCACAATAGCCCTTCTTGGGATCCCGACGATAAAAGGTGGTACGCGGTCGCTTGCTGGTGTCACTGTATGTAGTGTATCTTCTGTTACAAGAAAAATACCATGTGGTAAATCAGTAAAGCTAGCAATACCATTTACAGTAGAACCCGTGGCCCTAAATGCACCCTCTCCTGTTATCTCTTCATAATTTCCTGGATTTGTTAAATTCGCTGGCGTTGGTTCAGTTCCAGGAATCAGTCTTACTAATTGAATAGTATATGGTATGCCATTAAGAGGTGTTCCTGTTGTTGGAGCAGTTGAAGTCGATCCTGCAAATCTGTGAATTGTAATACTACCCAGTTGATTAGGGTCAATTTCACTTAAATTTAGTTGAGCCATTACAGGCAGAACAGCCTGGATAAATAGCAAACAAGCAAATGCAAGAAACCCAATTTTTTTCATTATTTTTTTCATTTTTTTAGATCTCCTTAAGTTTTATAACTTCTATCATGTCCAAAAAATAGCATTTTATTCATGATTTAGGGCTAATTCGACGTCTTTTGATGAATAAATACAGGCTGACTGCGCAAAGCATAATCATTAGTCCTATTGTTAGTAATGTTTGATTAACACCAAGCCCACCGAGTATCGGTAATTCAAATTCGCGGATGTTGCCAAGATAACAAAGATCATTGTTGGCGCGAAAAGCTGGGACGAGGGTACCTTCAGCCGTAATTGTTATTTCACCATCTTCATCAATTTCAATTATCCAGTGCCCTCGTGGAATTTGGTATCCGTCTGGTGCGCTAACTTCAACCAATCTATAGGTTGCATCATTTACTAATATAAATTCTACAAAACCGTCTTCGTCGCTGGTTTCGGTATGGACAAGTACCCAATCTTCATCTTCGTAACTGTATATTTCAAATGCAGCGCCTTCTAAAAAGGCAGCGTTTTCGAATTCTGAATACATTAGCTCGTCCATTTTAAAGAAGTTAAATGGTGTTACCTTTATATTCAAGTTTCCGACAAACCATTCACCATCGCGAAGGATAAACGCAACGTCTTCATGTTGATTTTCATCCTCGTCTAAACTACGTGTAATGGTGATTGTTTGGTCTGCTGCAATTTCAATATACCAATGTCCATCTGGTAATTGAAAACCCTCAGGTGCAAATGTTTCAACTAATTTGAATAAATTTCCTGCAATCAAGTTTTCAAATTTCACAAAGCCGTCTTCATCACTTTCTACACCTTCATGGAGTAATAACCAATCGTAGTCATCATCTACATATTCCCATATATATAGATTAAATACTACATTTCCCAAAGGTTCTGATTGTTCAAAATCTGTGTATAGTAGCTGATCCATCTTTGTGAATTCTAAATCTACAAAGTGTGTAACGCTCAGCTCTGATCTTATTTCAGCACGATTGCCTGCATTATCAAAAATGTAGATATAAATTGGTGTTGTTCCTGTTATTTTCATCAAATCTTCAATCATTGCTAACGGATTTCGACTTGAGAATTCAATGCGAAAATCTTGTGGTGCTGGGTTTGTATCTCTTATATTCGTAACAAAATCACTAGGATTTGGCACTGGATCGCCTCCATATACGAAAACGCTGACTGGATCTGCTTCTGGTGGGGTAGCGTCAGTCACAAATAGCGTGTCATAGGCACTCTTTCCATTTAGAAAGGCAAAGACTCTAATAGTAGTATCCGCAGTGAAATGTGTAGCTGCAGGCAAATGATATTCCCACTCACCATTTTCTGGTATTTCAAGTGTGAAATCTAATATATATTCCTCAGGATTGCTAATCAAATCAGGTACTTCAAATAACTCTGGTTGATTCTCTATTGGTGACGGAATGTTATTTGTTGTACTTGGTCCAAATATCCCTGGTGGATCGTCTGTAATTCTCAAATATGCACCTGGGGTTCCAGTGCCAGTTAGTAGCCTTGATGCATCTGTTGCAGATTCGCTTGTGATCTCCACTTCTACATCCGTAATGTGTCCCATCGTGATTCTTTGAACATTTTGCGTTTGGAAATTTTGTCTAAAGTAAGAAGAGTCAGCTAATGTGAGACCGAATCCCCCTAATATACTAGTTGTTCGTGAGTTAGGAATTCCTCCTGTGGTTGTTGCATTTGCTCCACTATATTGAATTATTGCTGCAAACAATGGGAGCCAATGATGATCTGACGATTCAGATAGATTTCCAACTTCCCATAGATCTACCTCTTGAATATCTAAACGCAGATTTCCAACTGTACCATTCATTCCAATCAGCCCTGCACCTTCTGGCACGATTCCTACTCTTTGTAGATTGATATACTCAGAATCTCTAAATTCAAAGATAGAGGCATTAGCCACCGTTAATCCTGCATTGAAGTAAATCAAGTGATGATTGGCAGCATCACTATCACTCACCAGGTTCAAAATTCCGTCTTCATTGACCAATAAGTCTCCCCCATTGGCATTTGGACTGATATGAGCTGGATTTCCAAAATGAATGAGACTTGCAGTACTCGTATCCATTCCTCTTGCTTCAATGTTTAATGTCCCATTGACAATTAAGTTTGTTCTATTAGCATCGCCTGCTGTCCCTCCAGCTGCTGGTGAGCCAATTCTCATGATATGAGCATCGCCTGTTGTGTTGCTTGATTGGATGCACATTAGTCCATTAATTTCTAATGTTGCTCCTGCTCCCATATGAACGAGGTTGTTCGTTTCACCTTGTGCATTTGCAGTTGCTAAGCCATTTGTATTGATATAAATTTCTCCACCCTCTTGAATGAGAACATCTGATCCAGTCCCTAGCATTGAGATTGCAGAAAAGGTCGGCTTTGGAAGTAAGTTCACCGTCGCTCCATCTTCTACAATCAAATACCCACCTGCACGAATTTGAATATTAATTCCTCGCGCCTCATCCATGTTACTAGAATTTCCCGGCGTAGCTGTTGTGGGACTTCCTTCTACATTCAGTGTGGAACCGCTCTCTAAACGAAGCTCTCCCCCACTCATTAAATCGATATTTCCCGCATGAAGCACACTTAAATTAACTGTAGCATTTTCATCCAATGTTAGATTTTGGACGTGAATATTATTCTGCTGGCTTTGAAGTGCAGTGAGATTCCGATGGTGGGCTGGGTCATTGGGAGGCTCATGTCTTGCCACTACTCTATTCGTCACTTCACCTCTCATAATGACTTGTCCTGCTGGAGAATGAGTCAGCTGACTTCCTATATAACTTATATTGTTATATACCATGACGGAGTTCTGCTGGTTTGTTGTACTTAAATCATTAAAGGTAGTAAAGCCCCAAATATTCGTTCCAAAAGAATTCAAATCATTCCATGTAATATGCCAACCATTTCTTCTTGCACCAGCACCAGTAATATTATTATTGTTGAAACAAACCGCCCAGTCATTAAAATTAATGGTATGACCATTTCCATTTATGATCAACTCTCTCGCCGACCCTGAACCATTACCTGTTGTAGAACCATGCCCTGGAGGTAAAGCATTACCGATATAATGCCAACCTGTACTATTCGGGGCAGCGAAATCATCTGTAATCTCAATAACATCGACTGTTCTATCTGCTATCGCTCCTAATAATTGTGCCCAGCTAGTAACTTCCCGATGTACCAGATCATCCAGATCATTACGAAGCATTGGTGTTGTGCGTCTAGGTTCTTGATTAGGCTCGGTTTCAGCCTCTACATCTTTCTCATTTTCCTCCTCCTCTTCTACAGGATCTGATTCTTCATCTGCAGTGTTTGATTCCTCATCTGTAGTGTTTGATTCCTCAGCTTGAGTATCTGATTCTTCATCTAAAGTATCTGACTCTTCAGCTTGAGTATCTGATTCCGCATTTAGAGTATCTGATTCCGCATTTAGAGTATCTGACTCTACATTTAGAATATCTGATTCCGTAGAATATTCGTCCATATCATCGGCTAATACAAAGCTAAAAAAGACAAGCACTAAAAGGCTCGTAGCTAATATTGATAAAATTTTTTTCAATTTTTTCATTTGTTCTCACACCCTAGTACTCGTAAAAATTACAATTGTTTATATATAAAGAATGCACAATTTGATGTTAATTGATACATTTACGGCGAGATTAGTATAAATATCCGAACTTTATCAGATAATTTAGCGTTGTTTTTAATTTTGAGTTGACCGTTGATTGCTGGAGTCTTAAACTAACGGAGATTTCGGCGTTTAAGACTTTTTGGCGGTGGAAGTTGACTGTTGGAGTCTTAAACTAGCGTAGATTTCGTCGTTTAAGACTTTTTGGCGGTGGAAGTTGATTGCTGGAGTCTTAAACTAACGGAGATTTCGGCGTTTAAGACTTTTTGGCGGTGGAAG
>Ga0123355_10013685_pt1 | contig 12637 bp, 8 predicted proteins | sample TergutEmb28metaG_3_FD_89872 | JGI IMG/M metagenome (GOLD analysis project Ga0123355, IMG submission 89872) | Embiratermes neotenicus P1 segment gut microbial communities from Petit-Saut dam, French Guiana - Emb289 P1 | ecosystem: Host-associated > Arthropoda: Insects > Digestive system > Gut ...
AGCCTCTTCAGTCGTAGATCAGTGAGTTAAAGACGTACAGCTGGGCAGAAAATGTATTTTATTTAACTTCGTTTTGAACCTAAATCATAACAATATTACGCAAAAGATCTGCACCATATTTAAATTTGATTTGTACTTTGTTGCCGGATTTCGAAACACTGCATAATCCTCTACCGTTTATGATTTTATTATTATTATTATTATTATTATTATTAAGTCATAACTACGGAACGGAAGAAGAAGAAGAAGAAGAATACGACGACGACGACGAAGAAGAAGAAGAAGAAGAAGAAGAAGAAGAAGAAGAAGAAGAAGAAGAAGAGAAGGAAATTGACATGGGGTTCCAAATGAGAAAGGTGAAAGAAAAATTTTAAAAATACGGAAAAGACAGGACATGATAAAATATTCTGCTGTATTATTTACATGGAATCGTCCGACATAAGTCGCTTCTTCTCCCTTTTAAAAATTCCTGAGATATTTTCATTATTTTTTCGCATTAAACACAGTCGTTTGTGTGTCTTATTTAATATCTGCTTCGAAGTAGTTTAGTGAAATACACTGCAATAATAGACGAACACAAAAATTATTTCAGCGCAGTTAAACAATGGTGAGTTTTTAGTACGCTAATTCATATACTAACAAATAGCATCAAGTTTTTATAACTACACCTAAAATATAATAATTATGGAAAAAATGTTTTATGTGAAATGTGCGCTTCTTTCCGTTTTTCAACACCTATCCCAAAGTTATTCGCTCCGTTCCAGAAGAACAAATTAGCACTGAAAACTTACTAATAAGACTTGCTCGTTTAAAGTAAGTGAACATGTAAAGTGATCCCGTTACAGGCCCGGTGTGACCCAGAGTGTGAGTAGAGGTATAGCTCTACTCTTCCATGACTGCGGCACTAGAAGGGGGTGAGTGGTCAGCAGCACGCCCCGGCCGCAGCTCGTTTAAAGTAGTGATTACAATTTATGTACCAAAATGAATATTCCCAAACATAAACTTCCTAAGTTCACTCTTTCCTACATAAGTAACTTTCGATGGGCAAAGTGGCACTCTACAAGAAAAGTTAATACGTCTACAAAAAGAAATGCTTTATATATTGTTTGGTTTGCTTTCTTATTTGTTTTTCTCATTCTACGCTTCTATTATCCCTCTATGTTAATGATATTACAACCAACTATTTATTAGCTTTATGATAACAGGAATATGTGAGTCATAAGAAAAACTTTTGAACGGATTATTGTTAAAGAATACCGCAGTAAATAACTCTAGATAAGTAATGGAACAAAAAAATAAGTAATTTCGCTCTTAGACCTAATTTTGAAATGATACTATATTTATACAGTGGGTCGGGTAGCTCAGTCGGTGTAACGACTGGCTACGGGCTGGACGGTCCGGGATCGAATCCCGTTGGGAACGAGATTTTCCGCCCGTCCAGACCGGGCCTGGGGCCCACCTAGCCTCCTGTAAAATGGGTACCGGGTCTTTCGCGGGGGTAAATTGCGGCCGGGGCGTGCTGCTAACCACTCACCCCTTCTAGTGCCGCGGTCATGTAAGAGTACAAGTATACCTCTACCCACCCTTTGGGCCACATCGGGCCTGTACCAGCACCACTTTACCTTTACCTTTTACTATATTTATACAGGAGAATCTATTTGAATATTTGTGACATACGATAATTTTAAACGCGTCTCAAAAGATATATATTCAGAAAATCAAATGAGACATTTTAGTTAATGGAAACATTATATGCGTGAACAATGAATCATTGGATCCAGCACAAGTGTTCAAAATGACGAACTTCAGCTTATGCAACCTAAGCTTCTGCTGTATTGGCTGCAACTGTACAATTTCTTGCCGAAGCTGCCTTTAAGCTGTACATCACGTCCTTCAAGTAGCCCCGCAAGAAAATCAGGTGGCTTTGAGAAAAGTGATCAATGAGCTGAAGGACACACAAAATATCCACATCCTATTCAACAGTCTTCCAAAAATAGCCACAAATTTCCCTGATATCACGGCGGAACTAATTGTGTGCTCCATCTTTTATTGATACTATACGTCATCTCTATACAGCTGATGAATTAAGGGAACAATGGGTAACAAGTCTAAATTCATATAAAGTTTAATATATAGCTTTCTGGGACACTCAGTATTCGATGGCAAATTATAAACTTGTAAGACAACCGAAAGACGATTAGGTTAACAATATAAATGTTATGGGCGAAAATGGCTGCGTAAGACCAGTAGCACAATTTACATGAGGACAAATATAGAGGGCATATCTAGCGATCGCAGAAGCATACAGAATGGTAGGTTTTTATTTTGTATGAGAAAGCATATAGTCAATTTCAATGATATTTGTGGCAAGCACATTAGTTTACTCATTGTTGCAAAATGCAGAATTTTTGTAGGCCCTCGCCTTACATTCAGCACTCTTTCGACAATTTTATGACATAAACCTCGTTAAAAGATCACGTTTTATTCTAAAAACCCACTTTTTATTCGATGTTTATTGGAACGTGCATCATTGTTATTATTGGCGAATAAAAAAACCAACTAGTTGTCATTTTTTAAATTTACATTCTTTTTTAACTTTTTTAGAGACTCAACATGTTTCGTGCATTCTTGAGGAATTTGCGACTATGTTGTTGAACTACCACATTGACCGCTTCGTTTTCCAAAGATGGAGATGTTATTGTTAGCGTAAATTTATGGTGTTAAGTGGTGTGTGATTGGTGTGATGTGTTTTGTCGCTTTGTTGCAGCTAGTAACGTGTTTCTGTTGATGTTAACAGTTGTGACCGTTTATGTGTATTGCTTGTAATGTTTTCTTGCGTGTAGTGCCCTACCTTATAGGATTTGTAATTTGACGAGCTGCTAGTGTTTATTAGTGTTGTCTATCTGAGATTGTACAGTACATACCTTGATTTGCTGTGTTGGAGTTAGGGTGCGGTTCGGCTAGGGTAGTGTCCGAGCTGCGGGCTGAAGCACAACTGGTCTATTCAAGTGGTATGTGGGGGCTGGAGGTTAATGACCGTTTGAAATAGCGAGTATGTTTCTCCTGGGTATTGCCTGGGGATGAGTTTGCCTTCTCGGTAGAGGGTTTGGATATAGTACTGTTCTTATGGAATGGGCATGTTTGTGCTGCTTAGCGGCTTTAACAAGGTCATTATATTGTTCATTTGGCCTTATTCGTGTTGGTTTTGTAGAATGTGTAAGGCAAACGCCGATTGGGGGTGACATCTGGTTGTTTTTTTATTCGTCAGTCACTTTAAGTCCGAAATGTAAATTACTGCATAGTAGGCATGAAAGTCTGAGTTAACAAAAGACTAATCAGGGCGTTACTCCCGTACAGGAGTACAATAAGCCTTAATTTGCTGTATATAAACACACACAAAACTGTGTACGTTTAGCTTCAAAAAGTTCGCAGAATTCCCTGGTATAATTTATAGGAATTGCTTCATGAGAGGAAGTAATGTCAAATTGTGAATGAAGAAATATCCTTTACCATCCGTCGTCGCTATAGGGATGCTGCCCGGAGGAAACGCCCCAACAAATGGAACGCAAGCGGTTAGTTGCTTGTTCATGACAATGCTTCTAAACCGTGGTGGTTTTTGGTCAAGGAATTCTTAGCGAAGAACAATGTGACAACACTGGAATATCTCTCATACATTGCTAACCTAACCTAACCTAACCTAACCTAACCTGGTTCCAGCTGATTGTAACCTGTCACCTCGACAGACAGCAGGGACGGAGCTTCGTGATGCTAATATCATCATTAAGAATGTAAAGGAAGAGCTGAAAAGTCTTTTATAAAATGTCTTCTAGGAATCTTTCCAACACCTTTACAGTCGCTGGCAGAAGTGTATATTGTTACAAGCGGATTATTTTGAGTCAAATTTATCACAAATGATGGTACTGTTTTTGTATTTCTCAGAAATAAAGTGATTACGTGAAAGTTTTTAAGCTACTACTTATGCATGTATGTATAGGTGGTAGCTTCAATGTATAATTATATATTATATAATTATATATATATATAATTGCTACTTTCAAATCTGTGATGATGGTATACGAATTTTGAAACAAAACTTTAAAAAATAATTAGACTGCACCAAGTTCTAAGATAATACATTTTCCAGTGACTTATGACCACTTACGGTTGTTTTAACGTTTAAGTATATTTAAATACCACACATTCCTGGGGACTCTTGCAGTATATTTAAACGTCACTTTAATTTTTTCACCACATAGTTTAAATTTGTCGACCCAGGTTTTTGAACCACTACTGTCCGACTGGCAGAAGAAATCACGGTAGACCTTTGAAGAGACTTCTGGATACGTGAGACCGGAACGGGTCAACAAGTGGCCCAACTGCATGAATGGTATATGATGATGATGATGATGATGTTGGTGATAAACTTTGATCTGCGTAAAGAGGTAAAAGCTTTAAAAACCTTTCACACGAAAGTGATTGATAAGTTTACATTTGTACAAGAAATTCACGAAGAAAATTAGAAGTACAGCTTTGTGTGTGGGGACCGCGGTAGCGCAGTGGTTAAAGTGCTGTGTTACAAATCGGAAGGTCGCTGGTTCGATTCCAGATGGTGTCATTGGAATTTTTCATTGACATAATCCTTCCGATCGCACTATGGCCTTGGGGTCGACCCAGCCTCTAACAGAAATGAGTACCGGGAGTATTTCCTGGGGTTAAAACGGCAGGTGTGTAAGGCTGACAACCTTACCACAATCCTGGACCATTGTCACGTAATCTGGGAATCTTAACTTCCTGGAAACATCGGAGCACCTGTGGCCTGTCATGGGACTGATTTACCTTTTTACAGCTTTGTGTGCTAAATCTGAAACATCCACAAAAACAAGAACCAGCTTCCCAACCAGAGTGCCAGTTCAACGAATTTTTCCTTACACTTCGATTAGAATACACAACACACATTTTTGAATTTTCTTTTTTCTTCCCTAATAGGAAGCATCCTCTCCAAAAAATGACATTCGGCGAGTACTTTAGAGTTTCGTTCAGTGGACTGCAAACTATGCACAGAACGGGGCACTCTCCCTCCCTCTTTTATTAGCTGGAACCTGAATATCAGGCCGTCAGGTACCTTGAATAGTGTGATGATGATGCAAGTTGCTGTGTAGCGCGAATCATAGTTTACCAGCCCGCTCTGATTATTCGTGTATCATTACGTAATGTTAGCCTCTGGCGAAAGACTGAATTCAGTGCTGGAAATTATGAACATGGCCCAATTATGAGCAGCTGTGTCCAGCGTTCTTGCAGATTACTTTGTTGTACAGCTGTAACGAGGTGTTACTGTGTTATAGAAGCAGGACTGTTAACTCAGCAATATTTAAGCTTTAAGGCCCTGTAAATTAATAATTTTAATAGAGAAAGGAAGCTAAATGATGTTGTGTCAGAGGTCTGACTACTCCATCATGACCACAGTGACAGCACTGTTTAACTAGTGCTGCTAACTTAAAGGTAAGAGGCGAAAGTTTTAAATCGTGTATGGGTTACTTAAGTATTCTGGTGATATCGATTAAAACTGAAAAGCATTGTACGTGAATTCTTGTGGAATTACAGTAAATGCTTGGGGAGAATTTATTCTTTCCAAGGGCCGGAGAGTGAGAGTAGCTAGCGACAGTTAGGACCAGTACTGGTATTCTTTAATATAGCAATCACTGTACGTCACATAAAATATCCTACTGTTGTCAAAAAATATCGTAAATCTTCCCACTCTAAAGTGGCTATTCCGATAGCCTACAAAAACAAATGTGTTCATTCCTCTCACAGATATAATATCACGGAAATCGCCTTTATTTTCATCTTCATTATCTCTGACTTCTCAAGTTCTTTTAGACATTAATTCATATGATCATCTTCAAGAGAACTCCGCTAGTCAGACATATTTTTGCCAGTAACATTATTTTCTAAACATCGATTTAAAACAAAAATATTTTCGAAATATGATTGCCCACTTCTCGACAATTTCTCCCTTCCCCAACCAATTGTGAGGTGACGTCATTCATTATTTAGTTATTGATTTTTTTCGCCTTACAGTCCAGGGCCGTATAAATCACAGTTATCTATCGTTTTGCAAGGAGTCTCATCTTCCTACAGCAGATTAAGTGTAACTGTCTGTGTATGCATGTCTTCAATTCGCAGCAGCAGCTTTCCGCTGCTGCTGCTACTGCTTCTGAACGTACGGTGTACGTCACATTAGGTGTAGAGAATTTAATGTCCGATATGTTACGCATGTGAAACCGCACTGAAAGTTAATTAAGATGCTAATGTTCCATTGTTGCGCAAGACTTCGAATTCTGGTTCAAAAACTGCCCCTTGTTCAAGGACAACAAATACGCAAAAACGCTGTATCTATTATCATTTTCTTCTACTACAACTAAGGTTTATCTTCAAACATAGCTAACCGTCAAATATTGAAATCACGTTCGTTGCCACACCTAGTGTAATAGAACTTAATAAAAAATGTACTGTATCTCGATCTTGTTAATAACAATATTTTATTTATCAAATATTCTTACGTCAAACACAATTTTTCCCTACATATTCACTGCATAAAAGGACATGCGCATTGAAAATTTACGTACAAAACTAGGCCTTATACAACGTTCATAACTATTTTAATATAATGGAAGAGTTCATACTTATTACGTTTTGCGAGTTACAATGAACTATGCATTAGCAATTAGCAGAGTCTCATTATGAGGTGTCTTAAAATCTGCTACGCCGATTTGGTGAATTGCAGCCCCCAGCACTGAAACAAAACTTATAATTACAGAAATGTCTGAAAACAATGCATGATCTACCATTTATGACACCTACAAAAAATTTCAGAGGGATATCAAAGTAAATATCATTTATGTAATTGGTTAGATATTGACCAAAAGACTGTAAACCAACTAGCAGGAATATCCGAAAAAGACACTACATCAATTACAGCAATGTGATCAAAGGTGGTTAAACTAAGAAAAATGTTGTCTTTGCGTACTTCTTGAAGACATACGCTGGAGTAAAAAAACAGCTCCAAACATTGTTAACTCCAGCACTAGGTAGACGTAAGCTTCACGAAACGGAATAGACCATAATGAACGGTTGAGAACGCAAGAGAACACATGTCAAGTCGGAAGGATGAACGTCGAGTCTTAAGAGGCCTTTTTTTATGAGATTCCGCTTATTATGTTCATACACTCAAAAGAATTTTTGTTTTGTTAAGCCTATGGCGGATTCCTTTTCTCGTCATGATAAGAACTAATATATTTCCTTGGTGAAAGCGTTAATTATTGTGAAATAATAGGCCTACCTGTTAGGTTCATGATCAACCAAGCAATAATACGCAAGTTATTTAAACTTTAAAAGATATCTACTTTGTTTTGTTGTCTGTTCTACTGGTTAGAAGATAATATAAACTGCCACCAGGAAACAAGATTCATTAACTGCCTTCTTTCTGCAAGAAAATACTTAGAAGGTACCAAATTTCAAATTCCACTACAAGATCCTCATGCAATCCTCGAGATTCAAATGTATCAAAATAAAACTCCCCCGCTATGATGGTAGTCCTATTATGAAGGTATCCATGATATCAAATTTTCCATGCCTTCTATCGGAAGTTAATTCTACTAACGGAGGTTCTTACCCCCAAAATATTAAAAAAATGATTACCAAAATGAATGAATAAATGCAGTATTTTGCGCAATAACAGTACCAACATAATGCTGGAAATGGAAGTAGACACACAACAAACCCCTGAATGTTTCGACTAAAATATATTCGTTTTAGGGAGGTAAAATACAAAGGATAAATAAATTGGATTTTAAAATATTGAAGTATCAGAACCATTCGAAATATATAAAATTATAATTATAAAGACATTGTTTAAAAAACATGAACGTACGTTATTGTTAAGAATAAATGGTGTAATTTTGGAATGGTTGGCATACATGAAAATTTCGCGCAGTAAATCACAGTCCCGTAATGATAACAGCATGTGCAGCACATTGGTCTTATAAAGAGACAATTCGTAAGAATCCAAGTTGATGAACAAATCTCATAACCTGAATAACTTCGATTACTAGGATATTTTAGAATTTTTGATGCTTTCCGCAATAAATTCCTCTCTTCGGGCTTCAAACGGTTAAAATATTGAGGGAAAATATAACCCACGTAATATTAAAACGGACGACACGGATAAAATTAAGGTTATCTTCGGCCTTATTGCTCGTTGCTGTACCGAGAACTCAGAAAAGTTTAATGAGAACTGAAACCAACACATGCGAAGTCCAAGAAGTCACGTAACCCTAAATTACTTACTTCTTTCTTCCATTATATCTGCATTTGTTTTGTCTGACATAACATTGTGTTTAGCAACATTTCGAGGAAGAAGTTGGTTATTATGCCATTCCCGTCGTACACACAAGGTCAAGCTTTACACTATCAGTTTCGTGTTGTATAACATAGGCAGTGAGCAATTATTCAATGGCAGTGGTGTAGCTAGGCCTTTTAGCACCCAAATGAAGTAATCACAAAAGTGAACTTGAGATAGATATAATTATATAAAGAATTTCTCTTTATTTGTATAAATAATTTAAAATTTTATGACCGCTGATAATAATGTTTTTTATTTAAAATATTCATTTTGTCGCCTCGTGAACTCTGTCACCAGGGACGGACACACCAACCGCTCCCCACTACCTACGCCCTTTTTCCAGAGAGAAATCATTTTAGCCAGTATTTGTGTGTATAAAAAACAACACACAGTTCAGTCGACATCACAAGGGAATATAGCGTTTCAGCAGCATTTGGGAAGTCATTTTCGAGCAAAAAGAAATTGTTATCTCGAGAGAAAACAGCCGCATGCATTCTAGGCAATTTAATCTTAAGAGAAAATGGTTTAAAATTCTTTGTTCATGGTTTCCAAACTACAGGTTGATTAAAAAAGATGGACTCAAAGAGCCTGTTTCAGCTGTAGGCGGTATGGCTTGAACAGTAAATGGCGCCTCAACCCAAGCCAGACGGTTGCGGTATCCCAAGTTCTTTGCTCGACCTATGGATTGACTTGCGTGGGCTCGCTCAAAACTCTCTTGAATTCGTCTCACGTTCTCCTCTGGTACACGTGGTCGGCCGGAGCTTTTGCCTTTACACAGACAGCCTATTTGCTCAAATTGGTGATTCCAACGACAAGTGTACTTCCTCGTTGGAGGTTGAATGTTAAAACGAAGACGAAACGCACGCTGCACAGCAGTCGCCGACTCAGTTTTAATGAACTCACGAACGCAAAAATTCTTGTGTTGTATAGTAGCTATTTTGTCTCAACTGACGCTACTGCATGCCTCTGCACTAGGCGAGCGTTCTAGTGACGATCGTGAAAACTTAGAATCTCGTCTTTCAAATATTATGTAGTTCATTTAGATACCGTGTATAATTAAGGAAATATAGACATACAAAATTGAGTCCATCTTTTTCAATCACGCTGTATTGTTAGAGGACCTCGGATTTCCTTTACATAATCCACTACATTTCATTGGTTATAATTGCAAGAAAAAGATATTGAGCTCCGCAATGCCCCAATAAAACACACCTTACTTCCAAAACTGAAAATGTTTTCATACTAGAACTTAAAGGCTGTTAATTTTGAAAGTATTTAGACAGGAAAATGTATCTGAGAATGAGTTATAAAGGTAATTTTGGTCATTATACCGGTAAATTACAGATAAGTATATTTTAAGTACACAAAATCAACGAAGATATGTATAAATATCTTTAAAATAAATGAAGCTTATGAAAAGTTTCCCCATTTTCTATTAACTCACAAGTACGAGCCTAAGCATTTGAAAGCTACGGGTTCGTGGGGATGTACTGTCTTCCGTACTGATAAACTATCTTGATGTTCCATTTCATTACTCATTTTTATGACGAAACGCTGTACTCAGAAATGTAATTGAAAAATATCTGTGCCTTATATTGGGTGACATACACCGTTAACGTCAGAATGGAAGTTGAACGTCAAATAATGTTTACTTGAAAGTCAGCAACTTAATGAAGAAACATGAGGACAGGGAAAAGTAATTCCCTTTTATAAACAGAAATTGATCATCGAGGCTTGTGTGCGATTTCGCCTTTAGGAGCTCTCATTCGGTCACGTGGTCGAAAACTTACCGGGTTTTCAGAAAATCGTAAAGTGTATTTCTACATTAACAAAAGCCTGAAGATGTTGCCTATTCAGTCGCACATGATTCCAGTTCAAAACCTTAAAAGACCCATGATACGTTTATGGTAACGTCTCCGGAGTACTGTCCTCTCAAATTTTCCGACTAAAATTGTGAAAACAATTACCGTATCTCCCACGCACGCCCTAGGTTCTTCCAATCGCATTTTCTTCCTTTGATTAATCTAACGTTTTAACATTTGGTACAGAGTATAAATTAAGAAATTTATTAAGAAAAAACAGAATTAATCTTAGCAACTGCCCAACTTAAAGCACAAATTCTTGTTTTATAATAAGTTTATTATATTCCTCTACATGTTTCGAGCACAGTTGTGTTCATCCTCAGGAGGTCAAACTGTATTATACAGCATCTGGTATCGTCACACTCTGTAGGTGGCAGTCCGGTATGCACCTGCGCACCGGACGGTCACCTACACAGTGTGACGATACCAGATGCTGTATAATAGATTTTGATCTCTTGCTCGAAACATGTAGAGGAATATAATAAACTTATTATAAAAGAAGAATTTGTGCATTAACCCTTTAAACGCCAAATTAAATCCCATCTGCCCATTGCTAGCATTATTCGGTTATCTCCATATTCTCCACGTTAGTAGGTAAAGGGTTAAGTTGCCCAGTTGCTAAGATTATACTGAGATGCACAGTAAAAAAAACATAAAAAACACAGAAATAGTCACTAACACAAACATGAATAAATAAAGAGTTCAGGAAACACAAATACAATACATATTTATACAAATAAATTATTTATATATATATCAACTGTTAGGGAGATGTGAATATGTTCGATAGTTGGAAGTTCTATTTGTGGTCTCAAAATTGAGAGAAGTTGAGCAGCACTTTCGTGCTCCTAAGTACGTTTGTCGCATGATAAATTTAACTGATTGCTAGGAAGAGTCACAATTCACTCGAAAATGCCTCAGTGCTATTCTGTACCATATGAGTACAAGACTCTCTAGTCAACTGTTTTGCAGGATGAATGCCTGTAAAAGTATTGTGTTCGTGTGTGCGCGCGCGTGCGCGCGTTCACGAGCCAGAACGTGAAAATACCTGGCTGTGAAAAATAATATTTTCCACGTCTATACCCAGTTCAGACATATTACTTTCCCAATGCTGAGTTTATTCAACAGAGGCAGTGAGATGGAGTTGCGTTACCGAAGTGTGATCTCAGTGTCAAAAGAACCGGAATACAACATCTGGTGGCAAGAATACCTTATTCCAAGTCCTACAAGACCAGCTATTGATTCTTATGTATTTTGAAGGGATATGCCACCATCCTGGTAGTAACTTGCAGCCCATAATATTTGGAAGACGTTCGGGCTCAATTCATTTTTCTGTATTTCGCCTTAAGCAACTGACAAAGTTCACGAAAACGTCTTTCAGAATTATCTTTTATAGGCTTAACATGTGCAACATGCAACAGATGAAAACAAATCAGAAATATTTCCACTTAAGCCAGCTTAGTCGTTTTCGGAAAAGGTTTTTTTTTTAAACAGAAGTACATAAATATGTACAAAGAGACTCTAAATAAATAAACGAATAGGTGTGCTAAATTTTAAATGCAAATTATATTCAACAATCACAGGCATCCTCATTGACGGAATAATTATTGGACATGTGCTGGCAAGTAAACAAATTACTTTCCAACGATATACGAGGGGGTGCTGATAAGTCCTTAGCCCGACCTACTGCCCAGTGTCGTAGGACGGACTCGATAGTGTCGTTGGAAATAGGGGTCTGTCCACGTGCGGAATTGCAAGTCTTTTCTTGTTACAGAGGTTGAAAGGAAGCATGTCAGAGGAAGCGAGATTTCAACAACAAGGAGCGCGAACTGTCATTAGGTTTTTTTTTTCTCCTGCGAGGAAAGAAGCAGAAGGAAATTCAGGCCATTCTGAGAGAAACATTAGGGGAACATGCACCATCGTATGCCACCGTCAAAAACTGGGTGGCCCAGTTTAAACGTGGTGATTTTTCCGCCTGTGTTGCGTCTCGTCCTGGACGACCCAAAACAGTGACCTCCCCGGAGATTATTGATCAAATTCGCGAGCTAGTCTTGGAAGACCGCCGGATTTCGTCTAAATCAATAGCTGAACAACTGGGCATCTCACGTGAGCGGGTTCGGTCCATCACTGATGAAGATATGGACATGCGGAAGCTCTCCGCGAAGTGGGTCCCGAAATGCCTGAACGCGGTTCAAAAACCTCAACGGTGTTAAACGTCTGAGCAAGTTTTGGAATTTTTTCGGTGCGATCCAAATTATTTCCTGTCGCGATTGATGACCCTGGACGAAAACTGGTTATATCACTCTGACCCGCAGACAAAGCAACAATCAACAGAGTGGCGGCGTAGCGGCTCACTCCCCCCCCCCCCCCCCCC
>Ga0123355_10013686_pt1 | contig 12636 bp, 9 predicted proteins | sample TergutEmb28metaG_3_FD_89872 | JGI IMG/M metagenome (GOLD analysis project Ga0123355, IMG submission 89872) | Embiratermes neotenicus P1 segment gut microbial communities from Petit-Saut dam, French Guiana - Emb289 P1 | ecosystem: Host-associated > Arthropoda: Insects > Digestive system > Gut ...
TAAACTAAACTACCGCACCCAAAAGCCCCTAAAAAAAAAAAACCCCCCCCCCCCCCCCCCCCCCCAAAATGTCAGCCAAGGAAAAATGTATTTATCCAAATCAAAGACGGCCACCACAAATAAGAGTCTGCTTAACCTTAACCACCATTACAATGTAAAAAAAACTCCACAAGCCTAGCCGAAGATCTCACAAAATTCAAAATAGACGAAAATTGCAAAATGTTAACACATGATATCAAGGACCTATATGTCAACATACCAATAAAAGAAACACTCAGGATCACAAGGTCATTACCCCCCAAAAAACAATGATACACTAGTAACGAACCAGATAATTACGTTACTGGAAAAACATTCTCCAGCAAAATTACTTTGCCTTTCAAAATAAGCTATATCAACCAGAAAAAGGAATCTCAATGGCATCAACCATCTCTAGCACAACTGCAGAAATATTCCTACAGCACATAGAAAATATACATTTCAAACAAATGCCTGATACAAATAACATACTCTTCTATACAATATATGTTGATGATATTCTTTTAAAATACATAACTACGGAAACAATTCATAAATACATAAACCAATTACACCCAAACCTCCAACTCTATCCTACACACAAAAGTAATAACAGCATCAGTTTCCTTGACCTCTTAATAACCTACTAACCTAGAAATTGACACATAAGGGAAATCCACCACAACAGATACACCTATCAACTTCTGCTCCAACCACCCTGCTGAACACAAAACTCCAGCATACTATCATCATATTAACAGAATGCTATCAGTGCCACTAACAATGGAAAGATGACAAATGGAATGGGAGACAATACAAACCATAGCACGAAATAATAATTTCCCAGTAAAACTCATAACAAATCTGAAAACACAAATGCAGCACAAAACTCGACCAAAAATGATCAAAGACAAAAATAAAAGATGGGCGACGCTTACATACTATAGTCTGAAAATCCGAAAACTTACCAACCTTTTTGGACAAACAAATATAAACACTGAATTCAAAAGCACAAACACAATACAACATTGCATCAAACCCAGGAAACAGGATGACAACCAGAAATACAACACGAGTGGAATATACAAACTAACATGTAAGACCTGTAATAAATCATACATAGGACAGACTAGCAGGAATTTAACTCAGAGGTACTGTGAACATATCCGATACATTAGGAATAATGACCCCCAGTCAGCCTTCACCCAGCACATTCTCCGAAACATACACGAATATGGCACAGTTACAGACACAATGACCTAACTTAAACCAATAAACAAGGTAACCTTGCTAACTCCCTATGAGCAATTATTCATTCACACATTTCACCATAATGGTGATCTTATTACAGAACAAGGCACAGGCAACCATAACCACCTGTTTCAATTGGCCATCGACACTGGTTGTACATCAACAGCCTTTCCTAAACTGATCAATACACCACTCACGATACACAAATCAGTCTCAACTCCTCCATGATACCGACAGGTAGCAGCAACGGGTATGTACTTACATCTTTAATTGGTAATATATATTGCATTTTCTGCATGAATTTATGTATCTTTTATGATTAACTATTGTACTTTAACTAAAATTTTAACCTGTTATTCAAACATATTTTAAACATCAGGGCCAACCAGATTTAACCCCTTGGATATCACATATAAATGTTTGGTGAATATTTGTTTTTATCTATTACTGTTGACTGGTACCAGATGCTGTAGATACAGTTATTTGTGCTCCTGGTGATGAGTGGAGAAACCATCCGAAACATGTAGGGCAGTTTACACATAAAATAAACTGTGTATAGGTTGCATCTTGTTGGACATTTATTGACATAGAATTGTGATGCAAGGTCCCATGAATATTAAAAAAAAAAAGTGCCTTCATTGTTCTCACACTCACTCCTAACATTCCCATCCTCTTCACTGCCATTCCACCACATATCATCATCAGTCCCAACCACTGCACTGGATATACACCACTTCTTAAAACCCTTCAAAGTCACTTCTGATGAAATGCACTGCCATGCTGTTATGATCCACAATGGCTAAGTAATACATTTATATTTCTTGATTTGTAAACTTACTTGACCCCATGAAGATTCACTATTTTCTCCAAAGTTAGTGTTAGGTGTGTTAAGAATTCAAATATATTTGTTAGTATGAGTCATTTTATGGTGTTTAATTTGTGGAAGGGTCCAGTTTTTATTTTTGAGTCTCGCAGTTAATTTTTAATTTTTTAATAGCCATTTTCCTGTTACTACCCGTGGAAAAGATCTGTTGTCAGGGGCATGTCTTAAAAACTTACTGTTGCTATGGTGCCCAATGGATAAAACAGCTCAATCTGAGAGGTCTGCCAGGTCAGGTACTTCTTTGCCCGGAAACAAAACAGCCAGCTTCTGAAACGTCATGCTTCTGTACAAAATTTGATGAAGACCAGTGTCCGAAAAAAGAAAACTGAATGAGTTAACTCCAGTCATGCTCTCTTCTCTCTTTTGGATTTCTTGCCTCTTGAAGATGGGACTGATAGGTCATCCTGAAACGTTGGTAAGGAATTACCACTCAATGCCGCCTAATATCCCAGAAGAGTGGAGAATTCACATGATGATTTGGTGACGTAGGCCTTGGTTTTGCTCTGTGTGATCCTGCTTGGCACAGTGCAGTTCAGCATTTCATACATGAATTTAAGATGACCTCACATACATAAGTACTAAATTTTGACCTCACATACATAAGTACTAAATTTAAGTAACAAACCTCATCTTGCATTCAAGTAAATACAGTAATTGAAAGCTCTTTATATGTTTCCTTTCATTACTGCCATACAGGAAACCACAAGGATATTACTTTATCTAACAACTTTCCCTGATCACTTATTGTCAGCCCACTTACAAAACCCAGAAGAACTTTTAAGGTGCAATGAACATGTTTGCTAGATATGATGCATTTCTGCCAGCCAAACAAAACACTTTGAGTATCTTCTTTAAAAAATGGTCAGTAAAAACCTCATATTAGCTGTAATATATTGAACTCAACTGTGTGGATCCCAACTCATGGAAGACTGAAACACTGGTGAGCAATGTGCTGTCTGCCATTATGCAAAGTTGTCTGAATGAAGAATGGATAAAAGTTGGTAGATTAAACAATGTTGTGTACATCTACATTATCAGACAAAACGCTATCCATGGAGACAGGCCACCAATACATCTAACAATTCAATATGAAGTCCACATTATTACTATGAGGCTCATTATGATGTACTTTTCTCCATCCTCTTATTGGTTTATCCCTCTTAAACCCAGACTTGCAGCTCTCAACTTCCAGGTCTCTGCCTTCCATACTGGCCATGGGTTGCGCTAACAAAATTATACTGGCCCACTGTAGCATAACTGTAAATATTAATATTTTTATTCCCATTTAAAATCTGAACATCAGCTCCGCAGTACCCAACAATTTAAAATGTCATATTGCCAAAACATAAAACCTAATTTGCAAGGCTTGGAAGCCTAGGCTAGAAAGGTAGCACAGTACCCATAAAAAAAATGAAACAGTATTTATAGTATAGTAAAGAAAAAGTAAAGTGCACCCTTGTACAGGCACTGAGGCTCTGTACAGGTTGTATGGCCCATAGGGTAAGTAGAGGTACAACTCTACTCTTTCTTGACCATGGCACTAGAAGGTGGTGAGGGGTCAGCATCACGCCCCAGCCACTCTTCACCCCGGGAACAACCGGGTACCCATTGTACAGGAGCCTGGGTGAGCCCCAGGCCTGGTCTGGACTGGTGCGGAAAATCTCACCCCCATTGGGATTCGATCCCCAGACCATCCAGCCCATAGCCAGTCACTATACCAACCACACTACCCAGCCCCAGTACAGTACAGTACAGTGCACTATATTACTAGTATTTACATAATTTAAAATTTGTCAAGCCAGTTGCCTCACACATACACACACACACACACACAAATATGTTTTATGATAGATGTATCCAAAGGAGTTCAGTCATGCACAACACAGTTTCGGCCCACTTTTCAGACCATCATCAGACTTGCATACCACAACCCATGAAATAAATTATTCGACTGCATAGTTTTTTCCTTAAGTTCTTGAACTTTTGGATGGTTGTTTGACTAACACATATAATCTTTATAGCTTCTTTCATGGGTTCTGGTATAAAGGTCTAATGATGCCCCAAAAAATTGGCTGAAACTAGTCACCTTCATAATAAATGGTGTTGTGCATGATGGAACTCCTTGGGATACACTTACTGATCTGAGCACAATAAAGGTGTGTCACCTGAATATTACAATGTTCTTCCTGAAGGTAAAACACCTGGCTTGCCATTTAAAAAATCATAACATACTGGTATAGCATTCAGATGTTTACATGCTGAAAAAGTAATGTACATGCACGTCACTTGGCATTCCAATTATATTTCCTGACTTGGCCAGCAGATGCCATATAGCATTCTGGCACCCATCCAGACCAGGTTATTGAAAGTGATGGGATTACATACTGTCACAGACAATGAAACATCATTGCCAGTGAATAACTCAGAAATGGAACTTATTTAATTTACATTTACCATGCATTAACACAAATCAGACATAAGGAAACTGCAAATGTGACACAGTAAAAACACACTGACAGCTCTCCACATTAAATGGCCAAGAATCATGATGACAGCAGCAGGCAGCCAATACACCTAATAATGTGAAGAGTAAATAACAACAGTAATAATATCAACATTCCAAGTGCTTCAAAACATGTTAACAATACTCCTTTGTGAACTGCCAAGACTACTTGCATCCTCACCCTCTCATAGCTCCCTTCACCTCCCTAGCACACCCAGAGTTCTCTTAACAGGTGAAGACTCAGGCAGGGCAAGAGCCCATTTGCGTAAACCAGTCAGCACTACTGAGCTAGTGACAAGGATTGCTCCACCAATACTGTATCTGTTAGGCACTTCTTCAAAAAACAGCACCTGCCATATGAATGCAAACACTATGTCAGCAGACCGTGCTATTGCCACTGGGCCTGCCTGCTCTAGCTGAAGGGCCAGTGTCAGCAAAATCTGCCCACCAAAACTGAAAAGAGCCAGTGCCACAACGAGTAGCCTGTCAAGTCCACAGCGTGGAATGCACAGTGCTCCCAGTGCCCATGTTACCAACAATGTCTGAACTAGAGCAAACGAGCCAAAGTTGGCCATAATGACAGAGAAGTGTAAACCTTTCAGTGCACGCAGAAGGACGTATGCATTGGCTCCAAACAGGGTTGCAGAGAAGGCAGCAACAGCACCCCAGATGTCGCTATCCTGTTCATCATCTGGAGAGGAAGCAAGTGCAGGAATGCTGTGACCAAACAGAAGAGGTGGGCGTGTAATGAGCACAACACCAACCAATGTGAGGCACACACTGATTACATTGAAGAAACCACATGGTTCCTTCAGGAAGAGCCGTGCAAATATTGCCACAAATACTGGAACACTGAACACTACAACCTGAAACAAAAGCAGTTTGTAAATAATAAACAAAGAGACATCACAATTATGTTGACAAAAGAATTTTGTGTTATTCTTGCATAAAAATATTGCTCATCACTTCTGTCTTATAGTGTCATATGCCTAAAATGGAACAAGGATGAAATGAAAACCTGCCTTTATCACAAAAATTTCTCTACTATCCCAAACAGAGAAAACCCCAAGAATGCAAAGAAAGATATTTTGTTTGAATATTTTTTGTTCTTGTTCATGTACTCTATACTGTTTAATGGAAGTCATGTGAAAAAGGAAAATTTCTGTCAAAAATGGCGAAACACTTAGGTCTTACTACCAACAAAAGGTAAAAGGTAAAGCAGTCCCGTTACAGGCCTGGACAGGCCCAGAGGTTTCCAGGAAGTTAAGGCTCCCAGATTTCATGACAACGGCACAGGATGGTGGTAGGTTGTCAGCCTTAGGCACCGACCGCCTTTACCCCCAGGAAATACTCCTGGTACTCATCTGTTAGAGGCTGAGTCGACCCCAGGGCCATAGTGCAATTGGAAGGATTTTATGTCAATGAAAAATCTACCGACCAGTGACCTTCCAATTTGTAGCACAGCACCTTAACCACTGTGCTACTGTGGTCCCCACCAACCAACAAAAGAGCAAAAAGTATTTTAATGGGCTTCTGAAAGAGAGTGAAATGAAGATGTGAAATGACTGAAAGGTCTTCATACTTATTAACAACCATACAACCTTATTTAGTACACATTTCTAGCTTGAGATTTCAACAATAAGTATATGGTATATGTAACCAAAAACAAAGTTACCCCGCACATGCTATGAATGCAAATGGTAAGAGATTAAGACAAGTGGTCAGAATTTGGTACTTTTTTTCTTAAAGTTCCCATGTTAAATATAAACCATTAACAATATCTATCTCTGAGAGTAAATATGCTGTAAGTAAATTGAGCACAGGACTAAAGAGCTGCACATTTGTATGTAGTTGGTGTAGTGACTAGGTTCTTAGCTGCACAACTGACAAATCACGTTCCAGTTCCCAGCAGCGACAACAGGTTTATGTCTTTTCGAAAGTGGCAAGGCTGGCTCTGGGGCCCACCCAGCATCTTACACAATGGGCAGCAGGTGATCTTTCCCCGGGGAATAAGTGGCCTGGGGGTGAAGCTAACCCTCACCTCTATCAACGCCAAGTTCAGGACTGAGTAGAGCAATACCTCCACTCCCCAATATGCCTCAGTGGTGTGCACAAGGATAACTTTCCCTTAAACTTTAAAGCATCCATATGCATATAATGACAACACAAACACCATGTACAGAAGCCGGAATAGCTCAGTCAGTGCAGTGACTACACTATGGGCCAGACAGTCCAGCATTCAACTGCCTGCAGGAGCAAGAGACTTTCTCTTCTCCAACAACGTCCAGACTGGCCCCAGAGCCCATCCAGACTCCTATTTAACACATACCTGAGGGGGTACAGCTCCCACAGAGTACAGTCAACCACTGATCTCCATCTAGTGCCAAGATTAAGTTTGAGTGCAGCCTTGCCTCTACCACTGTTACTATTACAGGGTGTTAATAACTTTTTCAAGAATGTCATAAGTCACGTATTATGTCAAAGTTTCAGCTTGTCGAAACATTTTGTAATTTCTGACTTTCAAGCAAAATTTGTACATAATTTACAGGCATATTTATAACCCACACCCAAGTTCACACTGCTGGATACAATGAAGTAAATATCACAACTCAATATCTACACTATTGTCTTATTTCCCCAGCCTGTAAATCACACCTTTTTTATGCTATATTATGTTATGGCCTGCCAGGCTCTGCAGTGAGTTCCATAGTTGTCTCACAAAAAGCATGATTTGCGGAACAAATGTATTTGATATAAAATGTGTGTTTCGAAATTTTCTGAAACTGTTATCTGTAATGTTTCTCATTCCCGAAATAATTCAGTGACATATCAGTAACAACATACTTAGGTCTTCAAGTGAAATGCCGGGTATGTCATCCAATTATAACCAAGTGTGAATTTTCTCAATATATTTCAGTAAAAGCCCCCAGTATAAAATTTCATGCAAACCAATTCAGTGGCAGCAGAATTGTTCCATGAGGGTGGACGTATGGACATGACGATAATAGTCACTTTTCCCAGTGTTGTGAAAGCTCCCAAGAAAATAATCATGTGCCTCTGTTCTACGAATTAAATTGCTAGCAACTGCTTAATTTCATTGTCACAGTATTAATTGGTAATAATTACCATGATATTGTTCTAAAATTCAGTAACATTACAATGTAGTCAGAGCTGGGATAGCTCTGGTAGTAAAGTGACAAGGCTACTGGCTGGACAATGTGGGGTTCGATTCCCAGCAGGGAATATAGATCCTTCTTGCCAAAAAATACCCCCACCAGTTTTGGAGCACATCCATGCTCTTGTTCAGTGGATAGTGGGATTTCTTTCCCTCCAGATAAACTGGACAGGCGATAAAATTGACTGCTCACCTCTATCTAGTGCCAAGGTTAAGAATGAGTGGAGCTATACCTCTACTTCTCCTACATGCCTACATGCCATGGACAGAAACAAATTCACCCCTTTACACAGTATCAAACTCTGGGTTTTCCATGTTTAGATCTTGACACAATCTAAATTTGTAACATTCAAAATTTGCATCTATTTTAGTGTTTATGCTTCAACTTAATATACTAGGACATTTGCACACACAAAGGTACAGAGGGAGGTAGTTGATGTGGCCCTTTCAGTTCCCTCATCTTTACACATTCTTGCAACTTCGTACTGGAATACTTAATTATAAGTTTAAAAAATAGTAACAGGTGATGAAGCAGCCACTCATTTTATAATTTGTAAACAGTTAAATCTAGGATGTTCCAAATTCAATATAAACTATGTGTACATACTGTCAGTAAATCAATTTCAGTACCAAAACCAAAAGGCCATTATTGAGAGTAACCAAGGCATGGAACCTCGAATCACAAAAAGAAACAAAGTTACCGAGGCATCAGCCAGAGGCATATGACGGAAGGCGTAGAAGCTAAGCATGAGGCCAGTGGTGCCAACAAATGAACGCAGAAGGAGCATTATTCGTCTGCCTCGTGGAAACGCGGGTTCCTTGCGCCAAAGGACGATGGGTACAGCTGGCAGAAGGACACCTACAAAACGACATGCAGCCAGTTCCATGGGATGCACATCCACCAGCCATTTCACTATCACCGAACAGAGCGAGAAGAAGAGAGATGACAGAGTAGCCAGAAGAAGTCCCAGGTAAGGGCAGGGACGGCATCTGCTAGCCACCATAACGGCATGACCTCCAGCACCCCTTTCCACATCATCTTGCCTGCTGCCACCAGTTTCTACAAGCTGCTGCAATTCCAGCTGCTCTGGCATCCCATGCTGAAAACAGAGAATTGGAAACCCACAATTATGGACTATGAAAGTTGCAAGGTCACTGGGCGACTATAAGAACTCTTCTTTAACTGCTTGACAGTGAGGATGAATGCACTACAATTCTTTGAAACACTGGGACACACACAAACACAGCACCACATCCCAGAAGACGTTTTACATCATACACTTTAATTCACTGGAGTGACACTGTTCACAGTTATAGACATGCCACACAACGTGTCCCAGAGCACTACACGCATCACATGTCTCAGCGGACATAGGATTTCTTATAAGATACAGTCGCTGTGCCCAGAGACACACTGTCAAATGTAATTACTATCATTAGGGTTTGTTATCAATATAACACTTCGTGATGTCTGCCCAGTGGCAGACAAGATGTTCAATGTGGACCCCATGATGGGGCTTGCGAATGCGCCATACTTTTCTCTGGGAGGAACATGCAATAGGTGATCTAAATGGGTCTCAGCTAATGGGGAGAGTGAGATTTGAGTTTCTCATAACAGTATCTATGAAAAATTCTGTCTTCCGAGAAGTGGCGCCATGTAGTCTGGCAGAAAACTCACTTTTCGATAACTGTGAGATAAAATAAGGACTCTGCATAATGTAACAGGCATTGCGTTTGCGAAATGACAACAGTTTCTTTACGGTTTTTAGTAAGACACGCTTGAAGCAGCATGTAGTGCGCCTTGGACGACAGGCCACACAAACCGCACAGGTTACTTCCAGGGCAGAATGAGGAGGAAGGAAAACTGTGGAGCAGCCGGACGTATTTTAAAATACAGATCGTCTCTTTTATCGCTGCGCTAACCATGGCAGCTGCCATGGGACGCCTAGGATTTCTATGAAAAAACGCTGCCGTGCTCAAGAACACGATAAACGAGACACCTGTATTATTCCTGCATTGGGGACTGAGGAAAACAACAATAAACCTACAGCAGAAAGCTCCCCGAGTTACCGCTTAACCTAACTTTCTCACGGGCTATCACCTAAATCAATGTCCCCCCCCCCAAGAATTTGATTGTGAACGAATAAGAAAATATCCTTGAGTCAGAATAAGAGTAAGGTAAGAGAAAGCCCGGTGTTCGAATCTCTCCAAGGAGAGGCAATTCCTGGGACTTAATTGCACTTACAATAAATACTGAACTATCGCAACTCAATTCCACCTAGTACCAGGTCAAGGTGGCGTGTAATGTTGAGACGTGGGGCCAGTCTACCGCCATTGCTAACCTGAATCGCTCGTACAAATTCACATCGCTGATTTTCTGTTTGTCTTCAAGAACCTGCCGACAATATCTTAAGTGAGATGCAGCAGTCTACCTCATCATTCGCATGGTTATTGACAACGCTCTTTCGACTTCAAGGGTAAAGCGGCGGGGTGATCATAAATAATGAATCGAGACAACGTAACTGGGCTTGGGAATTACTGGACGTGGGCGTAGATGCGGGTGGATGCATTCCAGAGCAATTTTAACAGAAGACATTTCCAATAATCTACGTTGTCCCGAACGACGTACGCCAGAACGAATTTGCGAACCCACATCATGATAATTTACTTTGTAACATCGGTCGGTCATTTTCGCTGACCTAGAGGGTCTATTTACGCCTGAAAGGTAATTTCATCTCGTGGTTAACCCTGTCAAGTCAAGTGGTCACTATATGTACCACCCGGTTTAACATTTACAAACACTACGTTCAGCCCACGCTGTGTATTTATGTGTTTTGTGTGGATCTCAGAACAAACAGCGATTATTTCCCTATACAGCGTTAAGTGACTGGTTTTGCATTGCTCATTCTGTGTATTATGATGAAGCAAAAAAACTTGCACTGTTCTATAATTTACACGTGCTATCTTTTAAATAGCTCCTGCATGTTTCGGCGCTACTGCATCGCCATCTACAGGGAGGTGACACCGGCATTTCTTTGAAACATCCAGCAATAAAATATGTCACAATAAACATACATATGTTGTGATACCAACAGTGCAGAAGTGTACAGGTCACATATTTTGCCAGTAGGTAGCATTTTTAAGAAGGGGTTTATATAGTTGTTCCTTAAGCCACAGTTTTTTTCCCCTCAGGAGAAACTATAATTCGTGATTTATTCTATATCTCCTGTTCCACTCTTCATTTGCGTGCTGTGTGCATTGTTTCCTTTAACTTTAATATGGATATATTTAGGCGTTAAATTGTTGAATCTGCACACTTCACTGAACCATACTGCTGTGTTAGTTCCAAATAACTTCTCCTTTGATTTTTTTTTTTTTGTAATGATGAATAATTCTTGCTTGTTGAGCTTCTATAACTTTTACAGCGTTTAATCCGTGCATTATGATGAAGCAGCATTCTGCACTGTTGATATCACAACAATGTATGTTTATTGTGGCATATTTTATTGCTCGATGTTTCAGGAAATGTTGGTGCCGGTTCCCAGAAGATGGCGAGATAATACAGCCGAAACATGGAGTTATATAAAGCACTGTGTGCATAAATTACAGAATTAGGAATTTGTTGGTGTTATAGGAGTTTTTAAATTAACTGACTGGTTTTCATAACCAAGACGGAGAGTGTTTACTGCACGGTACGGACTGAATATTTATATACAGTTCTGGTTAATTTTAGCTTGAAAGAGTCAAATATCTCAACAAACGTGAAATACGCACAACTAATTAACGTATATAGCTGCACTTGACACTAACACAGCAATCTACTTCACGTGTTAACACGTGTTTGTCCATCACAGAATAGGCAGAAAGTCTTGACATTGGTTCCTTTGTGACAGCTGTACTCCATATGGAGTACTGCTCACGTAGCAGGGTGCCTGTTTTCCAAACGCACTCTTCTGTAATGTCATATTTCACTGGTCCTGATGCACATGACGATACAAACTGATCACCCCACGTACGGCCTGCCTCCTACCACAGTTTTCACACGGCTCTTCCAGGAATAACATGACACACCGGACTGTTAACAGAACCAGCAGCCGATTGTTCGACCTTGTGTGGCGGAGGAAAATACTTGTAATATTGACCAAATGGAAAGCAATTAATATCGTCACTGTCCGGATTACAGTCGTCTGAGTGTACATCGCGTCCACGTAGCTATACAAGTTGAACACGACTTTTCAGAGGGTCATGCTGCCTCCATATTCAAGGCTGAGTAAACAAGGTCCGAGCTGACACAGATTTGGACAAATTCCTTACGACCCGCTACAGTCACACTACAGATTTACCAGCTGAGACCCAGTGCCATCAACTTTGATGTCGGACACACCACATTCCTGTACAGCGTCAGGCCTATCATTAGGTTGTCTTTCCGATTTTTACCTTTGTAGTGAGCTGCGTTTGTTCCGAGGTTTTGGAGGAACGTAATGCCTCCATCTAAGAGACAAATGAGGGTACGAGTTCCAAAACGGCCCGCCCTCGACGCGAGTGGGGAGGTTCACGGGACAACCGATATACCTTACTCTTGTGGGCGACAGCGCTGTGGAAGGCGAGACTAATGCTTACTGTGGGATACTGCGGGATTGCGAAATGACAGTCGCAGTAAAGCACATATGTTCTCTTTATTTTGTCTGTCATACAGTTGTTACGCGTGGTTGCGTAATGCGTTGTGCGAGTAATTGTCTGGCTCGGTTGGTGGTCTGCACCTGATGAGTGTTGAGCTGGAATGCGGAGTGCGCCTGCGCGTTTGGA
>Ga0123355_10013688_pt1 | contig 12635 bp, 2 predicted proteins | sample TergutEmb28metaG_3_FD_89872 | JGI IMG/M metagenome (GOLD analysis project Ga0123355, IMG submission 89872) | Embiratermes neotenicus P1 segment gut microbial communities from Petit-Saut dam, French Guiana - Emb289 P1 | ecosystem: Host-associated > Arthropoda: Insects > Digestive system > Gut ...
AAACTTGGGTATAGCGCATGATGCTGGACCCTACAGAGGACCCCACAATGCTACTCGTAACAACTATCAAGGTATTCTTGCTGCTTTAGGTCACAGTTTCTCAGATGGTGGAACTGGTGGTAACGGCGGTGGGCATGATATGACTCCACAAAATGCTCTCAATGGCTGGATGAACTCCCCTGGACATAGAGCAAACATCCTTAACCCTAACTTTACTCAAATTGGAGTAGGTTCTCATCTAGGCGCACAAAATGGTGTTTTCCAACCAGTATGGCATTACCAAATTTTCATGTAAGCAAATGATTAAATCACATTCAAATATAAGCGACCAAGGTTAATTCCTTTGGTCGTTTTTATTATGCTAATACCAAAAATCCAATAATTATAGCAATGAAAAGTTCTCTTGTATAATTTAATTGCGTCAACATCCCGCCAGCGAGTTTCCACTCAATGGCAGGTTTATATAGATATCATTTATTGGCAGACGAATCTTGTCTGTCTTTTTTAATTTTGGAGGTGAAGCAAATGGTGTTTCTTAGCGGGTTCGTGTAGCAAGATTAGTACAACTAAAGGCAATTGTAGCAGAAACAGTAAATCAAATTCAATCAGGAGGAAATACTTGATGACGCTGAAAAAGCAAACTAAAAACAGCCTCAAGTCCGTTGTCGCATTGCTCTTGGCATTCCTAACAGCATTTGGTGCATTTCCAATGCATGTATTAGCCAGTGAGCATGGCTCTGTCTTTGCATCCTCAATAGAGGATAATGGCTCTAGTTCAGAGTATTCGCATAATGCTAATCCATTTATGGCAATGGTTATGGATGAACTTGTAGAAGTTCCATCCAGCGGTATGCTTGCAATGGAAACGTATTACGGACGGCAAGTTGAGGTTTATGTTCCAAGGTTCATTCACATTGATGGTGAGCGAATCTATATGGACGATGACCGCATAGGCGTATCATTACCTTTGATTCAGCCTCTGTTCGTCCCATTTCACCTGCTGGATAGCGAAATATCAACAGCAGGAAATGTCCCAAGTGGACATATAACCAGAATGACAGACGCAACTTATACACCTCAAGCAACTGTTCATATGACACGTAGCGGTAGAAACAGCATGATATCTCCCATCCGCTATCACACCCATATAAATGGTGTATCATTTGAAACATTTTGTGTAGACCCAACACTTCCTGGACCAGCACAGAATAGCCAAAACCCTTCTTATTCTATAGTGGGTTTTCTTGTTGGGCCAAGAGCATCTTCTTTCAGAGATACGCTAAGATTTGGATTTCCAATGAACCCATCCTTTATTTTTGATGCAGAATATCAAAATAATGCATCACTTAGAGGGCAACGCCTTTATCATACAAGGGTTGCACTAGCGTATATAAATGACAGAACTGACGCAACATTCAGACAAGGCAGTGCTTCTGGTACTGTGCTAAACTTTACTAACCCAGGGGATGTAGCCCTTGCAAACGCTATTCGCAACAGAGCATATCCACAACATTCATGGACTTATGGTGCGTTTCAACAGTTCCCGCCCTTATCAATTAATGGGCTTCAAGGAACATCAGAGCGCAATGGCGATTGGGTTGTTGAGCATACTGCTCCAACAGGTTCTCAACCTCTCTCCCCACAATTTACCATAACTCATCATCGTAGATGTAATGTACTCATTAACCGTTTCAGATTCCAATGGGGAGCTGGAGCTGCCGCAGGAGATGCAATAGTTCTACAAGATGGAAGCAGATATGAGTTTCCTGCTTTGCCTACTATGCCTACTTCATATGGATATGAATTATTCCAACCAGGCGGTAGGTTTGCAGGCTTCCAAATTGAAGTTTCCGACCCTAACAGAAGCGTAACAGTGAATATGGTGGGTGTGAACAATGCTTATGCTAATAGAGTATGGGTTGTCCGTCATACGAATGCTAGTGCTAACCAAGATATGGTTTTCTATATAGCATACATTTTCGCTAGTGTTTCTTATCAATGGGAAGATACACCAACAACTACAACTCCACCAACTACTACAACTCCTCCTACTACAACCACTACGCCTCCTACCACAACCACTACTACACCAGGCACAACTACCACCACTCCTAGTACAACCACGACCACACCAGGCACAACAACCACTACTACCACAACAACACCTAATGGTGTAACTATTCAAAAAATCTGTGCGATTACCAGAGAAAATATTCCTGGTGCATTGATTGAGCTTCGTGGTATATCATCAGCACAAGTAACAACCTCTGATGGGCAACTTATTGAGCTTGATAACACAGGTATTTATGTTCGCCAAGTGCTTACAGCAGGTGCAACCACTGCCAACTTAGGCCCTGGTATTACCAGTACAGTAAGCGATGGTGTTTGGCGCATAGAAGGATTGCCTCCAGGCGCATACGTGGTCACTGAGATTCGTGCTCCCGATGGGTTCTCAATTCTCCCCGAACCAACCGCTTTTGGTTTCTGGAAAAATCCACCTAACGTATCAATTCAAGCGGATGCAGACTTTTATGTGGATTTAAGCATTGCTGTTAATGAATTGATAGAAGGTATTATTGAAGGAATACTGTATGGGCAAGGTTCTACGAATGTATTACAGCTCATAGCAGCATTAAGAGCATCCCTTCAAACAATAATCGACAACATCCACGCTGACATCAGTTATAATGTAAATACTGATGGTTCAAGCAACCATATAATGGTAACTTTCGAGAATTTCCCGTGGGGCGAAGTTGTTGTTTATAAGCGTGCTGGAGCTAATGGCGAAGGCGGGCAACTCCTTGAAGGTGCAGTATTCCGCATTCAAGGCATGTCATATTGTGGTATCACAGTAGACAGAACAGCAACAACAAACTCTAGTGGTTATGTAATATTCACAGGCTTACCCCGTGGAAGCTACACCATCACTGAGGTTTCTGCACCCCCAGGCTTTACACTTGGCACAACCGTATCTGAATTGGTATGGAGTGTCAACGTAGATTGGGGACAAAGAAGGGGTTCTGTAACCCGTCCAGCCCCATCCCACACCTTCTTTAACCTTGAAAAATCTTCTCTGGAAGTATTAAAGGTTTGCGGTGTAACAGGAGAACCATTAGCTGGAGCAACTTTCCGTTTGGAAGACCCAGCAACAGGCGAAACATGGGAAGCAACCTCTGGAACTAACGGTATTGCAACATTCGGTAGGGAAGCAAACGGAAGAAATTCCTTATATCCAAACCGTACCCTAATTCTCCGTGAAATCGTACCACCTGCTGGTTTTGTTCTGATTGAAGAACCTGTTTCAATCGTTCTTTCTCCAGGAAGTAATAACAGAGTAACAATGCGTAACTATGAAAACCCAGGCTTAACAATCATTAAAGTTTGTTATTTCACAGGCGAAGGCTTGGCTGGAGCTGTGTTTGAAATTGAAGCAGTTGGTGGCGGAAATCCACTTCCTACAGATTTTTCAATGGTAACAGATTCTAATGGACGTATAGTAATTCCTGCAACATTATTTGATGGTGAAGCAGAACGCTCTTTCTTAGTGCGTGAAGTAGCACCACCCCCTGGCTTTAGCTTGTCCACGCCAAACTATCAAGTTGTAACTCTTGTTATGGGGCATAACAACACTGTAACTTTCGTAAACACGCCTCTAACATTTGTAGAAGTTCACAAAATTGATGGTATTACAGGCGAAAACCTTGCTGGAGTTCATTTCCGTTTAGAAGACCCTGCAACTGGGGAAGTTTGGACGGCAGTAACAAACGCAAGTGGTATCGCAGTTCTTGGACGTGATGGTAGCGGTAACAACCAACTTATTCCTGGCAGAACCTACATTTTGGTTGAAACCAGTAATCCGATTGGTTATATCCTAAACCCAGAGCCAATAACCGTTGTTCCTACTGTAAATCCAGTGGAAACACCAACCCGTGTTGGACCCGTTCACAACTACCCCTATACTTTCATTCAAGTACACAAAATTGATGGTATCACAGGTGAGAATCTAGCTGGAGTTCATTTCCGTTTAGAAGACCCATCTACAGGGCAAGTATGGACAGCAATCACTGATACGAATGGTATTGCAATCATTGGTAGAGATGCAAATGGAAACAATCAACTAATTCCAGGACGCACTTATATCTTAGTTGAAACCAGCAATCCTCTAGGCTATATATTAAATCCAGAGTCGATTGAAGTTGTACCTGCTGCTATGCCTTCAGATTCTCCAAATCTTGTTGGCCCAATCCACAACTACCCTTATACTTTCATTCATGTACAAAAGATTGATGGTATTACAAGGGAAAACCTTGCTGGTGCTCACTTCCGTTTGGAAGACCCCACCATAGGGCAAGTGTGGAATGCAGTAACAGACGCTAATGGTATTGCAATTCTAGGTAGAGATGCAAACGGTAATAATCAACTTGTTCCTGGGCGTTCTTATATTTTGGTTGAGACAGTTGCACCTTACGGTTTTGTATTAAATCCAGAGCCTCGTACAGTTGTGCCTACAGCCAACCCATCAGACGTACCTACTCTGATTGGCCCCATTCACAACTACCACAACCCAGGATTAACAATCATCAAGCGTTGTCAAGACACACAACGTCCTCTAGCTGGTGCTATTTTTGAAATTGTAGCACAAGGTAGTGGTCGTCAACTTCCTATAGATTTCCCACTGGTAACAGGTGAAGATGGAAGAATCCATATTCCATGGACGCTGTTTGCTGGTGAAACTGAAAGAACCTTTATAGTTACTGAGGTGGTTGCACCTCCTGGCTTCCACCTTTCCGACCCAAATTGGCAAGTGGTAACGCTAATGGAAGGCCACGATAACACAGTTACTTTCTATAATCGTCGTCGTCCTGATGTAACTATTGAAAAATTGGATGCTGTAACAGGTGAGCCAATTGAGGGCGCACAATTTACCATTGAAAGGCTTTCAGAGCCAAATCGTGGTATGCTTACAGGCAATCCATTTTTGACGGATGCTCAAGGACGTATTCATCTTGAAAGTCAACTTGGTGGTTTGTATCGCATTGTTGAAGTTCGTGCGGCACAAAACTACTGGTTAGACCCGCTGGAGCAAAATCGTTCATGGACAATTGAAGTTCGTCCGAATGAAGATTATCTGCTTCAAGTAAGAAACACATTATTACCAACACTAATCATCACAAAATGGAATATGATTACAATGCGTCCAGTGCCAATGACTCACTTTAGAGTAGAGTTTGAAGTGCCTAATTCCTCAAATGTAACCCATATTGGGGATTTTATGACAGACGCAAACGGACAAATCATTTTACCATTTATGCCCGTTGGTTGGTATAGAATCACCGAGATTTTCCCAGCCCCAGGCATGGCGTTGAACGTGAACAATAACTACCGTATTTTCCTCAATCCTGGCGATAACACCTATCGTTTGTTACCATATTTGCGTGGTATGGGCGGTACAGGTGCGTTAGCTCCGATTGAATCAGATGCTGGTGTTGGTGAGATTGATTCTGATGCAATTCATAATCAAGGCAATCCATCCAACACTCAACCAAACCCCGAATTACCTGCCGATGTGCAACCAGTAGCAGAGTTCCCCCTTTAGCCCCGCTGAATGGGAAGCTATGAACTACTCTGCACGTCAACAATTCCTACGTGGGCAAATCAGTGTTACTGATGGAAATGCATGGCTTTCCTCTGGAGGTTCCAATATTTTCAATTGGCCTCTTAACTCAATTGTAATCAAAAAAGTTTGCTCCGTAACAGGGCAATTACTGCCAGGTGCAACCTTTAACTTGATTCACACTTCTGCTGGAACATCTGGTACACTTGGAACAGTCATCGGCACTTATACGACTGGCCCAAGTGGTATAATCGTTATAACTGGCTTAGTTCCTGGTAGTTATGTTGTTCGTGAGGAAATTCCACCTCAACACTTTACCCTCTCTGTTAATAACACTCAAACAGCGTTTTTAGCACCAGATGGGCATAGTGTAGTTGAGTTGAACTTCGCTAACGACCCATTTGGCTCTCTGTTAATCACAAAGCGTTGTGATGTAACTCATGTTCCTCTTAGCAATGTAGAGTTCAGAGTTACTCGTAGTGATGGAAGTGTTGTTGGAACATCCAACGGCATGTTTTTTACAAATGCCCAAGGTTATATCTTAATCCCCAACCTTCCCCCAGATAGCTACGTAATTACTGAGGTTCGTGCCCCTGATGGCTTCCAGATTGACCGCATTCCTCAAACAATTAGGGTAAATGCAACTGGAAATACCTATCAGGTAAATTTCACAAACATTCCTTATAGTTCTATTATAATTCGTAAATTTGATTCTTATAGTGGCGCACCATTACAGGGCGCACATTTTGATGTACGTCGTGCAAATGGTGAGTGGATTGGTGATTTTGTAACCGATTCTAACGGTTTAGTTGAAATCCCAAACGTGTTGGGATGGTTTACCATCACTGAGACACAACCACCCGCTGGTTTTGCCTTAGACCCTAATCCTACACGAACTGTTCAAGTTGGACCTCGTGCGCCAGTGATGGTAACATTCATGAATGCACGCCTTGGCTCTTTGATTATCGAAAAAACTGATGCTTTCGGTTCACCTTTGGCTGGAGCGCAATTCAGAGTTCGTCATCAAAACGGGCAACATGTAGGATATTTCACCACCCCTGCAAGTGGAATAGTTGAAATTCCTGACTTACCAAGTGGCTGGTTTACCGTCGAAGAGACACGAGCTCCGCAAGGCTTTGTTATTTCTGAAGCTGGACGTAGTGTAGAAGTTCGCACAAATTCAGTTGCTCATGTGAGTTTTGTAAATCTTGAAATACCAACTCTTACAATTCTTAAAGTATGCGGTGACGGCAATCCACTTGTTGGAGCAAGATTCCGTGTACGTGAAATCGGCGGTAGCTTCTCTGAATATGTGACAACAGCAGTTGGTGGCGTAGCTTCCTTAACTGTTCCAGTTGGCACATTAGAAATCGTTGAAGTTCAAGCTCCAGCAGGCTTTGTTGTTGTAGAACCAGCACGTACAGTAGTTTCTCGTGCAGGGGAACACAGAGTTGAAACCTTTGTAAATCATCGCATTCCTTCACTCATCATCGAAAAGCTGGATATCCAAGGAAATCCACTTCAAGGTGCAGAGTTTGAAGTAAGACGTATTTCTGACAATGCCCTTATTACTCGTGTCACCACTAATCAAAGTGGGGTTGCGACAGTAGGGGAAATCGCCCCAGGCTCGTACCAAGTTTTGGAGGTTCGTGCTCCGCAAGGATTTGTGTTAGATTCTTTAGCACAAAACTTTACAGTAAACGGCTGGGCAAACTGCTACAGTTCGTTTTGTAAATGAACGCATTCCTTCTTTAACCATTGAGAAAGTGGATGAAGCTGGATTGCCTCTTGCTGGTGCAGTATTTGAAATACGCACAATTCAAGGTGCATTAATAACAGAAGTAACCACAAATCAAGGCGGTTTGGCAATTATCCCCGAATTAGCCCCAGGCGTATACGAAATCATTGAGACAAGAGCCCCGCAAGGGTTTGAAATCGTTGAACGCGCCCGTGTTATTCAAGTATTTGCTGGGCAAGTACGTCGTGAGCGTTTTGTAAACTACCGCACACCATCCCTCATCATTGAGAAAGTGGACGGCGACGGCAATCCTCTCGCTGGTGCAGAGTTTGAAATTAGACGTTTTGATAATGACGCTTTAGTACAACGAGTTACCACAAATAATCAAGGTGTGGCAACTATCCCCGCCCTTGCTCCCGCCACTTATACCGTTTTGGAAGTTCGTGCTCCCGATGGACACATACTTGATTCCACAGCACAGTTTGTTACGGTATCTGCTGGTGAAACAGCAACCCTACGTTTTGTAAACTTCAGAGAACCAAGCCTCATAATCGAAAAAGTTGACGGCAATGGACTTCCATTGGCTGGAGCTACTTTTGAGATTAGAACACTTGCAGGCGCACTTGTTCGAGAAGTAGTAACTAACCAAGGCGGCCTTGCAACCGTGACTGGACTAACCCCAGGCGCATTTGAAATCATCGAAACCGTACCTCCACAAGGATATGTCATTGTTTCCCGTTCTCGTATCGTAGAGTTCGTAGCGGGGCAAAATGTGACGGTTCGTTTCGTTAATCTCCGTCAACCTGGTCTTGTTATCGAAAAGATTGACGGTGACGGAAATCCTCTTTCTGGAGCAGAGTTTGAACTTCGCACAGTAGGCGGAGAACTTTTGCATCGTGTTGTAACAGGTCAAGGCGGTATTGCCGCTATTGAAGGCTTGACAACGGGTACTTTCGTACTCTCTGAGACAAGAGCACCCCAAGGGTTTGAAGTCGTTGAGGCATCTCGTGTAATTGAGTTTGTAGCTGGCGAATCTCGCACAGAAAGATTTGTAAACCTACGCACTCCAAGCCTTGTTATTGAAAAAATTGATAACTATGGCAATCCTCTGTTTGGTGCTGAGTTTGAAATTCGCACAATGGCAGGGGCATTATTACACCGTGTCACCACAAATCACGGTGGAGTAGCAGTTGTTCCCCAGATTGCCCCAGGCACTTATCAAGTGTTGGAAACACGCTCTCCTGATGGATTTGCGTTGGATTCTAATGCTCAATTTGTAACTATGGTTGCTGGTGAATCCGCAACCTTACGTTTTGTGAATTATAGACTTCCCTCACTCGTAATTGAGAAGGTGGATGGAGATGGCAACCCTCTAGCTGGTGCAGAATTTGAAATTCGCACAATGGCTGGTGCTTTGGTAGAGCGTGTAACAACGAACAGCCAAGGTGTTGCCACAATCGCACGAATTGAACCTAACATGTACCAAGTGTTGGAGGTTCGTGCTCCCGAGGGCTTTGTTTTGGATAGCAATGCACAGTTTGTAGAAGTCCGTGCAGGGCAGTCTGCAACAGTACGTTTTGTGAATCTCAGACAGCCAAGCCTTATAATTGAGAAATTAAACGCAGACGGTTTACCGCTTGCTGGTGCTACTTTTGAGGTTAGAACGCTTGCAGGTGCATTAGTAACCGAGGTTGTTACCAACCACGGTGGACTTGCAATCGTACCAAACTTAAATCCTGGCGTATACGAAATCATCGAAACAGTACCGCCCACAGGTTATGTTATTGTGGCTCGTTCTCGTGTAGTTGAGTTCGTGGCTGGACAGTCTGTAACAGTACGTTTTGTAAATCTCAGACAACCAGGGCTTGTAATTGAGAAAGTTGATGCAAATGGCTTACCACTTGCTGGAGCAGAGTTTGAACTCCGTACTCCTGCTGGAGAATTATTGCATCGCGTAGTAACAAATCAAGGCGGAATTGTCGCTATTGAAGGCTTGGCAACAGGCACTTTCGTACTTTCTGAGACAAGAGCACCCCAAGGGTTTGAAATCATTGAGGTATCTCGTGTAATTGAGTTTGTATCTGGCGAATCTCGCACAGAAAGATTTGTAAACCTACGCACTCCAAGTCTTGTTATTGAGAAGATTGATAGTTACGGCAATCCTTTACCAGGTGCTGAGTTTGAAATCAGAACTTTATCAGGAACTCTGGTAGAGCGTGTGGTAACAAACAATGGCGGAATTGCAACGATTGAAGCACTTGCCCCTAACAGTTACCAAGTTATTGAGGTTCGTGCTCCTGAAGGATTTGTTCTTGACTCCAATCCTCAAATAATTGAGGTTAGAGCTGGTGAATCTATATCAGTTCGTTTTGTAAATCATCGTGAACCCAATATCGTTATTGAGAAAGTTGATTCCAATGGCAACCCTCTAGCTGGTGCAGAGTTTGAGATTAGAACTCTGACAGGTGAGTTGGTACGCCGTGGGGTAACAAATCAAGGCGGTATGCTGATAATCTCTGGACTTGCTGTAGGCGCATACGAAATTATTGAGACAATTGCTCCAGATGGATTTGTAATCACAGAACCATCCAGACATGTTCAAGTCGTAGCAGGGCAAACATTAACAGAGCGTTTTGTGAACTATCGCACACCGAGCCTCATTATTGAGAAGGTTTGCCAAGAAAACGGTTTACCATTGGCTGGTGCAGAGTTTGAGATTAGAACTTTGGCAGGTGCTTTGGTGCAACGTGTAGTCACAAATCAAGGTGGTTTGGCGATTATCGAACGTCTTGAGCCAGGTGCCTATACCATCACTGAAACCCGCCCACCACAAGGGTTTGCTGTAATTGAGGCAAGCAGAGCCATTGAAGTAGTGGCTGGCGAAACCCTCACAGTTCGTTTTGTAAACGCAAGACTTGCAACATTTGTAATTCGTAAAATTGACGGCGTAACTGAATCACCATTACAAGGTGTAGTTTTTGAGATTACAACTCTTGAAGGTGAACAAGTACGCAACCCAGCAACAGGCGCATTTGAGTTTGTCACTGATGAGGCTGGTTTAATTCGCTTGCCACAGCTTGAGGCAGGTGCTTATGTTGCCGTTGAAATCCGCCCGCTGGCTGGATTTATGGCTGCCGACCCTGTTCATTTTGTAGTTGGACACGATAGGGATTATATCGTAACAGTACGCAACTATCCTTATCCTGACTGGAATATCTTAAAGCTGGACGGCGCAACCCTTGAACCTATGGCTGGAGTACAGTTTGAAATCTCAACTTTCTTTGCTAATGGGCAAGCAGGGGCAAGACTTCGTAATCCTGCTGATGGAAGCTATTTGTGGACAACTGATAACGCTGGTTTAATCCGCATTCCTAACCTTGAACATGGCGTATATGTAGCAACTGAATTACGCACAATTGATGGGTTTATGTTAGCAGAACCAGTAATCTTTACAGTTGATGGACACCAACCCTCCACTGTAGTAATCCACAATTACAGGTATCCACTTTGGAATATCCGTAAACTCTCTGGTGATACTGGTTTACCACTCGCTGGCGTAGTTTTTGAGGTATCTCAATTCTTTGGCAGTGGCACTACTGGCGAAAGAATCCGCAATGAACTGGACGGCTCTTTTGAGTTCGTAACAGGCGTTGATGGTATAGCTCGTATTGGTGCATTGCCCGCTGGAACATTCATCATTTCGGAGATTCGTGCATTGTCTGGTTATGTGCCTGCTGAACCTGTAATAATCACTGTTAGCGGAAACGATGCCAACACAACTGTTACCATTTATAATTATAAAATGGCGACATATGTTATCAGAAAAATTGATGGCGATACTAACCAACCCCTACAAGGTGTTGTGTTTGAGATTGCCCACTATTTTGGTAATGGTAACTCTGGCACACGTATTCGCAACCCAATCAATGGTAGTTTTGAATTTGTGACGGATGAGGCTGGATTGATTTATATTCCCTCGCTTCCTCAAGGGGTATTCGTAGCCATTGAAACACAGGCACTTTATGGATATATCCTAGCAGAACCAGTTGTATTTGTTGTTGGTGATAATGAGAATACCACCATCACTATCCGTAACTTCCGTCAACCTTTCTATACAGTAATCAAAACGGATGGTAACACCAATCAACCCCTTGCTGGCGTTGTATTTGAACTTGCAACTCAGTTTGGTAATGAACGTGTACGCAATCCACAAGATGGCGGTTTCGAGTTTGTTACTGATTCTGATGGTATGATAAGATTACCTCAACTAGAAGTTGGCGTGGCTTATGTTCTTTCTGAAACACGCCCACTTGTTGGATATCATCCAGCACAGCCTCTAATCTTTGTTGTTGGTGATAATGCAAATACTACCTTGCGTGTACGAAATTACCGCATTGCCGATGTAGTAATCCTAAAGATTTGTGGCGATACAAACGCTCCACTTGCTGGTGTTGAGTTTGAAATTGCACATTATCTTGGTGGTGGAAGAAGTGGCGAACGCCTAATCAACCCAGCTAACGGCACACGTACTTTTGTAACGGATAATGCTGGTATGATTCATCTTCCTGCACTTGATGCGGGTATGTACCAAGCGATTGAAACAAGGGCATTGGCTGGTTATGCTTTAGCCGAACCTGTGACATTCACAGTGTCAGGCACAGAAAATCAAGTAATCACAATCCGCAATTACAAGCAACCTTCTGTTGTAATTCGTAAAATTTGCGGTGATACTGGCAGACCACTTGAAGGTGTTGTATTCCGCATTGCTGTATATCTGGACAATGGACGTACAGGGCAATATCTGAAGAATTATGCTGTTGATAACAGTTATTACTTCGTGACAAATGCTTCTGGACACATCTATTTGCCAACATTACCCGACGGCAGATATATCGCAACTGAGGTACGCTCACTCCCTGGCTTTATGCTTGCCGCTCCTGTTATTTTTAGAGTTGGCATTAACGGCGACCATACAGTTATTATTCGCAACTACAGATACCCTGACTTTGCAATCCTCAAAATTGATGGTGATACAAATGCTCCACTGCAAGGTGTAGAATTTGAGATTGCCCATTATCTTGGCGGTGGCAATGTTGGTACTCGTCTTGTAAATCCAGCGAATGGCACAACAACCTTTGTTACAGATAGTGCAGGTATGATTCCATTGCCTTCTATTGCTCCAGGGATGTATGTCGCCATTGAAACGAGGGCATTGTCTGGTTACTCCCTTGCTTCCCCTGAAATCTTCATTGTTCCAGATAATCATGGGCAAGCACCACAGGA
>Ga0123355_10013689_pt1 | contig 12635 bp, 6 predicted proteins | sample TergutEmb28metaG_3_FD_89872 | JGI IMG/M metagenome (GOLD analysis project Ga0123355, IMG submission 89872) | Embiratermes neotenicus P1 segment gut microbial communities from Petit-Saut dam, French Guiana - Emb289 P1 | ecosystem: Host-associated > Arthropoda: Insects > Digestive system > Gut ...
TCGGATGTTAATACATCCACCCTCAGGAGCTTGCGACTTATGTGTTGAGTTATTTCGTGGGTTACATTGATCTGGTTCGATGTGTGTTGGAGTTACGTTGTGGTATGGCTGTGGTGGTGTGGTCTCTATGCAGGTTGAAGCATTACTCTATTTAGTAGCGTTTACGTTGCTCTTCCACTATTTCTTTAGATAGCTTTGTATTCATTTTGTGATTATAGAATGCAATTCTGTAGGGATGAGTTGAAGGACTTGCCAAGGCCTAAAGGAAGCGCTTTATTTAGAGCTTTGAAACTTATTAGTTTATACTTAACTTAAGGCCTTCGTTTAGTTAATGTTGGTGATGATCGTACAAGCTGCTATTCCTGTTAGAGAAATTGATGATAAAATTAGTGCTATAATGTTTTTTGCTTGGCTTGTTTTTGTGGAACTTTAAGTTTCATTTCGGTTCTGTGTTTGACCGAAAATTGTATATTCTTTTATAATTAAAAGCACAACGAGTTGACTACAATTAAACTAAATACAATCTTCAGTTTTACCATTGAATTACTTCGCTCGATATGGTTACTGCGATGTGATTACTAAGATAAAACCAAATACAAAATGTTCCAAGCTGTGCCAATTGTAGAAAAGTCTACAGAACAGCATAAAAATAAGAACGGGAAAGTGCAGTTGGCACACTTTTCCCAAATACGTTATTTGCATTTACAGCACTAAGTGCGGTGTTAGTTAACTACGGTGATTCTGACTCGTACTGATTATTATATTTACTGCTTTTCTGCATGGGCTTTCGTGTTTGCCGTATTTTCATTAGAATGTGCAGTAAATTAAAATTTAAGAGCTGAGGATAGCCCCAATGGGCAGAAGTTCGTGTGAAATTCCATTAAAAACCGTACAGCGTTTCGCTAAATGCGACATACGGACAGACAGACGGACAAGGTCTACGCTATATGAGCTCATTTTATGAACACCACAAAACCAAAGCGTAAATGTAGAAATGATATGACATTATCTACGGCTATCTTTTATTCTACAGCCGAAAAACCAAAGAACACTTTGCAACATGTTTCTTCAAAATCCAACAGTAACACAGCTGTTCAGTATATTATTTTCTTCAATGAACTCGAAGGTTTTCTATTACCTTACTAGAAAATCCAGCCATTCTGGTGTACTGTAAGGGTGACCAAAACGGTGCCGCCCTTTAAAAAATATATTTCCTTACAATCCGTCTTAATAATGTCCTCATTTGAAGGCTTACATCTAATAATATGTGCAATTCTTTTAAAAAGATATCCTGACGATGGCAGCAGCTGCCGAAACATGGTGCAAATGTATGATGTACAAATAGTGTTCCATGTAAGCCTACTAGTTTTATTAGGCTACAATATTTAGTGAAGGGCTGCACGAAGCTAAATTATACAAAGCGTCGGACTTTCTCCTCTCATAACTGTATTAACGTATTGACCCGAACATGCTACATGTGCCTCCCATCTCATCTTCCCCCATTTAACAACCGTAACAGCGTTACGTGAAAAGTTCAAGCTATGAAGCTATTCGTTCTGTCTCCTGCTGTTACTTCCTCTTCGTTAGGTCGCTAACATGTGTGAGCTACCATCAGCACACACGAAGAGTGGCACAACTCCCGCACGCTGAATCAACCTGAAGCAACCGTCAAAGTCTGTCCGTCCTTCACGACTATGTTCTCCTTGCGGGCTGAAAGGAGATGGTCTTCGTGGCAGCTAAGGCTCCTCGCAGAATATCAACTAGGCCTCCTACACCCTCACCCCGCAAGGTTACCCTCTTGTTCCCCTTACAAATCCATCACACCCTTTGCACGTACAACGTGGGGGAAAATTAAATTAGCCCCTACTCCTCCAACCCCTGGCTGTCTTCCTGCCACGAGCTACACATAACCCATGCCAATTTTTACTGTGTTCTCTGTATGTTCACGTGCAGATAAAAATAGTGCAGAAACAAGTTTTGATTTCAGAAGTCACTACGTTCTTGGCACTTGCGACACACAGCATGATATCCTAAGCATAAAACATAATCAGCGAAAGCCTAAATCTGTAAGCACCATAATACCAAGAAGCGCTATTTTATGAAGAAGAAATATCAGTTATCAGTAAAACACCAACAGTCTATCAGGCAGTGACTGTGACCTCAGTCTGGATTATTCCGGCTTTCGAGTCGGCGTTCTGGTGCCCGAATCATAATACAAACTTCGCGTCTGAAGTGAACAGAAATGACACGCAGTTCGAAAACAACCAGTTCACTCACATGAACGTCAGTAGGTATCGCTGCTAAATTACAAAGAAACAAGCTATAGGATTACGAACATTAGACTGGACTTCGTGTGGCGGAAATGACACGAATAAAAACACATGAAATCTGAGTAATATGAAGGGAATGTTTATGTTGATATTTTTTTAATAAAACTGTTCAGATACATTTTCCAGTGTTGCTCAATTATAATAGTGATTACAAACTTAGCAGTGTAAGGGAAGTTTTACTATTTGCAAATAGGGAAAGAATTTACCAGAAATTTTAAGAAGGAAGTAACATTGTAAATACATAATTTTCGAATTATTTTGCACTTACAAATTATTTAAATTCGTTCTCGAATCTAAGCCAAATTTTTTCTCATTAGATAAAAATGTACCTATGAATGAATGAATAAATAAATAAATAAATAAATACGTGGAGCCCATTTTATAAAAATGGACTTCAAACGTTTGAGACATTTATTCCTTCTTGATGGGAATAAGTAAATATTCATATTCAAATCCACTTATTCCGATTTGGACTGAATGTTCTTTTGTAATTTCGCTTTATGCTTAAACGTAAATTTACATTAGTAACACAACCGCGTTAAAATGTATCCCTGCAAACAGACATAATTCTTCCAGTATTTTATTAAGTAAGCAACACAGTTACATATGTTCCAAATAAAAGTTACGTATCTCAACGACATATAAAAAGTGCTCGAAAAAACGCAAGACCCAACTGCACAGTGTGAATCTAGACAACAATAACAAAAATCTGCATTGACACAGGTCCTCTGCAGGGTGCTTTCCAAGCGTTGCCTCCCGAACACTAAAGAAACAGCGCAATTTCATCGCAGGACACACCATGTCAGAACAACGTCTTAATCAACACAGCTGTTTATTACAATATATCTATCCTACGTCAACACACATTCGGATGTCCTACATCACGACAAAACAGCCAATAAAGAGGCCTAGGCCGCCCTATTATTAAGGTTTCTAGATCGCACACAATTAAACATAGACTCCTCTGCATGAGTGATCAGCAAGGTCGTTACCTACGTGAAACACCACAAACAGTAGAAGAGAACGCCCGTGTCCAAAGCTGGATGCGAAACCGCGATCCCAGAATCAAGCGGTCTCGGACAAGCGTCTTGGACAGCACAGCCACTGGGATCGACATAAAACGGTCTTAGACACTGAAAATTCCTGGTGTCGTCAGAATCATTTTACATCACGCATGTGCGTGTCATCCCGTGGCTCGTTCCGCGAACACGCCTGTTCGAGAATTTACAAATTGCGGAGCAGTTTGACGCAAAACTCATAAATGGATCTTAGAATGCAGATTCACTAATGCAATACATCTCGAAGCATGTTTTGCAAGGAGTTGTAGTAAACAGACAGAAGTGATGAAAGACAGCATGATCCCAGAAATCTGTCTGCCACAGTGCCGGCCCATATGTGTTGTGTTCGGTGAGAACTGTTACTGGTCTTTGGCGGGAAAGGTACGTCCGTATATTCGTTAGCCAGTGGAAATTCATTATAGAAAATAATTTTTACGTCCCTTTAAAATCTTCTTTTGCATGTGAATAAAATGAAACACGGGCATGCAGGATTGCCAGTACACTTTTTAAAGAAATAACTGCCAAGTGTGTTTTTTTAATATTCTGTAGCCTGCGGAACTGCCCACATGTGGATCCCTGTGTTCCCATCTGGATTTACGGCAATCACACGTAACGTACCGCCGTCTCACCGAGACATTAATATAGTTCGTAGCTAGGCCACCTGACACATTAAATGTACCATTCTTCCTGTCAGCCGTCGGTGATGGTATAAGAATCTTCGGTTTGCAATTAGACGATGCGAGAAGTGTTTTTGGAACAAACGATGTGCTGCGCGTTCATTGCATCATCTCGGCAAAACATTAGATTTTGTCGGCCATTTCAACTCAAATGCACCGAGCCATTTCACCAGTTTGCCACGCAGAATTGAACAGGATAGTTTGAGTCAGCTACACACAGACTGCCTGCTGCCCCCATCCACTGACAATGCGAAAGTTACAAACACGCCAATACGAGTGGCAGATCGAAAGCTTTTTAGCTAGAGGTGGACGCTTCGAACATTTCCATTAATCTGCAGCAGGCCGTAACTGGGAACAATAAAATACAAGTAACATGCTCCACGTTCTTCTATGTATCACCATGTAGACACCGCAATATCTTTAAATAGGCCACAAACTCTTCGTTTAGTATCCTATTGAATCCGTCATACATTAGCTTATTACTGGAGGCGCATGAACGGAATAGGACATGGGAAAATTAAGGCCTTCTGGGATGTGACACAGCGTACTTTGGTATATATTTGGTGTATATGTACGCGGAACACAAACGTTTAGCGAAAACTTATTACTTCAAATTTTAGGTAATTTATCCCGAAGACGGAAGCAGCAGGTGGCTCCGAAATATTTACTATATATCAAGCTACACGGCGTAAGACACAGTAGAAGACCGTATCATCATGCTTATCGCCGTCAGAACCCCAATCAAACAGACCAGATTTGTAAAGCTAACACGCCACTCGCCACTTCAAGCGTAAGGATTCCCTCGGCTTATTTAATGACGCTCGGTAAATTTCATGGCTTGTAAAGGGCTTAGATGTTACTGAGAATATGAGTGTGAAAGGAAAATTGGGTGCGGTGCGTGGAAGGAAGTACCTAAAACGTATTTCCTTAGACAGACTGGACAGAATTAAAATCCTCAGGAAGGGTGACACTACCTCAGCAGGAAATTGTAAATTTTAAACTACTAAATTTGGCTACAACATGTACAGAGGATGGACACAAACAGACTACCAAAACAAGCACTACAATATAAACCAAAAGGACGAAGGAACATAGGACGACCGAGGAAGAGATGGAGGGACTAACTTCGTCTTGAGGATCAAGGAACAGGAAACACGCCTAACCCTTCAGGAACATGATTATGATGATGATGATGATGAAACTAATAAATTCAAAACCAGAATTAACCTCTCAGTTTCCATGTTATCATGCAGTTTTTGTTAATGCCTACATTTATATTTAAGAATTACATGATATCCTCTTCGCTTATCCCATTACATAAAGAGAAGCAAGTCTCTGACGTGTCTGAATTGGAGGACCTTAGGATCATCATGTATCAGTCATTCATTCATTCATTCATTCATATAACAATAAATGGTGCGTGTTTGGACCGGATGAAATGGGTGCATTTCTGGCTTCAGAAACATTCTCAATTCACGGGCTCAGACCCAGTGAATGGACACTGGTGCTGAATGACAGGGTAGTATTACTCATCTGTACGACGTCAGAGGGGCATATTGTTTCACAAATAACACAGCGTTCTCTGTTTTAGTAGTATAAGTCTTGTTCTTTTCTAAGACTTGCAAAGTGATGGACGAATTATGGAGCGTCATATGAACAGGGCACTGCAATTTCGTAATCCGTAAAATGGCGGGAATATTTTCCGTAATGGGGTGAATACGAGATACTCAAGAAAAAGGGGGTTCGATTAAGTAACTACAAAATCCCTTGTTAAAAGCATCGTTACTTTTGTTCTAAGGAATTTCTAATGCCTAACGATATTGAAAATAAAACACTGTAATATAACCCGACAAACAAAGCTAACAGCTTTTGCGTTGTAACAGAGGAAATTTAGATTTGCCACGAAAGTACACCGACATGAGAAGGAGAAGTGGACAACGGGAGGTTTATAATCTATAATTTAAGTACAAGTTTCCTGGCATCCATGACTGTAGTATTAAAATCAGCATTTGGTCGGCTTTGCCTCTAAACGATTTCGGAATATCACATAAAGCATTATATTTTCAATGACGTCTTCACGATAAATTATGAAACTGAGATATCTTGCACAAAATATATTTCCCGACATTTAGTGCATAGAATTTATGGCTCCTGAAGATATTTTTATTTTATATCTCGGACGTCTGTAATATATTACAAACACTCTCCCCAATGATGCAGAAACCATTCAATAAACCTGGAACTCCATCTTTAGCTCCTAGGCGCAACACCGCTCTTTCTGCCGTAAGAGGAACAAAATTCTACAGCGAACATAGTGCGCTTTTAATTTCAAAAGTGCCGAGATGAATAGAACGGATATAATAAAGAAAACAGTAAGTACAACTCTCCTTAGTTTTACACGAAACAGAAAAAGGAATAAATGCACTTCAAATCAAATTAAGGCCAAGCTTACTAAAAGTTACTATTATTTAAATAGTTAGAGCAATGAAATATATCCAGATCATATTAAGAGCATTTTGTGTTGACTCCGTGCCGAAACACTATCGTGTCGTATAGAAGAGAAACATGACGTCAAAGTTCCAACACCTTCAACTTCGTCTTCTGGAAACAAAAAATAAGCAATTCTCGGAATAAACTGAGACATTAATATGCCTTAAAATATTTTGAAACTATATGAAAAATACATTGTGGGCCGGGTAGCTCAGTCGGTATAGCGACTGCGCTACGGGCTGGACGGTCCGGGATCGAATCCCGGTGGGGACGAGATTTTCCGCCCGTCCCTACCGGCCCTGAGGACCACTCAGCCTCCTGTAAAATGGGTACCGGGTCTTTCCCGGGGGTAAAGTGCGGCCAGGGCGTGCTACTGACCACTCACTCCCTTCTAGTGCCGCGGTCATGAAAGAGTAGAGCTATACCACTACCCACCCTCAGGGCCACACCGGGCCTGTAACGGGATCACTTTACCTTTATCTTTTTATATGAAAAATAGGTCAGAATATTTTGTGTAATTTATTTATTTCTGTGTGGGTTTATAAAGTGATATGTATTTTCCTACGACAGCTTTTCCCATTTCATTTCGCTACGCAATAATTTTGCACTCGATAAATGTAAAATACCTAACACAGTTCATACGTACAAGCTAAAGTACTGGATCACAAATAAGTAGGGATGACAATAATAAATAAATATTAACAACGACATGCAATCCTCATGTTATATAATTCCCCGCTTATGGAGAAAAAACCCTACATTTCACGTATAAATAAACCCTAAAAACGAATACGCTTATGTTTCAAATCACGTCATTCATCTAATTACTACATACAAGCAAGATGGCAGTCATTGCCGGAAAATGTTTTGTCCCCATGAAGTAGTCGACAGCTGTCTACTCTTCGGTCGATAATGCAGTCTCAGTCTTTACCGATCTAAATTTTTCTCTACGTTGCAGTAGCAGCGTTTGTTCTGTGAAGGTACGTATCGCGCATATTCACTGAAGCTGCTATTTAATATAACCCTCCGTAAGACCTACAATATACAACAGTGCACCAACACGAGGGTTATCTATTTAAGTCACTGATGGAAATTGAAACTGTACAGTTTAACCGTTAAAATTTTAAAGGACAGAGCACTGATCTCATGCATCGCCTGCAAACTAAGCCAATAAACAACGCGGGAAGGATCGCGCTCTTCAATTTTCGATCCTCTCTTCAAAATGTCTCCCCTCCCCTTCAATCATTGTCGGCATTAACATCTCTTTTTCAAGTCTGCCGTCAGGAAAAAATCTATTTAGAGGGGGCGTTATTTATACCGACCCCCCAGCGTGGCATGTCTGCCTATTAGCAGCGTTCCTGTGACAGATGTCTCGTTGCATCTCCGCTCATTACGTGGGAGCGTCACTGCAGTTCGGTGGCTAACGGACACATGAAAGCTGCTTTCACAATAACCATCGTGCGTGGAATGGCTTCTCAAGCAAGCCATGTTAACAAGGCTGGTCTTAACATTAAACGGTTTTGGCCCTTTAGCATTCATGAAATTATACTTAATTTTTAATTGATCCCTAGTATTTCTGTGACTAAGATTGGGCCCATCGCATTGTCTCTACAAACAAAGAAAAACACAGGCGTTCATCCGTGTTTGTTAGTAGGAACATGAATGAAAACAAAAGCAACAGACAATACAAATTAAAAAAAAAAATTAAAATAGAAAATTTAATACATCCATATTACTGTATAAAGACTGAACGGATTATTATTATTATTATTATTATTATTATTATTATTGCCTCTGTGGAACGAGATAGCATAGTCGGTATAGCGATGGGCTACGGGCTGGACGGTTCGGTGATCGAATCAAGGTGCGGAGAGATTTTTCGCACCCATCCATACCGGCCCTTGGGCCTACCTAGCCTCCTGTAGAATGGTTACCGGGTCTGTTTCCCGGGGGCAAAGTGGCTGGACTTTGTATTGACCGCCCACTTCTATCTACTGCCGAGGTTGTAGGAAGATTACAGCTATATCTCTACACCTCCTCTGGGCCTTAACGGCCTCTTCTAAGCCTATTCTATTAGGCCTTCGCCACTTCCACTTTTAATATTACTGTTATTAGCAAATAGAAGCCATGCGCATAATGAAATTAAGACTACTTCCCTCCAGACAGAGAGAGAGAGAGAGAGAGCGAGAAATCTCCTTCAAAACGTCGGCAAGAAATTATCAACAAACAAGGCGATAAACTGCGTGTGATTCAGTCCTCGGTAGCAACGTTTTGAGAAGCTAAAGTCACATGAGATTAGAATAAATTAGGACAATTCTTATTAACATTAGGCTTAAAGATTTTCGTACGTCCTTGTCCAATCAAACACTATTAAAATATACAACCGTAACAATATATATATTATTTTAAAAAGAGCTTTAAACTGGTGAGATCTCGCTAACCGACAATGCACATTGCAAATGTGCATATGTTTATATTTATTTTCTTTAAATTGATTTGTTTATATTTATTTTCTTTAAATTATATCCAATGCTGCTTCGTTCAACCGAAACACGTCACACTGAAGACAAAAGCTAAAGTGTTGTGTTGACTGTAATACTTCGTCTGTATTCTGTATAAGTTTGGTTTTATTTGCTCTTTATATGGGCGTGAAAATCTGTTTCCCACTGTGGAGTAAAGATATAGAGGGAAAAAGTGTAACGAAAACAAGTGAATTGTTCTAAATGAAAGAAATGAAGCACGGTACTGGAGAAAATATAAGCTGAGGCACTTCATGTGTAAAAAGGCAAAGCAGTCCCATTACAGGCCCGAGGTGCTCAGAGGGTTCCAGTAAGTTAAATTTCGCAGATTACGTGACAATGGCCCAGGATGGTGGTAAGGTTGTCAGCCTTACGCACCGGCCGCTTTTTTACCCCCATGAAATATTTCTGGTACTCATTTCTCTTACAGGCTGAGTTGACCCCAGGATCATAGTGCGATCGGATGGATTATGTCAATAAAATATTCCAATGACACCACCTGGAATCGAACCAGCGACCTTCCGATTTGTAACACAGCGCCTTAACCATTGTATACCGCGGTCCCCACTTCATGTGCACCCTTCACATAAAACTGTTAAGGTCAGTTTAGAAAAAGAATCAGATGGCGCGACATGTACCACGTACCAGAAGGATGAACACTTGACACAATAACTGATCGTAAAAAGTTAAAGGAAGAGCGGACTGTAATAGGCAGATGCGAAAGTAAGGAAGCAAAGTAAGAACACATGAATATGTGATTTCGATTCGCAGTTCAAGATGCTGTCCAATGATAAGCTTTGGTGAAATACAGCGATAAACCGAACTCCGAACCTTCACAAAACACATTACTCAACTGTAGTGTTCTAACCTGAGGCCCAAATGGATTTCAGGATCATCTTAATGCACATATTTCCTGAGAGGGAAACCAAAGCGCAACCAGGCGTAACCATTTGATTAACCGAATATACTTAAATTTATTGTACTTGTCTGCTCCTAGTCATTATACTCTTTCTGATACTTCACACTCTGCACCTAAAAAATGCATTTGGCACCTTTTTATGTAAGTTTAATGGCTTAATTAAGCAAATGTAAGGAAAAAAATACCCAAATTAACGGCTTGGAACACTGTTGACATAAAGCACTACAGCAGTTAGGATCCAAAAGATAAACAGTTTTACGACAAAAAACATTTTTAACCTTTTCAGCCAGACGATGTGATGGAATGGAATGAAATAATTTAACGTTTAGCGGCCAATAAATATACGACCTTTTCCAGAAAGTTGACTATAACAGAACAAAGAGTGTCACTTTTCTGCAGGAGAGCTGTCTGAGGTCAACTAAAGGGGAGGATTTTTCTTCCTGTGTGGAAGGGACAGGGACACAGGGACTCGTTTCTGTCCGTGACACTAATCAATACTTCTGTAGGTCACTAGCGAAAATATCGGAACTATATTTGACAGACGACAATAAAGGAAGAGAAAGACCAAGAAAAAAGAAAGCATGACAACGTAATTTTGACAATTCTGTCAGTCACAGCCGAAACCACATACCTTACCCTACTGACGTTTTTTCACATGCATCATCAGCTGTTCAAGGTAAAGTAATCCCATTACAGGCCTGCACAGGTCCTGAGAGTTCCATAACGTTGAGGCTCCCAGATTTCAAGAAAATCGGCACATGAAGGTGGTATGTATGTCAGCTCTACGCACCAGCCGCCTTTACCACCCAGAATATATACCTGGTACTCATTTTTGTTAGAGGCAGAGTCGACCTCAGGGCAACAGTGCGGCCGGAAGGGAATCGAACCCACGACCTTCCGCCTTGTAGCATAGTGCCACAACGAACTGCGCCACCGCGTGCCGCATCATCAGCTGTTAGTAAGACTGTATTTTCATGTTAAATATATCCCCATATTTGAAAAGTTTATCTTAAAACAATTTCCTGGTAACAAATAAGTACGTATTGTTGCGTCATGTTGTACTTAATAAAACAATTAAGTTACATATTTTTAAAACCTTTTTTTAACCCAGTTTCATGGCAACGAATGATTTTAGCAATGGGTGATCTGCCAAGGTAAGTTAATTTTTAATCACGACGATGCCACGGAACAAGTATAATTCGCTCACACTCAAAATAAATAGAAAGAGCGAAGCCAGTTCCTTTATGACAAATATGATGTGCCTTTATTGGGTGGCTGACTAGAAATAAGCCACTTTTTATATCGGTAATTTACATATCTCACTGTTTGGCAGTAAGCATTACTTTCTTGCATTTCGTTAAATGTAGATACACACCGACACACGTTCCGAAATTAAATTAATGTAAGGTAGGTTCACAACAGGGCGTTTTGGGCCTGTGGATATCACTACAAAAAACTATCAATTTTTTTTTCGGCCTATTGGACAGACACAGGAGTAGACGAAACTGATACTACAGGGTGATAACCTGCCCTCTTTCCGCTCACTATCTGACCAAGTATCTCTGAAATCACGAGTAGAATACCTGCTATCGAAGATAATTATGTTCTGGTATATTAGAGTGGTAGCCATGAGCTCTAAGACGTAGGTCTGCTGTCGCTCGATTGCCAGGATCGCCCATCCGAATCCCGCTGAAAGCATGGATGTTTGTCTCTTGTGCCTGTTGTGTGTTGTGTAGGTAGCAGTCTCTGCGACTGGCTGATCGCTCGTTCAGAGGAGTCCTAACAGGTGTGGCGTATGACTAATTTTGTTTGATTTAGAAACCTTAACAATACTGCGGCTAGCTCGAGTTGGGCTTAGGGAGGGTGTGGGGTACGTCAAAATCGAGTTGGGCTGTTACGTCACAGAAACGAAATCTACGTAGACGGCGTCATATCCCAGAAATCAGTGAAGTATCCTGGGCTATCTGTTAGATAGAGGCAGCAAGTTCTCAGAACTTCGGAACCTATTATTAGTGTTCACAACATCATGTCTCAATGAGACGGTTTATCATCAGCATGGCTCTTTGATTTTCAAAATTGGCGCGTACCACATACCACATGAAAAGACCAGTCGTGCTTTAGCCTACAGCCCAGACACTACTCCAGCCTAACTGCACCTAACCTCCAACCTACAGCAAACCAAGGTATTTCAATTTCAGATTCACAGTACTAATTAACACTAACAACACATCGAATTACAAATCCACTAATGAAACACACTACACACAAGAAAACTCTACGATCAACGCGCATAAAGGATCATAACTATTAATATTAATAGAAAAATGTTACCAGCTACAACCAAGCGACAAAGAACTTCACACCGAACATACACCACTAAGAACCATAGTTTTACATCAACGCTACCCCCACCATCTTTACAGAACGAAACGACCAATGTGGTAATCAACATTATAGTCGCGAGCTACAGGTGATGGGCATAGTAGTGCCCGAAACATGTTGAGCCCATAAAAAGTACGATAAAATAACAAGTGGCCTCTAGTTAGTATTTATTCTTCAGTTATCACAATGATGCACGGTCCAACAAACATAAAAAATATATTTTCGCATTTTGCTGACCGTGCATCTCAGTAATTAACCAA
>Ga0123355_10013693_pt1 | contig 12634 bp, 3 predicted proteins | sample TergutEmb28metaG_3_FD_89872 | JGI IMG/M metagenome (GOLD analysis project Ga0123355, IMG submission 89872) | Embiratermes neotenicus P1 segment gut microbial communities from Petit-Saut dam, French Guiana - Emb289 P1 | ecosystem: Host-associated > Arthropoda: Insects > Digestive system > Gut ...
TCAAATTATTATTTCACAAAACACACTGTTACATATTTCTCAATTAACAATTCCACAACTTCTTCTCAGTATCCCATGAACACACACAACATATCTGCTATATCAAATTATAAACTACCAAAACCCACTGTTACATAATTCCATTAAAAATTCCAGATTTACTTTAAAATATCCCCTGAACAAAAACACAACTTGTGCCATATCAGATTATAAAGCAACCACTTACTCTGTCACCTACTTCCAATTAACATTTACACATTTACATCTAAGTATCCCGTGACAACACACACCAAACCTGTTAAATCAAATTATATCCTCGCAAAACCCACTGTTAAATATTTTCAAAAAACAATTCTTATTTTACATCTCAGTATCCCCTGAACACAACACCACGTCCACCATATTAAATTATAAATTTCCAACTCCCACTGTTACATACATCAATTTAACAATTCCACATTTACATCACAGAATCACTTGACCATAAATACCACATGTGCTGCATCAAATTATAACTTCCCAAAATCCACTGTTAAATATTTTCAACTTACCAAACTAGTTTTACAACTCAGTACAATCTGACCACATACAAAAATCCTGTCATATCAAATTAAAACCTCCCAACACACAATGTTAATTATTTCCATTTAACAATTCTAAATTTACATCTCAGTATCTCCTGACCACTGACACCACAATTGCCATATCAAATTGTAGCCAAACAACAAACACTGTTATATATTTCCAATTAACAATTCCACATTTACAACTCAGTATCCCTTGACCACACACACCAAATCTGCAAAAATCTACATATAACCACCCATAACCACAGTTAATTATTTAGAATTAACAATTCTAATTTTAAATTTCAGTATCCCCTGTCCAAACACACCACATCTGCCATATCAAATTATAACAACCCAAAGCCCACGGTTACATATATCCAATTACCAATTCCACATATATATCCCAATGTCCACTGACCACACCCACTATATCGGTTCTTTCTAATTATAACCTCCCAAAATCCACTGTTACATATATCCCATTAAAAATTCTAATTTTACTTCTCACTATCACCTGATGTAACAAACAACATCTGCCATAACAAATTATAACATACCGACTTCCACTGTTACATAATTCCAATTAATATTTTCACATTTACATCTCAGTCTCTCCTCACAACACACCACATCTGCTACATCAAATTATAGCCCCTCATATCGCACTGCTACTTATTTTTAATTAACAATTTTAATTTTACATCTCAGTATCCCCTGACCACACACACCACATCTGCCATATCAAATTATAACCTCCCAACACCCACTGTTACATATTTCCAATTAACAATTCCACATTTACATCTCAGTATGCCCTGACCACACACACATTTCCTGCCATATCAAATTATATACTGAAAATACCCAATGTAAAATAGTTCCAATTAAATATTCTAAATTAACATCTCAGTATCCCCTGAAACACACATTTCATCTGCCATACCAAATTATATTCTACCCACTTCTACTGATACATAATTCCAATTAGCATTTCCACATTGACATTTTAGTATTCACTGACCACACACACCACATCTGCTCTATTCAATTTTAACCACCCAGAATTCACCGTTACATAGTTCCAATTAACACACCAAATATTGCTCTAAGTATCACCTGACCACACACATCTCATTCGCCATATCAAATTATAATCTCAAATCTCCCACTGTTATATAATTCAAATTAAAAATTCTAAGTTTACATCTCAGTATCCCCTGACAACACACACCTCATTTGCCATATCAAATTATAACCTTCCCATTTACACTGTTACATAATTCGAATTAAATTTTCCACATATTCATTTCGTTATTCCCTGACCAAACATATATCACCTGCCTTATTAAATTATAACCTCTCAAATTCCACTGTTATATACTTCAAATTAACCACTCCTCATTTACATCTCAGTATCCCCTGACTACACTCACCAAATATGATATATTAATTATAACGTCCCAACCCACTGTTACTTGTTTCCAATCAACAATTTTAATTTTGCATCTCAGTATTTCCTGACCAAACAAACCACATCTATCATATCACATTAAAACCTCCCAACTCCCTCCGTTACATATTTCTAATTAACAAATCCACATTTAATTCATAGTATCACCTGACCACACACAACACATCTGCCATATCAAATTATAACTTCCTAATTCCCACTGTTACATATTTCCAAATAACTATTCTACATTTACCTCTCAGTATCCATGACGACGCACAAAACTTCGGCCTTATCAAACTAAAACATCCAAATTACCACTGCTACATATTTAAAATTAACAATTCCACTTTTACATCTCAGTATACTCTGACAACAAACACCACGTCTGCTAATAATATTTATAACCTCCAATAACAACTGTTAATTATTTCCAATTAAAATCTAATTTTAATTTTCATTATACTCTGACCAAACACACCACATTTGCAATAACAAATTATAACTTACCAACGCACACTGTTACATTTTTCCAATTTCCAATTCCACAATTATATCTCAGTGTCCACTGACCACAACAACTACATCTGTTCTAACAAATAATAACCTCCCAAAATCCACAGTTACATATATCCCATTAAAAATTATAATTTTACTTCTCAGTATCCCTGGCCTCACATATACCAGCTGACATATCAAATTATAACCTACCAAATTCCACTGTTACCTAATTCCAATTAACATTTTCAAATTTACTTCTCAGTATTCCCTTACAACACACACCACATCTGCCACATCAAATCATAGCCACACATATCTCACTGCTACTTATTTCCAATTAAAAATTCTAATTTCACATCTCAGTATAAACCTGACCGCACACAGTTTATGTGCCGTAACAGATTAAAAATTACTGACTTCTACTGTTATATAATTCCAAAAAAAAAATTCCATATTTACATCTCAGTTTCTCCTGACCACACACATATCATCTGCCATAACAAATTATATACACAAAAGTGCCATTGTAACATAAATCCAATTAAAAATTCTAAATTAACATTTCAATATCCCCTGACAACAAAAATTTCTTCTGCCATACCAAAATATAACGTACCCACTTCCTCTGTTACATATTCCCAATTAAATATTCCATATTTATATCTTAGTATTCCATTACCGCACACACCATATTTGCTCTATTCAAATTTAAACTCCAAAACTCACACTTACAAAGTTCAAATTAATAAACCTAATATTTTCACAGTATCCCTGGCCACACACACCTCATTTGCCATACAAAATTATAGTCCCAAAATTCCTAATGTTACATAATTCCAATTAAGAAGTCTAATTATAGATCTCAGTATCCCCTGACCACACACACCTCATTTGCCATATCGACTTATAACCTACCGAATTCCACTGTTAAATATTTCCAATTATTTTTCAACATTTTCATTTCTTTATTCCCTAACCACACACAAATCATCAGCCTTCTTAAATTAAAACAGTCCAACATTTCCTGTTACATAATTCCAAATAATAATTCCACATTTACATTTCTCTATCCCCTGACCACACAACCCACATTTGCCATATTTAATTATAACATCCTAAATCACTCTGTTATTTATTTCAAATTAACATTTACAAACATTCTTTTCAGTATCCTGTCACCACACACACCACAACTGCCATATCAAATTATTACCTCCCAACTCCCACAATTACAAATTTCCAATTAACAATTCCAGCTTTACATCTCAGTACCCATTGACGACACACAACACATTTGCCTTTTCAAATTAATCCTCCCAACACCCACTGTTACTTATTTCCAATTAATAATTACACACAAAAATTTCAGTATCCCATCACCACACACACAACATCTGTCATATCAAATGAAGACCTACCCACCTCCACAGTTCCATATTTCCAAGTAAGCATTCCACATTTACATCTCAGTAACCCCTAACCACACACACTACAAATGCCATAATTAATAATAAACACCCAAATTCCCCTGTTACATATTTCCAATTACCCATTCCACATTCACATCTCAGTATACTTTGACCACATCTGCCTTATCAAATTTTAATCTCCCAAATCCCATTGTTCCTTATTACCAATTAACAATTCCACATATACATCTAAGTATCCCCTGACCACACAGACCACATCAGCCATATTTAAATATAACCTCCCAACTCACACTGATCCATAAATCCAATTAACAATTCCACATTCACGTTTATGTTTCCCCTGACCACACACAAAACATCTGCCATATTTCATTATTACCACCCAATTTATATGGTTACATATTTCCAATTAACAATTCCACATTTACAACTAAGTATCCCCTGACCAAACACACCACATTTGCCATATCAAATTATAAACTACCAACACACACTGTTACATATTTCCATTTCACAAATCCACATTTTCATATCAGTATCCCCTGACCACACACAGTACATCTGACGTTTTTAATTATAACCTCCCAACTCAAAATTTTACATAATTCCAATTAACAATTACACATTTATATTTCATTATCCGCTGACCACACACACCACATATGCCATATTTAATTATAACACCCCAGATTACACAGTTACATATTACCAATTAAAATCCCAAATTTAATTCTCTGTATCCCTTAACCACACAATCCAAATTTACCATATTTAATATTAAACTCCCAACTCCCATTGTTATATATTTCCTAATATCCATTCCACAATCACATCTCAGTATCCCTTGACAATGACTGCCAAAACAAATTATAACCGCCCAAATCCCACTGTCCTTATTTCCAATTAACAACTCCATATTCACATTTCTCTATCCTCTTACCACACACTCTATATCTGCCATTTTTCATTGTAACCTCCCAACACCCACAGTTAAATATTTCCTATTAAAATTTCCATACTTATAACTCAGTAACCTCTGACCAAACAAACCACATCTGTCATAAATAATTATAACCTCCCAAATCACATTGTTACATATTTCCAATTAACAATTCCACATTAACTTTTAAGTATCCCCTGACCACACACACCACATGCCATATTTAATTATTACATCCCAAATCCCACTGCTAAATATTTCCAATTATCAATTCCACATTTACATCACACGATCCAATGGCCAAACACACTACATCTGCCATTTTTAATTATAACCTCCCAAATCCCACTGTTACATATATCCAATTAACGGTTCCAAATTTATATCTCACTATCCACTGACCACACACACCACATCTGCCATATTTAATCACAACCTACCAACTCCCACTGTTACATATTACCAAATAACAATTACACATTTACTTCTCTGTATTCCCTGACCACAAACATCACATCTGCCATAAATAATTTTAATCTCCCAAAATCCTGTTACATATTTCCAATTAACAATTACACATTTACATCACAGTATCCCCTGACCAAATTCACCGCATCAGTCATATATAATTATAACCTTCCAAATCCCACTGTTCCAAAATTTCCAATTAACAAACTCACATTTACATCTCAGTATCTCCTGAACACACAAACAACATCTGCCATATTTAATCATAACTTCCAACACGCACTTTTGCATATTTCCAATTAACAATTCCACATTCACGTATCCGTATTCCCTGAACAAACCCACCACATCTGCCATATCAAATTATAACATCCCAACAAGTATTGTACCTTAATTCCAATTAAGAATTACACATTTACATCTCAGTATCCCCCGAAAACACACAACACAATTGACATATTAAATTATTATATCCCAAATCCCACTGTTTCATATTTCAAATTAACAATTCCACATTTACAACTCAGTATCACATGAACACACAAACCACATCTGCTCTAGTTAATTATAACCTCCCAACCCCCACTGTTACATATTTCCAATTAACAATTGCACATTTACCTCTCAGTATCCCTTGACCCCAAACACCACATCTGCCATATATAATTATAACCAACCAACGCCCACTGTTAAATATTTTCATTTAAGAATTCCACTTTTACATAGCAGTATTACCCGGGGGGGGGGAAAAAAAAATTGCCATTTTTAATTAAAACCTCCCAAATTCCGCTGTTAAATATTTCGAATTAACAACTCCAAATTGATATTTCAGTATCCCCTGATCACACACACACACCACATCTGCCATATTTATTTATAACCTCCCAAATCCCACTGTTACATATTTCCAATTAACTATTCCACACTTACATCGCAGTATCCCCTTCCCACTCACACTACATTTGCCATAATTAATTATAACCTCCCAACTCCCACTGTTACATATTTCCATTTAAAAATTCCAAATTTACATCTCAGTATCCCCTGACCACACACATAACATCTGCCATATTTAGTTATAACCTCCCAACACTCACTGTTACCTAATTCCAATTAACGATTCCACATTTATATCCCAGAATCCTATGACCATACACACCTCATCTGCCATATTTAATTATAAACTCCGAACTCCCAATGTTACTAATTTCCAATTAAAAATTCCAAATATACAATTCAGTATCCACTGACCACACACTCCCCATCTACCATTATTAATTATAACCTCCCAACTCACACTGCTACTTATTTCCCATTAATGATTCCACATTTATATCTCAGTATCCCCTGACCACAAACACCACATTTGCCATATTTATTTATTACCTCCCAACACTCACTCTTACATATTCCCAATTAAAAATTTCACATTTACTTCTCAGTATTCCCTGACCACACACACCAAATGTGCCATATTTATTTATAACCTCCCAACTACTACTGTTACATATTTCCAATTAAAAATTCCACATTTACATCTCAGTATCCCCTGACCACACACACCACATCTGCCATATTTAATTATAACCTCCCAACTCTCACTGTTGCACATTTCGAATTAACTATTCCACATTTACATCTCAGTATCCCTTGACCATACACACCACATCTGCCACATTTAATTACAACCTCCCAACTCCCACTGTTACACATTTCCAATTAACAATTCCGCATTAACCTCTCAGTATCCCCTGACCATACACACCACATTTGCCATTTTTAATTATAACCTCACAACTCCCACTGTTACATATTTCCAATTAACAATTCCACATTTATATCTCATTATCCTCTGACCACACACACAACATCTGCCATATCAAATTATAACATCCCCAATTCCATTGTTCCAAATTTCCAATTAACAATCCCACATATAAATATCAGTATCCCCTAACCACAAAGTGCACATTTGCCATAATTAATATAACCCTCCAACTTGCACTGATTCATATATCCAATTAACAATTACACATTCAAGTCTCAGTTTCCCTTCACCACACACAAAACATCTGCCATACTTAATTATAACCTCCTAACATCCACTGTTACTTATTTACAACTAACATTTCCACATTTACAACTCAGTATCTCCTGGCCAAACAAACAACTTTTGCCGTACGTAATTATAAACTGCCAACAATCAATGTTACATATTTCCATTTAACAATTCCACATTTAAATCTCAGTATCCACAGAACACACATGTTACATCTGCCATTATTAATTATAACCTCTCAACTCACACTGTTATATATTTCCAATTAACAATTCCACATTTATAAATAAGTATCCCCTGACCACACACACCACATTTTCCATTTTTAATTAAAACCTCCCAAAACACACTGTTACATATTTACAATTAACAATTCCACATTTACTTCTCAATATCCACTGACCATACACACCAAATCTGCCATATTTAATAATAACCTCCCAACTCCAACTGTTACATATTTCCTAATAACCATTCCACATTCACTACTCAGTATCCCTTGACAAAGTCTGCCATAACAAATTATAACCTCCCAAATACCACTGTTCCTTATTTCCAATTAACTATCCCACATTTAAATCACTGTATCCCTGACAACACACTCTACAACTGCCATTTTGAATTATAACCTCCCAAGTCACACTGTTACATATTTCCAATTCACAATTCCACATTTACTTCTCAGTATCCCCTGACCACACAAACCACATTAGCCATTTTTAATTATAACCTCCAAACCCCCACTGTTACCTATTTCCAATTAACAATTCCACATTTTTATCTCAGTATCACTTGACCTCATACACCACATCTTCAATATTTAATTGCAAACTCCCTACTCCCACTGTTACACATTTCCAATTAACTATTCCAAATTTACATCTCAGTACCCCTGACCACACTCACCACATTTACCATATTTAATTATAACCTCCCAACTCCCACTGTTACATATTTCCAATTAACAATACCAAATTTACCTCTCAGAATCCATCTGACCACACACACCACATTTGCCATTTATAATCAAACCACCCAACACGCACTGTTAATTATTTCCAATTAACACTTTCACATTTATATCTCAGTATCCCCTGACCACACACACCACATCTGCCATATCATAATATAACCTCCCCAATTCCATTGTTACATATTTCGAATTAACAATCCCACATATAGATCTCAGTATCACATTACCACAAAGTTCACATCTGCCATATTTAAAATAACCTCCCAAATCGCACAGACACATATATCCAATTAACAATTACACTTTCACATCTCAGTTTCCCCTTACCACAAATAAAACATCCGCCATATTTAATTATAACCTCCCAAAATCCACTCTTAATTATTTCCAATTAACATTTCCACATTTACAACTCAGTATCTCCTGACCAAACACACAACATTTGCCGTATTTAATTATAAACTGCCAACTTTCACTGTTACATATATCCATTTAACTATTCCACATTTAAATCTCAGTATCCACGGAACACACATGTTACATCTGCCATTATTAATTATAACCTCCCATCTCACACTGTTATATATTTCCAATTAACAATTCCACATTTATATATCAGTCTCCCCTGACCACACACTCTACATCTGCCATTTTTAATTATAACCTCCCAACTCTCACTTTTACATATTTCCAATTAACAACTCTACATTTATATCTCAGTATCCCCTGACCACACACACCACATCTACCATATTTAATTATATCCTCCCAAATCCCACTGTTACACATTTCCAATTAACAATTCCACATTTACATCTCAGTATCCCCTGACCACACACACCACATCTGCCATATTTAATTATAACCTCCCAACTCCCACTGTTACATATTTCCAATTAACAATTCCACATTTACATCTCAGTATCTCCTGACTACACACACCACATCTGCCATATCAATTTATAACTTCCCAACTCCTACTGTTACATATATCCAATTATCAATTCCACATTTACATCTCTGTATCCCCTGACCACACACACCACATCTGCCATATCTCGCTCTCCTATATCGTAAGAGCGACTATTAGCATCATCAATTTCGTCTATCTTCCAGGAACACACCGAATCCTAATAGATGGTTTTTATTTGCGTTCGATATTTGATAATTTTTCGAAAGTCTCTCTACCTATTTCAGCTTCATATAAAATCTGTTTAAAATAAAATGTACTTTACATTAATTTCAATATATTAACAATTATAAAATATCTCTCAACTTATTGCATCTTATGTTTTAGGGACAAAATTTTAGATAAAGCCTTTTTTTCCCCCTTTTAGAAACAATGTGCCACAATTCACAGAGGATTCTTTGATTTGGCTCACGCCCTCTCCGTACCGGTACCTAAAGCATTAATACAGACGAACAGTCGTAACTTCCTATACATACAGCTATTTTACTGTAGGTACGATTACGCGAACCCAACTTAATATTACGTAATAATCACAAAGCCTCTCTTCTCGCTTTTTATTTTTAGACTTTAAAATACAGTAACTGTAACAGTACTGAGTTCTGAAGTCTTGTGACTGTTGTTTTTAATTCTGAATTTTTGTGTTTCTACTGACATTGGTTGTGTTGGTCTGACTTTGATGTTGATTTTTTTTAGTTTAATATCTAATTGACCAAAGTTTTGTGTTTCACCATCCATTAGCTCTCTTCGGCTGATAAATCGGTTGGGTTTGTTGGTTTGATGTTTAAAAGACAGCAGAATGAGTAACCTTACAATAAATGTGTGACAGTCAGTGTGATGGTTTTCACAAAACGGACGCTTGCTTGAGAGCTTTTAAGTAAAAATGCTTTAGAGAATTTCATGAAAATCAAACAGAAATTTTATTCGCCTTTGTTATGTGAGTAACGGGCTGACCTCCGAGTGACGTCTGCACGTAACACGTCATATCGATAAGAATCTAACAATCGTGCACCTACGTGACTAGAAGCAGCGAGTGGTGGAACATTAAGGTGCAGATTGTGACAGCTGGAAGTGTTGAAACTTACTGACACAAATTAAACACAATGCGGTCCGCTAAAGCCACTTTACTTTATCTGTCGTTATCACACTCTTAGATAAGCTAACTGTGAAATTCCCATGCGGAAAAATAAACCAATTTATGTTACGGGATGGAGAAAAAGACCACGGTCAGCTTGCAGGAGGTCTGTCCAATCCATGATATATGAATGTACGAAAGTCCAATTTTGAGACATCTGTAATTACGGAATTTAATGGGGCAGATCCAGCCCTTTGGACTGCATAAGGAAGTGTTATTTTTTTAGTGTCATCTGTACGCCTCCCCCCTCCCAATGTGTTTCGATTGGCTACAACTTAAGATCTTTCACGGGCCGGGTAGCTTAGTCTGTATAGGGACTGGCTACGTGCAGGGGGTCTGGGGATCGAGTCCCGGTAGGGGCGAGATTTTCCGCACCTCTCCATACCAGCACTGGACCCAACCCAGCCTCCTGTAGAAGGGGTACCGACTCTTTCGAGGTGGTAATGAGCGGCCGGGGCGTGATGCTGACCCCTCACCCCCTTCGAGTGCCGTGGTCAAGAAAGTTTAGAGCTATACATCTATCCCCCTATGAGTCGTACGGCCTGTAAAGAGCCTCAGTAACTGTACAACAGTGCACTTTACATTCACCTTTAAAATCTTCTCCGTGATCTACTGGGAAGTGCACTTAATACAATATACGAAAGAGAAAGGAAGTTAAATATAGCATACAGCATTACTGTTCTGCAGTAGCTAACAGACGGTAGCATTTTGACAACATTTCTGGTTTTGCTATTGCTTATTTAGCAAGCAGCACCCGAATGTAAATCTCTGTAAATTTTTATACGTATTTAACATAAAGATACCTAATATTAGGTTTACGAAATTTTGTAAACACACAGAATGGACGTGCCCAATATATCGCTCTGCAAATGTTCCTACATATTTGCATCTAGGAAACTAATGGAAAATGTTGAGATTTTTTTCGTACTTGGGTTAAAGTAACTAGTGTAAAGTATTGTATATTTTTTACGTTTTTGGCACTAAGAAGTGGATGGGAAATTCTTTATATATTTACACATCCAATATATATATATATATATATATGTATATATAAGTTAAGGCTATGAGTATTGTTTTACATAACTAAGTTAAGGTAGATAACGTAAGAATCTGCAAATGTTTACATGAAGTTAGCTTAAAGATTCTTCTGTAAATATCTTTGAATCTTCCTACGTAATTATAAAAAATACAACCTATAAGCTTTCGGGGTTTGTTTCTTTGAACTTGACATAAACATAGCAAATGAAAGCTCTCTAAATTTTTGCACGTATGAAGTACAAAGACATGTAACGCAAAGTTTTTATATGTTTCTACGTATTTAGCATCAGAATTAATTTAAGGGTCCGTGAAATTTTACAAACTGTAAAGCAAATTGAAAGCCACAACACACAGTCTGTATACAGCACGGTATTGTGAGCTGAACCTACCTGACAGTACAGAATGCAGTGGAGTTTTACAGCAGAAGATGAGTTTAAGAACGGAATTTAAACTTATATATATGTATATATAATATAAATCGGAGTTTAACTAATTCATTATTAAATCATTTATTTTGTGTAGAATTAAATTACATCTGTCAGTGACAAAACGCTTCATATTTCGATTCAGCATAAATTAAATATTCGACGAAGTTTCATCAACATTTGGATTGAAGTGAATTTGTGTTACAAACAAAAACATAAAAATTAAATTATAAAATTCCTAATTTCACAGTTGCATCCACTGACCACATACAAAATATTTTGGATATCAAATTATAACCTCCGTACTCACACTGGTACAAAATTCCAATTCAAAATTCTACATTTATATGTCAGTATCCCCTGACCACACACACCACATTTGCCATATTAAATATACCACCCCACCAACACATTATATTACATATTTCCAATTAGCAATTCCACATTTATATCTCAGTATCCCCTGACCACACACCACATCTGCCATATCAAATTATAACCTCCCAACTCCCACTGTTACATATTTCCAATTAACAATTCCACATTTACATCTCTCTATCCCCTGACCACACACACCACATCTGCCATATCAAATTATAACCCCCCAACTCCCACTGTTACATATTTCCAATTAACAATTCCACATTTACATCTCAGTATCCCCTGACCACACACACCA
>Ga0123355_10013694_pt1 | contig 12634 bp, 8 predicted proteins | sample TergutEmb28metaG_3_FD_89872 | JGI IMG/M metagenome (GOLD analysis project Ga0123355, IMG submission 89872) | Embiratermes neotenicus P1 segment gut microbial communities from Petit-Saut dam, French Guiana - Emb289 P1 | ecosystem: Host-associated > Arthropoda: Insects > Digestive system > Gut ...
AGATCCATCCTAATATTATCCACCCATCTACGCCTAGGTCTCCCCAGTGGTCTCTTTCCCTCCGGTTTCCCCACCAAGACCCTATACACCCCCTCTCCTCACCCATACGTGCCACATGTCCAGACCATCTCATTCATACCAGATATTTATTAACTACAAAACAAATTCGTCCGCTATCCAAGTAACAATTTTGGAAAGGCCGTCCTCCATTCCTTACGTTCCATTCTCTTGTACATAAAGTCAACAAAGACATTTCTTGACGTTGGTCAGTGCTGTTAAAAAGATGGGAAAATTAGAGAGAATGTCGCACATCGAAGCTCAGGTAAAACTGTGAAAAAGGTTATGAACTAAGCAAAGAAAATTATATTACGAATCAATGAAAATTCAGTATATATTCGACACACTTTGGTGAAAGAATCTCTTATGGAATTTTAGACAAAATTTATTATTCTTTCACGTGATACGTGCAGAAATCCATTTTATACTCATACTTAAATTAAGCTTTATTTTCACTGAATTAATGTGTCTTAAAATCTGAATTGTCCGGCAAGCGTTAGCGAAAGTATGTGGTGACGAATTAAAAAAATCCAATATTTTGGAAACTGGTACGTGAAATGTAAAATGAAAATATATCTGTCTTGAATAAATATATTTGGTTGTTGTTTAATAGCCATAACTAAAGAAAAGTGACAGCGGTGCGTCAAGTTGGTACTGTGATGAATATTGAACAAACGTACGTGTTTAATATGAGACGTAGCTGGAATACTAACAATTACAAACATGGTGACAATGCGAACTTTTGTAATTTTATTTGACACACATAACGAAGGCAGAATATCGTTTAAGTACACAGTTTTTCACAGAAATCAAATAAAACAAAGTAATATTAATGGACATGTAGAACCAGAAATATTTACAGTGAGAAAACATAATTTATTTTCTCCTCGGTTCTCGTTAATTTTTTGTGACTTGTACAAATTCCATCCTTTTTCTGTTAAAAGCACGAATTATGTTGGCCGACAGATGACTCATTCTAGGCTACAGATATGTTACGTGCGAAATACTACGGTGTGGACACGAGTTAACATAAACTCGAAGTCAGACAGAGACACACGGACAGATAAGTAGTAATAATTCGTCTCCTAGGTTACTTTATGGATGAATGTTTCGCACCTACTGAAAAAAAAAACTTTATCAGAAAGCGTTTCAAATTTAATGCAGTTAATTTGGAAGTTTAATTTCTCAAATTTAAATTGATATATTTTGTGTCGCATTTATTTAACGCGTTCGAGAAGTGTGGGGAGTGCGGCCATTACTGGTTTCCCTAGAAAAAAAAAACCCGCAACAAATCATCGCATCCTATATTTCATGACACTCATGGTCTGTACAAGTCACGAAATTGCCCGTACGTAGTATCATAATTTGCTCGATCTTCCGCCATTTTAGGTCCAGATATTTTCCTGAGCACTTTGATTGCAGACACTAGTAAATCTTATTCTTTCCTCGAAGTAGGATATCATGTTAAACGCCACATGAAAGGAATTACACAATTACTGGTTTGTACAAATAACGCATAACGTGAAAACTTACTGACTTTAAAAGAAGTCAGGAATAAAATATAATATTGTATTATATAGAAGGACATATTTGTCATTTAGTAATCATATATATTAATATTCCCGTGTAGTTCATGGCACTGATATCAGTAATTAGGCATAAAATTTGACTTACGCTAAATCTTCCGACGTCTAAGTAAAAAATACACACGTAATGTTTCGAAAAATCCCTGGGGATTTTAACAGGTGTATTTTAGTGTATATTTGGATATTTTTGTGACAGTAAAACCTTTTTTTGTGGCAGAGATGCAGATAATCTAACCTGAAAACAGAATTTTCAGCCACCTTGGCTCATCTACAAAGGCCTTTTCAATTTACCATTGTTATTGATCGATGTTTCCCAATATGAATATCGCATTGCACCTGCGCAGAGAGGTGTTAAATTACAAGGTTTGTATTGAGACCTGCACATGTCATCCTAAAAGATGAACGTGTTGCAATATTGATGCACGCAAGAACATTAAAAATAAAGCCGTTTTTGTGTACTATTCCGAAATATGACATTTGGCTCAGTACGTATGAACCCAAACTTCAATCAGACCTGGAAGGATGACAAACAGCTCTCCAGTATACAAAGAAATGGAATTTCACATTATTCGTTCCTCATTTGTCATATTATTACTCGGCTTTCCTATCTCATTTATCGTTGTGTATTTTTCCTATTTCATTACTTCTCTTTGCAAATTTACACTTTCCCTTTTTATTTTGTCTTATTTTGCTTCATCTTCTCTTTCCTCTGCTCATCATCTTCCTTTTCCTTCTTCAGATTCTTCTTACTATCGCGATCGTTCCTTTCCATCTTCTTGTTTTACTTGTCCGTCTTCTTCTATCTTCTTGTTTCGTCTCTCCCTCCTTCGTTTCTTCTTCCTGAGTAGGCAGTGTATCTTTGTAGCCCCTTACCACGATACGAGTTGCCACTCCCTCTTGTCGTTTTCCTCTAGACTTTGCTCTCTTTCCACTGTCATAACCTGTAATATTGCTGTCGCTTTTCCTGAACCTTTTACATGTCAGATTATCAGCCGGACGCTCTTTGGAGCCTACACGCTATTTTTATTCTGTGCGAAAAGGTCTTAACTCTTAGTCTAAACTAATTGAGCTGCCCTTATTTTAGCACTTAAAATATGGTTTGTAATTCAGCAATAAATATGAAAGCCAATATATTCCTTAGTGTACAAAAGTCGCTAGCCGAGGGGCATACTGCACATATTATAATATTGTTTTACTTTTTTAGCATGGTGGCTACGTTTGGACATTCTAACGTCAATTTTTCTTCAAATCGTTAATTAAAAGCAACATTTTTCTTCGATTATGTAATTTATTATAAACATGAAAGTTGAACTAGGGTATTTTGCTAACCATTTTTACCAAGTTTAAATAATGAACCACAGAATGATGCTACTTTTTGAAAGGGCTGTAAATATATGCCCAAAGTCTTCCTTGATCTTATACAATCTGCAGTTTATTTGTAACGGTGCATGAACCGCTGTTACATGACACTGGTTCGGCTGTAATGCTGTGGCCTTGTGGTCACACGGCGACAATAATGATGACGCTAACGGTGATGATGATAATACAGGCATTTTCATTGATTAGACCTTAACTGGAATATGACCTGTCTAAATGTTACAAAATGTATTCATTTTGCTGTAAAATTCTTGTAGGAAACTTCTTTTCTTCTCTTCCTTCTCAATAATCAATCTAATGTGTTTTGCTGGCAACTCGGGTGTCAGATATGTTTAATGTTAAAATGGAATAACCCGCTTTTGTTTTAGAGTGAAATGAATACAGTAACAAAAAGAGGAAAATAGCACCGTCTCCACAACTGTTTTTTCTTAAAAATGATAGGTTTAGTTACATACTAGACAAATAATTTTTAACGAAAGAAATTGGATTTATAAAGTAAACCCGAAATTTTCTGTAGAAAATTCCTTTTCTTGTCAAAGTTGTTCTACTTGCTTTTGGCTTTATACTTTCATAAACCATCGTTAAGCACTGACAACAAAAATACAAACACACACACACACACACACACACACACATATATATATATATATACATATACGAGAGAAAAACATTAAGAATTAAGAAGAATGAAGTTAAGGATTGAACATTAATAAAGGACATCTGTAAATTCCCACCTGCAGCTGCGGTTTCCACTGATATCCCTTCATCCTTCATAGATCCATCCAACTAAATTAGTTATAAATGTTCTTTTACATGAAATGTTACAACAGCCACAATTTCACAGCATACCTACAGGAATTTTCTGCACGCTTCAGAACCATTGTCCTAATCCCTTGGTGCCTGCAAGGGTCGAGCTGGCACATAAGCACTGAAATACGCGTCACGTTAACTTGCTGAACGTCATAGAGACGCTAATGCGTTTCGACGATTAGAGCAGTGTCTGTGGAAGACGGGAAGTGTGACATACTGCACGTGAGAAGGAAGGCCGCTCGTGGGCCGTAGAGATTTTACCCATTGAAGATGTAGGTCGAAAGCCGTAGAAAAAATAACGCTCTCTGGTACGACAGTTTGGAATAAACCAACTGAGGGTCGTCGAAGCAATTCATCACGATCAATCAAATCCGTACCCAGAGGTCCACTAATTTTCGTAACATGCAGGAGCCATCTCAAAATTCTAGGCGACAGAAGGCTGACAAGAGAGGAGTTCCAAACTCAGGACCCACAAATATTAGGTGCCACCGTGAAAGATTAAGTGGCCCGGGTGGGAGCAACACCTGTCTTTGTCAACGCTTTAATGCACGTTAGAGAATTGCGAGCGACGCACAGCCTTATGCCATGAAATGGACGGAAGCTATTTCGAATACACAGCCTATTGTCACTACGTGGCGCCTATATTTCGGTCATTTGATATCTTGCACCATTTGCCGAAGAGGTACCTGGAGAACTAAACGTCGCAACTCATATGAAGTTCAATATTTTAGACTTGCTTTTTAACAAGACACTATTTTTTAGAAAATTTTTAAGTGAATTTCTTGTTGTTCTATATACGTATGTGGACCGGGATAGTTGCGAATCGCTACCGTGTGGTTGGCCCGTGGATCGGATCCCAGAGGGGTGAGATTTTCCGCACCTGTCCAGGCCGGCCCTGGGGCTTACCCTGCTTCCTACACAATGCGTACAGGGTCTCATTCCCGGGGGAAAAGCCACAGGGGTGCGAAGTTGACCACCCATCCCCATTTAGCACCAAGGTCGAAGAAAGAGTAGAGCTATACTTTTAATCCCCCTCTGTGCCTTCATGGCAAGTTCTAGGGTGAAACTTGCCGTATTTATCGTACAATATAAACAAATACATTTCTGATTATTTATTTATAATAGCGTATAGCCATTTCACTTTTTATCACAGTAATCACAGGAACTTAATTTCAGCTGCTTCATCTTGGTTCTTCTGTTGTCAATCTGAGTCAAACTTTTTTATGAATGTAATAGTGTTAGAATAGCAGTGTATTTATATGTACGTTTATGATTTGAAATTCTGTCTTTGTTTTACCACCATCTACCGAATTATTTTCGTATTTACGTTGAAAAATCAGGTGGCGAGCGGCGAACACCTACTTTCTATAAGTATCAGTCATACGGTTTTATTATGAAATCAAATATCTATGCGTTTAAGTTTTTCTATCGACGTAATCATCAGGTCGAAAATAACGTTCAGATAAAAGGAAAATATTCACTCTCTGTATTTTTAATGTTTTTTTTACCTTGGTGGTTTCTTCGATATAAAGCTAAAACTTGTAGCTACATTATTTTTAATGAATAAATTGTGTCGAACGAAATGCTCTCTTACTGATTTCCTTGCTTCTGCACAGCGGGACAACCAAGATAAAGACAGTCGATCTGACTGCTTATGAAATTTATATTCTTTGTGCCTTGTGGTTCGAATAACTCTACGTTCTGCTTACTTTGTAGCTAGAAGAATTTCACGTTCTACATAGGGTGTCTTTCATTTACTGTACGTATTGTGTGGTTTAAATAATGTTACGTTCTTCATGTGGTGTGGTTTCAGTAACTCAGGTTTTTTACCTGCCCTAAGGTTGAGTTCTGCATGCGGCGTAGTGTAAATTACTTTACGTTCTGCTGACTTCGTGGTTTAAATACCTTTTCGTTCTGGATATATTGTGGTTTAAATAAACAAAAATTCTGTATTCAGACCCACTACTAATAACAAATTCATTGGAACGGCAAATGCAATATACTGATATACAAATAAGGGTATTAGCAGAAAACCGAATATGAAGTTCAAGTATGTAACTTGAATGGTGACAAACAGGGGTATATACCGATAAACAGTATATATATATATAAACCATACATATTACTGCAATTACGAGGAAAGTGTGTACACAAACAGTACACATAGTAATCTCAAAATAATTTAGCAGTGTTATGCACAAGCTTGAAAAGACAGAATTTTAACCCAGATAATAATGGGCTATTAACATTGTATGAGACAGTAGTAGATTAAACAGCAGATAAAATATATGAGTGCAGAACTTAGGATTGCTGCAGAAAACTTGGTGTTAGGAGACGCCTTTGAAATTCTGTAATGTGATTCAGCAAGTAAATTGTTTTATTATTATTATTATTATTATTATTATTACTGATCAAAAATATTAGTAATGATACTGGCCAAGCATATGTAAAACGAACTTTAGTGTATATGGTACTTCTAATAACCGCACTGTGACCGTCTAAAGCTGTATCTCGTAATAAATCCTGTGACCCACATTTGTGATTTAACGTTATTTGTGTCCCTCTGTGTTTATTGATTGGTTCAATAGAGGGCAGAACTAGTGAGATACAATCATTGTAGGAAAGGATTTTTAAGAGTGTGTTTATTTGTTAAATTTGTGGTTTATTTTATGCGTAGATCAGTGTAGATGTTTTCTGTGAAAACTGTAATTAGGGATTTAAATAGCTTATTTGATCGGTTGGTATGAAGCTGAAAAAGGCAGGTCAGTATGCTGTATTAACAGAAACAGCTGTATAGTACGTATTCACGTATTGGTTCTTTTTTATATCATGCACAATTTTTTACACGAGAATGTGCCGAAATGTGCGTAGGCAAATCAAAAGTTATGTTGGCCAAATAAAAAAAAAACTATAAAGGAAATTTATTAAGTCTACCGTAGTGTATTTCGTATTTGTAGGCCCAGTCATTCAGCCAAAGACTGTCACTGATGGCGAATTTGAGACTGTCTCTTAAGTCTGGATTGCGGGTAGGCATTCATAACGAAGTTTGTGTTCAAAAGTTGCTTGTTTGAAATTATTTGCAGTTCTTGTCAGTTACTTTATAAGAATTTGATATGTGGTTAACCGTGCATCGTAGTTCAATGTGAAATAAGAAACCAACTAGATGTCACTTAGTATTATATTTATTTATCCTTTATAAGTTGCTCAACATGTTTCGGGCTACCTTGTGCCCATCCTCAGGAACTGACGACTTAGTGGTATTTTTGCCACATGTGGTGTTGTTGCCGTGGCTGTGTAGGCTGTCAGATCCGGTTGGCTGGTTGTGTGTCCATTGGGGAGTACGTAGCACGTTGTGCCCGAAACATGTTGAGCAACTTATAAAGGAGAAATAAATATAATACTAAGTGACATCTAGTTGGTTTCTTATTCCACATTGACTTTATTAAGAAATTTAAAAGAGCCTCTGCTATTGCCTTTACATTGAATACTTCAACGGGGTTTTCCCTATATTGGGGATGGGAATTGGCGCTGTTGGTTGATGCACTGCGCTACCAGAGGGAAGGTCACGGGTTCGATTCGCGAGGGTGTCATTGGAAATCTTCATTAACATAATCCTTCCGGCCACAGTGTCGTCTCAACAACTTTACCACCTTAGTGCCTCACACTCCTGGTACCCTCAGGGCCCGTGCCGTTTGTACAGGAATTGCTTTATTTTTACCTTCTCTGTAATTTCCAAGTAGTTGCATTTTACGTCGAGAAGTTATTAAAATTTTCTATCTTTAAAATACACCCGTCAAACGTCTGTTACACTTGCGTGTAACTTGATGGTTACCGGACCATTACAATTCAGTATAATGTAATAAAGCTTAATGTATTTCATTCTAAGATATTTTCCACGAGTCAGTAATTTACGAGTGTGTTGGTGAAATGACCGATGGAATTCTTACAAAGACCAACGTCGGGACGCTGCAGATACGTAAATGAGTAATCTGCAGACAAAGTCTCTATTGTTGCACCGTGCATTTCGTAGAGTCACTTTAATTAGCATACCAACCAATGCACTCACATAAAATTTCACGTTAAAACAGTTAAAATCGCTCCAACGTGTTTCGATCATCTTCAGGGAACTACGCTGTTCCTTGCTAAAGTCACATTTTAAAAAGCTTCACTAATTAATTCCCTCACATTAACAGCGCATTCTCAACAATGTACTCTTACACAATAAGACATGCTGCCACAAGACCCTGTTAATATAAGGGAATTAATTAGTGAATCTTTTTAAAATGTGACTTGAGCAAGGAACAGCGTAGCTCCCTGAAGATGATCTTAGGATCGAAATATGTTGGAGCGAATTTAAGTGTTTTAATGTGAAATTTTATGTAAGTGCATTGGTTGGTATGCTAATTAAAGTGACTGCAGACAAAGGTTTTATAGTGACACTACACGTGGACCGTAACGAGGAAGCTCACACCTGTTTATTCACTCCAAACTGCCAAAGAAGGAAGCGTTGTGTCTTTTGCCGCGAAGAATATTTTTACATTGCGGCAGTACAAATGAGGGCAAATTGTGAGAGGGTGTATTCTCCGTTTCTATCGCTATATCATTATTCAGATTAAAGGCAATTTACGTGGTATTTGTATTTGCTATTACCAACTAACTGAGAACTGAAGTTCACTCAGTTTGATACAAAGGTTTCGAACCGAAACCTAAACCTATCTTCCTAATGCATATAGCCCACCGTTAGGGTCTGCAGATCGATTTGTAATTTTGTTTCATTCTGTTTATGTTAACAAGACCTTAGTGTCGTGTCCTAGAATGGTTATGATAATGCTAAGGAACATGGGAAGGAGTCGCACGTATGTTTTACTGTCTCCGAAACGAGGAACATATATCGAACTTCCAGAGCACTAAGGAAATTTAGGTAAAATGCTAACATGTCTCGAGGTCCTTAAGGGCTCGAAAGTGTTATAAATTCTATTTTAAGGAATTTCGGTCACCTGTTTTCAGTGACGTCGCATTATTAACAAGATAGAGTAAATATTCCTGTGAAAGTTGAATTAAAATTTACATTTTTTTTTTCACACATGAAACTTTTCTGCTTTCTAAGCAGCCTATAGGAAAAGAAAACCGAGGCGCCAACTGACCTTTTATCCGCCTACCGTATTACTCTTGAAAGCGGTCGTGAAAGTGATTAGTCAGTTTCGTGGGTTCGAAATGGTTCATTCATTCTTTATAGTCTTCATCAGTTGGTGGAAATGATAATTAAACGCAAAAGCTTGAAAAATGATTCTGATGGTGTTCACACGGGAGGTATTGATGTTACACTACAGATGTGCTCAGAATCCTCTGCCTTATTGAAAACGTTTTTACGGTGTAAGTATTTTGTGGAGAACGTATTCTATGAAGCCATTTTTATTTCATGTTTTTAATTAAATTGTTATGAAAACACAGACCGTTGTATTCATGCCGTTGCTTAATGCTGTTAGAAAATGGATTCATGTTAAATGTTTGACGACTCGATGTTCCCCTAAATTTTATACGAAATTTCAGTGCCCACCACACAGAGAACGTAGTCTTGTCTTTTAAAAGACGGTTAATGTTATGTATGGAAATAATAGGCACTTATTTTGAGGGTCAGAGAAAACATACAAATATGCTATGTTTTTTGGTCATCTCTCTTCTTCTTCTTCTTCTTCTTCTTCTTCTTCTTCTTCTTCTTCTTCTTCTTCTTCTTCTTCTTCTTTTTTCTTCTTCTTCTTCTTCTTATTATTTTCTTATTTTTCTTTTTCTTATTTTTCCTCTTCTTATTTTCTTCTTCTTCTTCTTATTTTCTTATTCTTCTTTTTCTTCTTCTTTTTCTTCTTTTTCTTCTTATTTTTCTTTCTCTTCTTCTTTTTCTGCTTCTTTTTATTCTTCTTTTTCTTCTTATTTCTTCTGCTTCTTATTTTTATTTTTTCTTCTTCTTCTTTTTTCCTTCTTATTTTTCTTCTTTTCTTCTTATTTTTCTTCTTTTCTTCTTATTTTTCTTCTTTTTATTTTCCTCTCCTCTTCTTCTTCTTCTTCTCCTCCTCCTCCTCCTTCTTCTTCTTCTCCTCCTCCTTCTTCTCCTTCTTCTTCTTCTTCTTCTTCTTCTTCTTCGAATTAGAAGCGTTTCAGGCAAAAGTTGTAGAGAAAATGACAGTACAAATACAATGTATAAAGTGCTATAACCTTTCTTCCAAAATCGCGCCGTTGATAATATAATGTGGAAAAATATTGTACAGTGCAGACCACAGATTACAATATGACGCATGCGCATTGCATGCTGGATCTCAAAGCCTACAAATACACATTCGGAATATGTACTGCTTAACTGCTTTTGCACTGCAACAACGGTTTATGAAAGCGCTTCAGTGTTATGATGTATGTACATTGCCTGTTTTGTTAATAACTATGTCCATCGAATTTACCATCTGTAATGTTGAGTAACTATATATTTAAGCCTTCATGAAATGCAGTTTCAAAACTAAATTCGGGTAAAACAAGTGAAAACTGATGTCCAAATAAAATTGCATAAAACATTCATTTCCTATCCCTCAGGGAACAGAGTCCGTGGCCATTATAAAGGGATTTTCCTGTCCCTGTTTTTTTTTAAGGATCAGTTGTCGGATCTGTGTTGTTTAATCGTATGCCATTAACAGGACGTAGTATTGTAATGACTGTACTATTTCATTAAAATAATGTACAAGGTATTAAATTTACATGCGGTATAATATGTGGGAGCTGTCAAAGGGAATCAGCCTCCCTGAGTAATCAATTAACAGGTCAGTCCTGTCTATAGTACTAAACATGTTGTTATTTATGTTTTGTTGATATTATCTTCTATTTGAGTGCCAACAGTCTGCCAACATCTGTACGGCTAAACACTGGACTAATGAATCGGACCGCCTCACTATAAACAAGGTAGTTATTACAAAACGTGTAATATAATGCTAAATAGTGTGCGTCAGCACTACTGTTTTATTACGCAAAGTAATTACATAGGCTACATGTTTCGACTATTAATCGGTCATCTTCAGGCCTTTTTTAAACGGTTTAGTCACAAGATGCTTTGCACACATTGGGGTCCCAGCGTATTTACATCAGTGGTATATATGAAACTAAATAATTTGCCTCGAAAGGTGTGATGTGCAAATTGCACATCACACCTTTCGAGGCAAATTATTTAGTTTTATGTATACATTGATGTAAACGCGCTGGGATCCCAATGTGTGCAAAGCATCTTGTGACTAAACCGTTTAAAATAGGCCTGAAGATGACTGATTAATAGTCGAAACATGTAGCCTATGTAATTATTTTGTGTAATAAAACAGTAGTGCTGACGTGCACTATTTAGCGTTATATTACGTTTCTAGCACATCGTGATGCCTCCGATCAAAAAACGTGTAATGTCAGAGCGATCAGCTGTATAATATTTTCGTTTCTTCTTATACAATTGTCTTCTTCTGTTAGGATATCCGTTGCATTCACGACACTCAGGAACCTTTACTTGACTTCTCACTTCTTACCTCCAGGTTTATAAATGCTTATTGCTTTCGGCCGTAAATCTATCCCATTTCTTTCTACATTGTCTTCCCCTCTGTTTCAATATTTAAAAGTCTGTTCAGCGATACTCTAATGAATTTTTCGGGTATTTTGCTATGAACATGTTTTAAAACCTAGTGGTTAGTATATGCACCACCAGGATTAAAACTAAACCCTCTTCGTGAAAGTGTCTCCAAAATGTATTGGGGAGCAAAGAAAGGTCATAAGGCCATATTTATGAAACTTAAACTTGCGAAGAAAAAAAATTATGATAATCAATTTTATTAATTATTGTAGTAGCAGTAATAGCAGAGTAAAACCTCTTCGTCTCTCGTATCCATGTCATAATACGTCTGTCTTTCTGTTTTATGAACCAATGAGAGTCAATTTCTGAATACGTCATCAAATTCAGTTACCTCATTTAATGTCTGCTTATAAAGTTTTGTCTTTAATTTATTCGAAAGTAATCCCAGTTCCTAGTACGTAAGTGCAACTTAGAAGATACCATAACTTCTGCTTACCCATGAGGAAATGCACGAGGTAGGGTTTTCCTTTTTTGCTTTCAGGGAACATTCTGTACGAAAATTAAACTTTACCTAAGTGACAGTAAACTTTAAAAGTAAATCTTGCTTTTACGGGAAGAAATTTTACGAAAGTTATGGGAAATGATGTTTTTATTACGGGGGAGGGGGGGGTGGGGACACTCTCGTTGATGCTTCATTTTTTATTCCATGTGTCAACAATATAACAACTGTTGGTGTTTTCATTCGTATATTTTTACGACACTAAGTTCTGTGTCCGTATACAGGTACAGAGAGTTCCAGGTAAATATTCTTTCGTCTTCAGACGCAAAACGAACTCCAGTAGTGTAGTAGTGACTGATGGTGGATTTTACATTATTTAACTGATGGATTTTTGTGATGCATTAAGACTTCTCAGTCATTCAACAATATCCATAGAATTCGCAATTCGAAACACTAGTTGTCTTCCATATTTTAGTCCCTAATTGTAATCGGAGTCTCCAAAGTTTCGCATGTTTCCCCAATACCAGTGTGGTAGATGTCGAAGTATTTCTCGGTGACCTTGAGAACTTCAGATTTTACACGACTCTCAGTTTAACGTGGAGAAAGAATACCAACAAGATGCAACAATATAGATGTTTATTGTCAATTCAGATGTTTAATATTGACTACTGTCTCGACATGTTTCGGGCATCTTTATGCCCATCATCAGGAGAAAAA
>Ga0123355_10013696_pt1 | contig 12633 bp, 7 predicted proteins | sample TergutEmb28metaG_3_FD_89872 | JGI IMG/M metagenome (GOLD analysis project Ga0123355, IMG submission 89872) | Embiratermes neotenicus P1 segment gut microbial communities from Petit-Saut dam, French Guiana - Emb289 P1 | ecosystem: Host-associated > Arthropoda: Insects > Digestive system > Gut ...
GCATAACCTGCATGACCTATTCCTATTGCTGTGTGTACAGTGCTAGACTGCTGACGATGGACAGAGAAACTCTCCGAAACATGCAGAGTTCTTTTCCAAAAACAAATTTGAGAAATTAGTGCATCTAGTTCGTTTTATTATAAGAACATTACACTGGGGCATACTAATTTGCGAAAAATCTAGGCACCATCTAGAAATTTTGAGCATCGGGTAGGTTACATGGAGTAAGTTCCACAATGAGGACGTATACATATTAGGTGGCAAGGAACGAAATTTAGACCCTCGGGATTTGTTTATCCCTATATAACACCATGATTAATTTTTAGACAGGTCATCCCCGTTGTGTTCAAGTTATACTTCTATAAACAAAAGAGGTAGGATTACAGATTATACACAACAAAAATGGTTGTTTATAGTCTGTAATCCTACTGCTTTTCTTTTTACACGTATACCGTGATTAAATAGGCTGCATGTTGCGAGGTGTGTAGGTGGAAGTCGTGTTTACTTTAAATGTCGACTTTTGCGGTATTGATTGTGTTCAAGTTCAGCCTGGGTTGCTGGGATGTTTGCAAGAGAGGCAGCGCAGTATTGTGTCAAGTGCCGTCCTGATATCGGCATTTCTGCATCTGTATATCCCATTACGTACCTTTATTTAAGCGAGCATTGCGAAATGACGGGCATGTCGACAACATTAATTTCTGAGTACTGTACATACGGTCTCTTAAGAGACTTGTGGATATTACCGCTAACTGACAGAACATGGGGGTGAAGGTTTCTTCTCCTTTGGCAACGATGGTCGGAATTTTCGTTGGCCCGGATTTAGAAATAGTCGTGCGTAGATGGCTGTGGACAGGAGATCATCATCGTGTATATACAGTCTTAACTTCGTCTTGGTTTCTATCGATTTGTAGCCACTTCCATTTCCGAGATTTTACGCGCCAGTCGACGTGGACATGCCTTATACACTGCAGAATTAAAGCTAGGTAACAGATTTGGATTTGTTTTATTCTCGCTTCGAGATAGCAGCAGCTTTTCGTTATTTACCTCTGGGTTTTCTATTATAGCCTGCGTCGTCGAAAGGCGAACGACGTGTAGGTGAGGACCTGGAATATATCAGTATTGATATATTTTAAATTACTATTCCTTGCTTCCCTGGAAAGGGATAATAAGGTTTATACTGACTCCTGCGTGGGCCGGGATAGCGTAGTCGGTATAGCGACTCGCCACGGACTGGACCGTCCGTGGAGCGAATCCCGGTGAGGGCGAGATATTCCGCACCTGTCCAGACCGGCTCTTAGGCCCACCCAGCCTCCTGCACAGTGGGTACCGGATCTTTCCCGGGGGTAAAGCCGCCGGGGCGTGGCGTTGACCACCCACCCCTATCTAGCGCCGAGATTAAAGAAAGAGTAGAGCTATACCTCTACTCTCCCTTTGGGCCTTCGTGGCCTGTTCTGAGGTGAACTTTATCTTTTATACTGGCCGCTGCCTTGAAAACCTCTGTCCTGTCGTCTTGAATGCTAGTGAGACCCGCAGAGTATTCGCCTTTTTATATCGATTTAAATGACTCCATGACGAGATGTATTTGTGCCTAGGCATATATTGATTCAGATACCCTCTGTGTCGTTTCGATGCTGATCGCAGTTTGCCGGTAGTGTGGTGCGGTTGGCTGCAGACAGGTTTGCAAATGCGTTCGTAGCGGAAGAGCTGTTTCATTAAGGAACTAAAGCTATAATTTGTTAATGGCGTAATTAAAATGTAGGTTTTGCTTTGCCAGAGGTTGGTGTCTGGCACGATTCTGCACAACTCCTGGGATAGATGAGCATTAATATAAAGATAGCCAGTTTTCATATATCCCGTGTTTGTTCTTTATCTGGCATACAGTTCCGTCATTGACACAGCTGTATTCTGTTGTATACGAACAGATGTTAACGAATACCCATGTTGGTTTCCTTTCTTTGTAATTGTAAAGGATCTTGAGGTTTTTTTTTTTTTCATCTCAGGCATGCCGCTGTGCAAGACACGTATTTGGTTCATTAAGAACACCTGAATTGTACATTCTTGTTCTGTTAGGTATTTGTCGGACTCAAGGCATATTGAGTTTGGCTCTTTCTCCAGCAATCCCCCAAAGGTGCAAGCAACGTGCTAGTGTTGTGGGAGCTCCTTGCACAAGACGGCAGTGTCCGTTACCGTCCGTAATTGGAGGTGATATTCATAGCGTTGGCGTGGTGGCGTTTGCTGTCGGATATCTTAGTACAGGTCCTTGGTGTATCAAAGTTCGATGTGCGCCAGTGCTTCGAGAACTTCGCCAGTAGACGTGAGTGGGATTTAGTTAGGAAATTTGCTACGGTCAGTTGATGTACTTTCCTAGTTTGAAGCCTTCCCATCTCTGTAAATGACGTATTAAAGTCGCACCGCCCGTAAACTTGTAACAACTCGATAACCGTTGAACGGATCTTCCCGAAGTTTCTTACTGGAGAATTTTACAGTAAGCTGTTGGGCCATTTCACTTACAGTTGGAATCGTGCAACAGTAACTGGCACTTCACGTGTAGATTTATGTGAATTCCTATACCTGTCTGTAACTTAACTCCGTAAATATTGATCGGAGTGAAAATGCTTAGAACACACGTTGTGGAGTGTCAGTACGCTTGGTTTTAGGTCACACGGGTTCCCATATATTTGAAAATGGGTTGTGTGTGTCTCTGTCCGAATTCTGAAATTCGACAGTTCTGTGTTGGTTCCACACGCAAGTCGGCCCATCCTTCATGCGAAAACCGAAAGTTTTGATTACGTTGGAGTTCGTACATTTTATTGTTGGAATGAAGTATGCAATTAAAATACGAGTTTGAAGCATATGTTGTCATACGTGTTTATATATATACTGTATTTTAATCTCTCTCTCTTTCTCATAACAGTGTAGAAAGAAGGTCGAATGTTGGTTGCGTGTTCATTTAAACATAGTATGGACTTCTCACCCGTGTAAATATCTAACAGTTCATAGTTTATGAGTGGAAGGGTTCACCTTAAGTATCCAACTGTTCACAGTTCACGTGATTTCAGCATTGCTGTGTTTGGTTTGCAAAAACAAATGAAAACTCACATTCTTATCACTCGCATTTATCTCTGTTTGAAGTAATGAGTTTTACGCTGTGTAGAAGAAGCTCCAGACGTCAGCATCCAAGAATTTAAAATCTAAAAGCGAAAGACCCAGAACTGTGACACTGCGTGCATTTCGCTGTTCTGTTTTTGCTGCTGTTGTCGTCGGTAGTAGTAGTATGAATCAGAAGTTGGTTTGTGGACAAAAGTGAATGCGAGCAATTCGAATTCGATGGAGTAATGAGTCAATGAAGGGGTTTTAATTTCGGTGTGTCTGCGCAGAATTTGTTAGGAAACTTAGTATTCAGGCTAATACTGTGATATTGCGATCTTTTGAGTTATAACCTTGTGTTTGTGTATCCTCGTAGATTGCTACCAGCGTTTCGAGCAAACAGCCTATTGCCGACGACGTTGGCAATGGCTATATAATGATGAGGATTTTTACAGGATTATCGCAAAATTCTAAATTTAATACCAGTAGCGTAATTATATTTTGGGTACAGGAGTTGCGTTATTAATTTCTAGAATTTTCCGTGAGTGGTGTTTATACAGCCACGAACAACAACGAAGACGAAATGCTTTGACCTGGAGCTCCAATTTTTTGTTCACGTAACCGGAGATGTTGTCGATGAGAATCGGCTTCATGCTAATGGTCTGCACTGTTTGTTATTTTTGACCGCGGTTTGCGGCGTTGTGATACACTAGGTAGATCGATCCTTATAATAAAACGAACTAGATGCACTAATTTCTCAAAATTATTTTGGAATGATACTCTACATGTTTCGGACAGTTCCTCTGTCCATCATGAGTTTTTCACTGTACACACAGCAATTTTATATATTATACAGTTTTGTAGACAGCTTGCCAGCGGGATTAGGATGTTCCATCCTGATGCTGCTGGCAAGCTGTCTACAAACCTGTTTGACGTATACCATTGCTGTGTGTAAAAGTGAAAAACTCCGGATGATGGACAGAGGAACTGTGCGAAACATGTAGAGTTTCATTCCAAAATAAATTTGAGAAATTAGTGCATCTAGTTGGTTTTGCTATAAGAATTTGTCACGATATACGGTCACGTGAACTTAAAAAATAGGTAGATCGAGTTGAGAATTTCGATAACTGAAAGGTCATTTGTTTTTAAGCACGTGTTGGAGTACCCTGCGATCATGATTTTATTCCTGTTTGACTGCTAGTTTCAAGGTGGAAATGTACTGAGTTTATGTGATTTGCAGTAAATATGCTGACAAGTTTCCTGGTACTAATGTAACCACCGTAAACAACGACGCTTGGTCATGTTTATTCGAATGTAATTTTAGTGCCTTCGTCTCTTGATTTTTTTTTCTGCTGGATTGCATTTACATCGGCTGCCCCTTCGGTAACAGAAGCGTGAGAATTGTTTTGTTTGTGGTACAGTTCTGCGCATACTGCGTCAAACAATGGTAAAACCTTAACTTCGATCTAGATCCTTAAATTGATGCGCGTGATTTATGCCTGAAATATATTTGACTTAGCATGCTTTCGTATTGGTGGCACACGTCTGTTCATCGGAGTTGTTATGACAGGCTATGTACCTATAACAATATTGAAGCTCTTTCATGAAACCATTGTTGCAGTGGAAAAGCAATAAATATTACATATTGTGAGTGTGTGTTTGTAGCATGCGAAGCGCATGCCCCGTATTATATTTTCATCTATGGCCTGCCCCCTCTACCATATTTTGCCACATTATCTCATAAACTGCACGATTGTTTAAGTAATAATTATTGACCACAAATGTGGACGTCTTTTGTCTGAAACATGGCTCTTCTAAGAATAAATTAGATGTGATCAAAAATGTATGTAGGTCTTCATGTAAAGTAACCACCATTCTTTGCGTTTTAGTGTTCTGTTCTACCGTTGCCGGCACACGTCGAACTTGTTGGAGATAGCCTGTCCGCTTGACTGATATTGCTGGTCCTCTGCAAGTCGTTACGATCGCTGCAAAACATTAGAACCGTTCGCTTTCTACACACCTTGTTCTTTTGGAATTTACTTTTTCTCAGTATGTTAACCCCATTGTAATTATCATGTAGTGCTACCCTCTATCTCGTCAGTGTAGCCCTGGAGTTGGGATATGTAAGTGAACATTCCAAGTAGTGTACACACAACATCAAGATGTGTCATCTACAGATTCCGTGTGCTGGTTGCTCTGTCCACGCCGAGAGCTCTTTCACCGCAGATAGAGCTGTTGAAGCTTTAAGTTAGAAGCTCTCTTCCCTGCCTTTCCATAAACTGACTACGAGCGCAAGAAATGGCCGGCATAGCAATTGTGTAGGACGGTGGTGTGTGAAGTGCGATGTCTGTATTTCGAAAGCCGTGCTTAAAGATTAGAGAAGATTGAGATAGGAACGTAATAAATATCTCGGCCCCGAACTTGTCATCATGTCGGTGCATGCTGCTTGTTTTACCCATCGTAACAGACTTAATTGATCTCCCTAACACTTTCTGGGGAGGAGTGCAGAGCTCCTTATTGTGTCCCATCGTGCCACTTCCCATGATGTGCAAATATTTTTAGTGAGGATTTTGTAAGTTCGGAACCAAACCCACTCTGTATTTAAGAGATCAGGTTTCGTACCCATATAAAACAGTGGAGCGTAGCATGATTTGTGCATTTTTAGTAATTGCAATTTGAGACCATGGCAGAAGAATGGAACGATTTTGAAGTGAAAGGTAGAAAGGATTCTCTGAATTTAGTTTTATGATCAAAATTATTTGACGATCTAGCCGGAATATAAAACACCTTCCTCATTTGTTAGCTCTCACTCGTCGACAGGCCTTCTTTTATGTCCTGGAATGTACAGTTTGTTATTTCTGCCCCTGCCATTTTTGTATCAAGAAACATCGTCTGTTTTCATCGCTCCGAATTCAGAGAAGGAAGGATATTACATCGGATCGTAGAGATGTAGACCGTCAGTTTAGTTTCCGTTTTAAAACGTAACACCACAGTTAATTTTCTTGAGGATGTTAGCCTACGTTCAAGCCAGTTGTTCTGCGATAGATCGTGCACTGCGAGTTGTGTTTTATTCGTGTGTAAGTTGTGCCAAATTTAAGAAATTGACATAGTTCTTGTAAGTTCGGTCAGATTGTGTAGTAAGTACCGCCATAGTATTCATGTGCATCAGGCATTGTCAGCCTACATGCTTCTTAGAAATGTCGAGTAAAGTCTGTTGGTTGAATTTTGGTCTTCTGTCAGTACAGGAGGAGCGGCCTAATTTATGAGGAGGACATCTACGCTGGTTTGGTTTGCTGACGGCAAACCTGTATGACATATACCATTGCTGTGTACATTGAAAAACTCCTGATGATGGACAGAGAACTGTCCGAAACATGTAGAGTTTTATTCCAAAAATAAATTTGAGAAATTAGTGCATCTAGTTGGTTTTATTATAAGAATGGGGTTCATTGTTGTTACGTTAGGTTCACGTTTTTGAAGTGCTGCATCCTGTTTCTGGGTACATTAATTAAAATACAATTTGGTTATGCCTAGTAGGTAGTTCATTACGTATTTCGGCTGCCTTGAGTCATCATCAGATGGGACAATGCAATGAACTTAGATGGACCGCTGATTGTATGACAGAGAACAACTCGTGGTAGTTTAATCAATCACCAGTCTGTTGGCTCGTGATAGTTTAATCCATCACCAGTCTGTTAGCTCCATCTACAGCGTATCGCAGATGGAGATCCCACTTCTCATTTACTACGTGTGAACTCCTCCACTTCAGCCCATACACAGCACATTAATTATTCGTGTAGTATATCATCTGGATACAACCACGCTGGTACTACGAACATTGAAGATTGGAAACTCGGTCATCCCCACGTACAGCATTCTTACACCTAGTATTGGTCGGCCGACCGGCATTTAGACTGATTAGGGTTTTAAACTTTATACTTCCCAGTACCATAACATCCATTTACCCAGTTGGTTTTTCGTAATAAGTTAATATGACGGCTCTAATATTAATTTTAACAGACTAGTTACTAATCCAGCACTAAGTGGTTTTCACTTTTGTCATTGGCAATAGATCGTGCTTTCTTGTGTTATCGCTTACAGCAGACGCAACATGCAGTGATAACCTGTCAGTACCGGTTCCCTATAATAAAGCGTCTAGTTTGTTAGGCTGTGTTTACATTCACGATTTATGGGAAGTAACCGTGCATGAGCTGTTGCTTCATGGAATGCTGGAAATCGGCTGTACCATTTAGTTGGGGGTCCTCATTACTCGTCTTTCGCCGTTAGCATGTTATTTGTACAAACTATGTTAAATTGTCGTATAAAAATCGTGCCTTTCTGCCCACTTGCTTCATCTATCAGCCCCTTGTGGCATGTCGTTGGATTTACACTAAAATATCCGAGCGCAATTTAACGCTACAGTATTCCGCACACTAGAATGACTGTACACTATTTAACCCAACTAACTGCTCGTGTAACGACAAATAACTATTTTTTATTGTGAATTTCATGTTTAGGCCTCTATAGGCCCTTGTTACGGGCATTTCAGGTTCAAGTCCTGATATGTACCGATGATTCAGGTTCAAATCCTGAACGGGCTCCATGTAGATATATCTTGTTGATTGTAAATGATGTAATAAGGGAAACCGTAATACGAGATGTGAATACCCTTGTGGCATTGAGAAACTTGAGCCTGGACAAAACATTCATGAACTATGTAGTTGGTCGAAGTTACGGGGGGTAGTCAGTAGGAACGTAAGAAGAAGAGGCAACGCGAGGAGATACTCTCTTTTGGACTGTTGGAGTCGCAAGAATACAAATCTCAGTGCTCCGTAAAAACTTATATAGTTTTGACAATAATTAATTATAAGTTGTATTATACATATAGATAAAGTAAATTTTGTTTATTCAAAGTGCCGTGGCCATTCATATCAACCGTTATATGTTATACTTGTTTATTATACTATACTAAACAAAATCATACTTCAATTTTATAAATGGCTGTACCATTGAACAAATAAATTTAAAGAAAGAAACCTGAATTACGTGTAAATTAGTGTGTCAGCCAGTCGTAGCCGATTGTGGTCCTTTCAGAGACTTTCGCACCTGTTAACCTGCAATCAAGACCGTCAAGCTTGCTGAGCAGACGAGAAGCTACACGCCCAACCCCACACGGAAAGAGTACGGTAGCACCCCTTCATTTGTCTACAAAGGATTAAGCATATAATAAAGTTGTTACAAATGTATTCGTTAGGAAAAAATATATGCTTATCTTTGATAGAGCGTATTATATGTATGTGTGTGTGTATATATATATATATATCGACACACACACACTTGCAAATGACCCCCCCCCCCTTGAAGATGGCCTTTTGGGGCCGAAACATGTAGGCGGTATATCACAATGGCATTTATGGTCACGTGAGCATTTAGTTGGATTAACTACTATATTTGTATTGTCAGCCTAATTTTATTTTGGTTCCAATCACTATCGTACATTCCTCAGGTGTAAGGCAAATGCCAGGGTAAAACTCACAAAGACGGGGCACGGCCCCCACTCTTCGAAAATTTTTGTGTTGCTCTTTGTATTGTTTGTTTTGTGTCGTTCTGTGTATCGTGTGTATGTAAATGTGTACTGTACTACTGCCACCGGGTGGCTACCCAATTGCAGTTAACAAATATATCATATGTCATCAAGTTTCTTTCCTCAAAATGATCATGTGATCGGTTGGAACCCAACACAAGTGTAGATCTAACCAATTTGTGCATCGTTTAAGTAGCCTATTTTTTATGCGAATGCCTGACGAAGTAAAGGAAGAACATTCCTTCCTGTATGATCTACGATACACAGACTTTTTATATGTAAATGTAATGTGTAATAATTAACGGCAAGGCCAGGGGGATATGCAAAACGGTTCGTTTCGGACGTTTGTCCCCTCATGGGTTCCGGCAAACGTTTCAACTTAACGACCGAGTCCGTCAGCCCGGTTACGGGACATTGGTCTGTGATGCGTCTTCTTCCCCCCCCCTTTTTTTTGGGGGGGGGGGGGGACGTCGTACTCACGTGTACCATTTGATCTCGCTGGCCTGTGGACGGTCGCCAGTGAGAACATGTGGTACCTACACATTGGTCTTCGGTGTTCCTCCCTGTTTTGTTAGACTCCAGCTGAAATGTGATCGCACACGGTGATGCACGGGCGGGGAAGTGAAGGGGAAACTGGCGAATGGAGTGGGTAGCCAGCACCCTTCACCCTACCTCGGAACATAGTGTATCCAGCAATACTACCGCTGATGCTCACACCTCGGCTGCCAGTAGTCGACTGAACTGACGCCCCCGCCAATTTAAATGGACTCGTCCGTTTAGCTGAAAGACGTAATCTGGTTTCTGCGCGTGTGCCATCACATTTCAACTGGGCTGTACAGACCGAAGACCGTTTGTAGCCAATGGTCGCGTGAATTTAGGTGGCTGTAACCGTGCCTGTGTAATGGGCGTTGCCTTTGTGATTAAAGTAGTTCGTTTAAGTTTGCAAAGGTAAATGTCCCTGAGATGTGTGCTGTTGAAGCTGTCGGTGACAGTGTGGTTAACTCACAGTTTCGCGGTAATGTAATGAGCTCCTGAAGGCCGAAGCTTAAAACTCTAATAGACCGTTCGTGTTTCTGTCTAAATTCGATTCACCAGTTATCTGAGCAGAAGACATTATGAACGGATTAGGTAATTTTTTTACGAGTCCGTCATTCCACTAACTAGATAAATTGTGTATTATCTTTTTCATTGACGGTAAGTGGTGCGTTGGGAGTATTCGACCGAAGCACGTGGGATTGTTACTGGTACAGACAGGTTGATTCCTTGTAACTGTGCAAGTGTTCGGCTTGATACGAACTTCCGGTGCAGGTACGTTTTGTTACGAGATCCAGAGGTTACTGAACTCAATGGTGGGAACAGTTGCTTCCTTTCTTATATTGTAATTTCTCTTCTTCTTGTCAGCATTTGCTTTGAGAATGCCTTGGCGTAAGAAACCGTCTTTTGTTGTCGTTGTTGAAGTCTCAGATCGTCGGCTGGGAAAAAGGCGTGTAATTGATTCCTTTCTCAACTTTCCATTTTTAGTCTGTTTCTGTGAAGAATTTTCGATTGCCTTACATTGTTACGTTGTTGTACGTTTATTTGTTTTGGGAAATTTATTTTACTTAGAAGTCTGTGGTTAGGAAGCGGGGAGATATTCCGAGTATGCACTGCGGTGGGACGTTGTTCAAATTCTAAGCGATTTCAGTGCATTTCCTTTTGTGCTGTTGGGGACATTTCCTGAAGGCGGGAGGTCGTTTTCCATGTTCCTTTCAAGCAGATGGTTTCGTAGTCAGGACTTACCGCTTTGGCCTAACGTCCCATGCACAGTCTTGGCACAGTCGACAGAACATCTCGTCGTTAAAGACTTTTATGTAGACTTTGTAACGTTTACATATGGCCACCGTTTCGTAAAAAGGATCTAACTGCCACTTCGATCTAATTTGAGTTATGTGCAGCAACTCATTCAATTAATGGTGTTCCGTGATACGCAGAAAGGTGACAACTGCATATACAAGAATATCCAAGATAAGTGTTGGACATCCTGCCTTTCAAAGCATTTATAACATAAAACACGGTACCTTCATCTTTTTTCTTGTGAAACTGATGGTTTGTGGCTTGCTCCATTTTTTACAAAACTGGGGCGATATAACTGTAGCCACATTTTGTGACTGAGAATGTATATTTATTGTTTCGATTTAGTATTAAAATTTCCAGTAAGCTCTTTAGTTTCGAGTAGGTTCTTTACTGTAGTATGAATGTCACCTCTAACGAAATGACGGCCTTGCATTTTGTTGCCCTAATGCTATTCTCGTACCGTCCAGACTGAAGCTTGTAATGATTCAAACGAACTGTTTTGCTACGAAGTGAAGGAAAACTAGAAACATATAATGGACTTCCCGCGTAATTGATACCAAAGTTCTTTGTTGTTGCACCCGCTTTCACTGTCTAAATACTACTTGTTACTTGTAGCTAGTTTTGCTGGAAAGTATACGCATGCGATACCGCTCGGACACAGTCCTGACATGAGTTTATGGGTCTGATGTCACAATTATGTTCAGCTCCGTTCGTCTTGGCTTAAACCGGGATTTAAATTCATTGCAGTTCCTTAGCCCTAGAGCTCTCAGTTAATGATTTTGACTTGACGTTTCCAATTAACGGTGAATGTTGTTTGCATGTATACTTTGTAAAAGCTGGGTGTGGCATGGCTAATAATATAGGATTTGTTTGTATTGATTGACAGAGGTAAACAGGAACAAGGATGCCAGGGGTGGAATTTTCATTATTTCAGCGAGCGTGAATTGTTGATGAGACTAGTCAACAGCCTTTCAGGCTGAAAAGTACTGAAAATCGTCATTATAATTTTGAGGTGTAGTGATATTCTTGTTTCGTTTGTTACAGGTAAGCTGATGTTGAAGCTAAGCTGCTTGTGACGTGAGTATTTTGTGCCTTTGTGCGTTAGTGATTAATGACACGTGCAACTCGAAATTTTGCACCACGTGCTTTGTCGGAACCTAAGAGGATTGTTTTTAAAAAATACGGTCATAAACAAATTGTGGAAACTGTTACGGTTTGATTTTAACGTTACATTTCAGATCTTGCAGTACAATATAGACGTCCAAATTGGTGAGCATATTAATAGTATAGTGAAAGAAGGTCAAGGTAATGTCCATGTGGGTCCTGAAGGCTTTGGGGGCGTATAGGGCTAGCTGCACTCTTGATATCGGCCATTTATTTGCCTGTGGAAGAGCCCCCGGTACCTATCAGTAGTGTAACGTAAATGAAGCTGAAACTAAACCTCTCTCTTCCTCACGAAGACCTCATTAGGTCACGTGAGGCTCGACACATGCATGGCCATTGCCTAGGCGCGGGTGGGTAGTGATCTTTGCTTTCTGCGCCATTACTTTTTGATACCATGCTCCCCGCGTCTATCGCATATCAGGTTTGGTCCAAGACCCATTCTTGACATGGTAAAGGGAAGAATGACTACTTGGAGCGGAGTCTTTACTGTAAAGTTAACTGGTCCTCAGTCAAGAACCCTGCATTCTATAGATCCCAATGGTTCATTAACGCATTCACAAGCGCCCGCCACCCGTCCCTGCCCTAGCCAAATCAAGAAGGGGAGAAGTATTACCTTTGTTAATGCCAAGTGACGTGTATTCAAGCTTTCCGGTCAGTACTTACGAACAGAATGTAAGCTCAGGGTGATGCACGCTGCAGTCCCATGTAGTTCCTTGCTGCTTACGGACAACTTCTAGCAAAGCCTCGAACTTTTAATTTGTCGTGTCGTCGTCCCCCCCCCCCCCCCCCCCCCCCCACATTTTTTTTTTTTTTTTTTTTTTTTTCCCCCCCGCTTTTTTTTTCCGGTATTTTTTTTTTTTTTTTTTTTTTTTAAATAATTTTTTTTTTTTTTTTTTCGAAAAACATATCGTTTATGAGATAATGTGGAAAAATATAACACAGCCAGAGAGAGAGAGAGAGAGAGA
>Ga0123355_10013697_pt1 | contig 12633 bp, 19 predicted proteins | sample TergutEmb28metaG_3_FD_89872 | JGI IMG/M metagenome (GOLD analysis project Ga0123355, IMG submission 89872) | Embiratermes neotenicus P1 segment gut microbial communities from Petit-Saut dam, French Guiana - Emb289 P1 | ecosystem: Host-associated > Arthropoda: Insects > Digestive system > Gut ...
GCTCTACGTACAGGCCGGAACAGAGGAAAGGTAGGGGTAGGGTGGTCAAACCAGTTCCGGGCTCGTAGATATGCTCGGATGAAATCAGAGCAAGTTAATGTGTTGGTACGCAGGACCGGCACACTACAAAAAATTCATGCTGGTACAATACTTTCAACAAGTATAACATGTCACAGAAAAAATGGAGACATGTTCACAACTCAGGATGACAGAAGAAGAATGAAAAAATATCTGCAGAATTAACAATTCATTTTGGTTCATACAGTATGGTGCAACATTCCTGACTAAACATAAAATTTGAGGTTTACATGACAGTGAAGATTCAGTATGGTCTTCTGAACTGTAAATGTGCAGTCGGACAGGAAGTTATATGCTTTTGGATCAACCTGGTGGTTCACCCTTCCTACCTTAAGTTCCTGCAGCCACCTGACTGTAAACTCATTTGTGCGTAACGGATGTTTCAAACCTCAAAGCAACGTATAAAATGTCACTGTCCATGTGCACACATGAAGAACTGAACTGCCAAGACACTCACACTTATATTTAATACTGCATAACAATAACATTAAAAATGCACAAGCAAAAAATATTTTTGACAATGTGTATAACTAATGAGTTATGGCATGCATTCCCTTTTGAGTTAAGGATGTTGTTTCTTGAAACACTTTGTAACATTTTGTCATCCATATCAATGCTTAAAGCATGCATACCTTCAGTCTTTGTATTATAACTTACAAAATGGGTCAGCCCCATCCTTGATGCTGCTGCACTGCAAATGCTAGTAAAACCTTGCTTCTTGCCCAACATCTTTGCCCTTCGCTCCCTTGCCTTCTGAGCTTCAAGGGACCTGCGTATTGCCTTCTCTGCCTCCGTCTCTTTCGCTCTTTTCTGTCGTTTCAGGACAGCATCTCGATGCCTTTGTTGTGCAATTTGTTCAGGAGTTAAACGAGCTCTACGTTCTCGAGCCCGCTGTGCATCTCGCATCCGGCGAGCTAAAAACAAATCATGTATCTCTAGATAGAGAGGAAGAAGGGAAGAGAAGATGAGGAAAATGATGTAAGCACTTACTGTGGTTTAGACAGACTATATTTTCTTTACGATTACACTAACTCAAAAAATATTAACAGAAATGAAAGTTTCTGTTAGTAAATTTTCACCTTATACTTTCATTACTGTTATTGTGGTAACACTATTACACAGGGAGTGTGTGTTACTATTGTGCATGTGTGTGCATGAGAGAGCTGGACTTCTCCATTTCCTCTAGTTTCCAGCATTCACCTGGCTATAATTTGTGGTCTAATGTGAGACACTATCCCACCATTTCTCTGGAGTGACTGACAAAAACCACAATAAACATGTCAACATGAGCAGTCTCCAGGTCCAAGATCTGAAATCGGGGCTTCATGTCAGGTTGGTCCAACATCAGATCTTCACTCAGGGACAGGCAATCCTGAGGTTCAGCATGACAATACTGAGCTTGGGTTACCATTATCATTAAATACTAATAAACAAACAATGCTATTCCTAATAATATTTCAAAATTCTCACATTATCAATTGGGTAATAACTTCCACATTATAATCATAAACCATAATACCATTAAAATCATTAGCTATATTCCATACATATCTAAATCATAAAATGCATATACATATTTATGAAATATGAAAGAGCACTATCACATGAAACATAGTAGGTAGACTAATGCAATATTCATGAATGTTTCTACCTTTGTTATCAGATACTTGGTGTAAACTGCAACTGTTAACAAAATACAGAGCGTATCTTTAAGCTTTCTCCCTTAGCTTGGCAGCTGTCACAGGAGCATGATCACATATCAAACATGATCTGCCAGAAATTTTGTGTTCAATTTCCAAACCCCCCCCCCAAGTGGAACAAATCCTGTTTTATTGAAAGGTCACACAGCTGACCTCCTGCTTCTATGCCAACCTTACATGTTCTGAAAATATTTCCTGACACACACAATACAGCTCATCTTGAAATAATGTCTCTTTTCAAATATCCCACCATTTCTTCCATTTAAAGTGGACTGCCATATAATTTCTCCCCTTCAGTTGATTCCATGAATAGTGGCGTCTGGATTCATTTAATGTAATGATCGAAATTTGTTTGTTCAACAAACAAAAGCCCCATCACATTCATACTCAAAACATTGTATGGTCATGTAAAAGAAGCTTCATTAGAATAGAACAAAAAAGAATAGTACTTGGGTTTGAGTCCTTCTGGGCCCAAAGCACATATGCCTTAAAACAGGCCCTTTGTGCCCCATGATCTTACACTAGGTTAAAGGAGCCCTGTTCCTTTACAGAAGTTCCAGATGGCCCCTATATTTAGGTACATAATATCCTCAGGGTCCAAAAAGAAGGAAGCCAGATATGCATGTCTGAGTGAAGCCAAAGCCTCACACTTGCACAAAATGTGGACTGAGGTTTCCTCCTCCGTACCACACTTTCTACAAGTGAGGTTGTTACTCAACCCCATTACATAAAGATGTATTCTCAGGGTGTTATGTCTGGTAAGAAGGCCAGTGACAACCCTGGATTGTGTCCTATTAAAGGAGAAAAATCGAGCCTTTGTAGCTGTGCTAGGGACTGAATTCAATTTTCAAGCCTGTCTCTAACTGCTACAAGGACTTCACCACATTGCTAAATGTTGGTTGTCCACCCAGTGCTTAATTTTATTTCTGATATTCTGCCTAGAGACCCCCTGGGATGGCTCAGGTCCTATGACCTTCTGAATAGAAACACCCCTTGCAAGCTTGTCAGCGATTTCATTTCCTCATACCCCAGCATGTCCACGGACCCAATACAACCCCACAGTGTGTTGGGTAGATAGCTTCATTAACTGCATGGGGATTTTGCAACACCAATACTTGTTATTCTGGCTGTTTACATTCCTACCTAGTGTAAACCATGCATCATCCAAAAATAACCAAAGATTTTATAGTTATTATGTCCAGCACTGAAACTGAAATTTGAACATTTTTCACTCATCTGTATACTGTTCTCCCAGAAAGCACTGTTGAGAAAAGATAATTTTACATACTTTCAACTACACTTCTTCCATGATGGAAAAGTATTTTAAACATATTGTTCAACAGAAAAAACTTCTTGTATGCACTGATCTGTGCACTATGAGACGACATACAACTAGGTAAACACCTACATATTCAACAGCAGATTAGAAGATGCAAGTCCCAGCTGCAGCACATTGACTGAGGGACATTTATTTTCCTATGCTAGGGAATTGATTGCAGATACACACTGTATGGTTAATGTCTACTCTCTTTCTCTACCTGCAATCTCTTCTGGAGTCTGATTGGCCCTCCTTTCCCTTGCCTTCTGAGCTTCTAGAAGTCGCTGCCTCTTCTTCATGTCCTCCAATTTCTTCCCCTTCTCCTCCTCATCCTCATCCTCCTCCTCCAACTGCAAGCCATCTAGTATCACCTTCTTTGTCTTAGGCATTGGTTCAGGCTACTTTCTTCTTCTCATTGTATTATAATACACTAAAACAGAGATGCAAGCAAGCAATTACTGTAACAGTAACATCTATGTAGAGGTACCAAGTTTGGTTCCCAGCTGGTTCACTAGTTGTCTTCTGTTTTTTTGTGCTTCACAATTAATGCTGGGATATTATCAGAAATATATTATGACCATGTCTTTGAAAGTTCTTGGCTACTAAGCCTACACGATCTTTCCACTTCACCAGACACCACATAAACTGTGCTCTAGAGTCAGCATCACCAAATAATGTACTCAACAGAAATGTACAGTAAATCATAACAGTCAGCTCTGACTATATGGGTGATCACAAGCTATCACAAATTGGAATTTAACACAAAATTATGATATAGGAATAGTGATGGAATGAAGCACAGCAGAATTGAACCTATCTGCCAGTACTACTTGGCCACAGTAATTTCCATAAATATGGTCAGTACTGAAACAGAGTGTAGTCTGGTGATATACACACAGGCCATTCTATCAACATGAAAGTCACAAACTTGCAACATCCTCATGGAAAAACTGTCAGTACCAACTGAACAAGAGGATGGATAGTCATACTTCATAGTCTTGTGCCTGGATGCTCTCTATACTAGCACAAGAACTATTTAGCAGTACAATCAACAAAAGCTCTCATGACAACTTAAGACCCATACTGAAACAATGAATCAGCAAGGAAGCAATATTTAGCATTACATTTCTTCCATACTAGTAAAACATTTTCAACTACATACCGGAGGCTTTAAATATTTCAGAATATCTACATCCTCATGTCACCCACTGCTACATCATTATACTCCAACTTCAGCTTCAAGGAGTATGGAATTCAAGGCAGTGGATGTGAAGGCAGTTTACAAGTAAGGAAAAACTGGTCATAGACCTGTCCATCTTCACCTATTCAACTGTTGTGGCCATCTCATTCAGCATTAAATAACCACTGCAGTTCACACAGCATGCTTAAATAACCTAAAAATCATGCAACTACACAAAAAACATGACTTCAGTTAGGATGCAGCCAGTTTCTGAGGTGAACACTTGGTAAACTAGACAGAAATATGAGAAGCAAATACACTTCAATTCATAAAAAGTGCAACCTCCATGCAACAGTTATTCAAAATCTGACCTCCATCCCTTTTAAGACCAAAATGTAATAGTCTTGTACACAAAAATTAACTTTGAAGTGGATCTTGGTTGATAGCAGATTCAATCTTTGTTTAATTTGTGACTAAAAACAAGATGGTTCTATTTTAACACTTTCCTGAAAGAATTAATCAACAACAATTACAGGCCTAACATTTTAGCATATTACACGTCACATTAAACCTACGTTAAAACTACTTGCTACCTGTATATCCTTGCCTGGAGATGTGAACAGGTGTAACAATAAGTTAAAAATAGGTCAAATGTTAAGTCACAAAATATTTTAAACAGACACAACTAATTTCTTCAAAACTTATGTAGACATTACGCAACAAGACAGGCACTGCACCTATAACATAACACTCCGGCACTTCTGCATAACTCATGTTCCCATGGAAAAGTAATATGTATCAAACAATGTGTGTGTGTGCATCTGTATCTGTGCCTTAGTTATCTAACACACAAACTGCAACTTTTCTACACTCTATGTCACTGTCATCTGTGACCTATTTGGCTCTACCATATTTTTCCAGATTATAAATGGCATTATTTAAAAAAAAAATTAGGGAACATTAGATGTGATTTGATTTTCTCTACAACTTCTGTCTGAAGAATTCCGCAAAGTTTTACTAATTTACATAGATCTTCATGCAAATTATGTGTTATTCTTGCCAGATTCTAATCAAGCATGAATTTTCTTGACAGATTTTCATAAAGTCTTCAGATATCAAATTTCACAAAATCCATCCAGTGGGAGCCGAGTTGTTCCAAACAGAGACACAGACAGACAGACACACAGACATAAAAAAACTAACAACTGCTTTTGCAATTTGGTGATGCCTGAAAATGTTGCTTTATACAGCTAATAATCTCCATTTCTGTTACACGCATGTACCACAAGTCCAAGTACGTTTGCTCTGATCTATACATGATCTTACCAGACCTCAAATTTTTGCCAACCAGACTTTGTATCCAAATGCCGAGGGCAGACATTTCCACCACGTCCTGTAATGGAAAGTATTTGTTATTCACTTAAGTAACAGCATGACTAAGAAAGAGGACTGTGCTCTTCTGGGCTATTATGCAATGTGCAATGGTAATACATCACTGACGTTTCAAGGCAACCTACAGGTTCGATCTTCAAGGGGCAAGATTTCTGACCCTTTAAGATGGGATTACCCCTCCACACTGCATAATAGCCCATAAGAGCACAGTTATCATCTACTTTAATACGGAAGCCTGAAATCTCACTACGACCAAGAAAGTTTCTCATGTCATTATATTCAAGTAACACCTTCATGTACAGTGTGTCCATTTTATCATGTCCCTAAACAAGGCAGCTTTAGCACATAGGAAGCCACAAATTTTGTCTATTTTACTCCTGCAGTTCAACTTAGGGAAAGTGCTGACCTCCTGCTTCTATGCAGGCATCACACGTTCTGAAAGTATTTTCTGGCACACAAGAGAGCTCGTCTATAAATATCAGAAACTTCCCTTCAAATATCGTCTTTCAAATAATGTGGAATGGTCACATAAACTTTCATCATTTAGTATATCCCACTCATAATAACTGCATGGATTCAAATCTGAGAGATCTAGGATGCCAATATCCACATTGATCAACTGTTTACCACATACAGTAAAAGTCTGTTTATCAAGGCACTGAATAATCCACAAAGCTCTATTAACGATAAATATACAGAGGTCCAAGAAACTGCACTATTCCATCTAGTGGCAGCACCCAGCATAAACTCTGAGATATCAAGAATCAAAAGTTGATCACGACTATTTATATGATACATTTATGTAAGTGAACAATTAAAGAGCCATGGCAAAATAATGCATCCTGGCATCATCTTAATTATTTTAAATCATACATATACCATGTTATGTAAGTAGTGATGAAAATGGAACAGAAAAGTGCAGCATGGAAAGAGGATAGGATGTTAGGTGACAAATTAAATGGGTGAGTTTGTCCATGAGGTTTCTAGGTACACTAAGATGCAGCATGTTTAAGTTCTAACATCTCAAAAGTTGTAATTTCCAGCAACCCATTTATCCTGGAGGTGCCAGACAAACCTGCTGTTACTTAACTCTTCTAGGGCAGTCACTGACAGGCTTGCTATGAGGGCCATGGCATTTTCCTGCATATATTTTTCCCATTTACATTAACTCTCTGAATAAGTAAAATCAGATTTCTTCAAAAAACATGAGCCCTATAATTTTGTACAGATTCACTGCACACCAGGCTCCATAAACATCAGGCAAAGGAACTTCATGGACTACACAGAGCTTTTCTGAACACCAAGATCTATTATTGTAGCATTTTATATTCCAATTTAATGTACAACTTGGCACCAAACAGAAGTACAGCAACTGAACACCCTTGTTCACAGAATACACTTCTCGCATTCAATGGCCACCTGTCCCCTATGACTTGTAACACAATGAGTGCTACCTCACATTACAGTTCCGATACAACACAGAACATTTCAACCAACTCACTTCCACAAGGTATTCTCCTTTCTTCCTGTGCTCAGGGATATGGGCAAATGGACTATCTGTACAACATGTATGGTTTGTAACATTAAACAGTATATTAACGAGAACATTTTGTTCTTCAGACTGTGTACTTAAGGTAACAAAGTGTGGTCCTCTGAGTTCTATCACCATAAAGTCTACAGGTGGAATTTAACACAAACAATGTATGAGGTGCGACAATTTAATTCCCGGAATAGTCGCTACATGTCGCTGGGATGTTGAGTCAGGCAAACTTATGCACTCAAGCATGTATGGACACGTTCCAACTTGTGTTTACATGAATCACAGACCAAATGAGTTGTTTGTTCCCAAGCAGAAGAGGAAGTAGTACATGTCCATGGTATACAGTTGGCGGAGAAAGAGTGATAAGAATCTGGAGCAGCGGATAAAAATCAAGTTTTGTGTGAAGATTGGTAAAAGTGCCCGTGAAACATTAGCCCTATTAACAGTGGCTTATGGTGAATATGCTATGAAGAAATCGAGTGTTTTTGAATGGCACAGGTGATTCAAGGAAGGGCGAGGTGTGCAAGACTAAGAAGTGGGCAGCCAAAAACACAAAGGACAGATGCATATGTGGACAGAGTACAGACCTTTGTGCGCTCAGATCGAAGAGTAGGTGTGAGAGTAATAGCAGAAAAATTGAATATGAATAGGGAAACAGTGCGACAGATTGTAAAGGAAGATTTGGGAATGAGAAACATTTCCGCAAAAATGGTGCCCCAAATCTTGATAATTGACCAGAAACAACGTCGGCTTTACATTTCATCTGATCTTTTACGCAATGCAGAGACGTGTGATAGGGTCATTACCGGTGATGAAACGTGGTGTTTTCAATACAACCCGGAAACAAATTGACAGAGCATGCAGTGGAAAACACAGAATTCACCTTGGCTGGAAAAAGTACGCATGTCTTGGTCACAGATCAAGACCATGCTTGTGTGTTTCTTCGATCACAAGGGGATAGTTCCCTATGAATTCATTGCACAAGGACAAACAGTAAATCAACAGTGTTATTTTGAAGTGCTGATGAGGTTACGGGAATGTGTTCGGAGGAAAAGACCCCGACTCTGGCCTCATAAGTGGATTCTCCACCATGACAATGCCCCTGCGCATGATGCGTTAAGAGTTTGTGAGTTCCTGGCTAAGAACTCCATTACAAATAAGGACCATCCACCTTATTCATCTGACTTAGGCCCCTGCGATTTTTGGATCTTTACAAAATTAAAAAATGCCCTGAAGGGACAAAGATTTGCTGACCTTTCTGATATCCACCTGCGAGATAATCCGGAAAATGATTTTCAAGACTGTTTCCGGCAGCGGCACCATCGTCTCACGAAGTGCACAGCTTCACAAGGAGAGTATTTCGAAGGAGACTGTGGCCGTTAGTGCAGAGGTATGAAAATTTTGCTTTCACCGGGCCATTCCGGGAATTAAATTGTCGCGCCATGTACACTGGTTAGGAGATTGACAATAATTACTGGAAATACTAAAATGTACTCATGACTCCAGTTCCATTACAAGATGATGAAATTCATTCATACCTGCTGACCAAATGCGGGTAGGAGAATTAATTTACTTTCACGTGTCTCCTGGTCAGGCACTATACAAATTTCTAGTTTTATAAGGAGACCTCTCTCCTTACTTACATTACACCACTCTGTTATCAAGTAATCTTAAAACAAATTTATTGACTGCTCAGAAATGTCACAAATCTGATCGCTACTTTACAAAACTGGAACCTTTACAGATACTTATTTCGTCGAAACTCCTGTATTGTCATAAAACAGAAAGAATAATTACAGAATACTGACAGATAACAAACATCACCTATTGGTTTACCTTTATTCGTTTAAATTCTGCCATGGAACACAAAATTACTAACATTTTTTAAGAAAAATATTCGAGATATAAACATTACGAGTATCGAGACGTCAACTGCAACAGAAACCTACTTCGCAATTTCCGGACATATTGACGTATCTACCAACATCCACCGATATTCCCACCACAGATTATTACTTGGACCTGTCTGTGTACCAAAAAATCTATGCACGGTACGCCAGATCGTGGTCAAAGAGTATATACTGCGAGTCGACTGAACAATATGAAACATATGTCTAAAGTCTTTAACACATTTGTACGTTGTGCTATTCGTTCATTTAGTAGTCTGTCTTACGACAGGTCCAAAGCGAGCTCTCCACATATCTAGAGCTTCCGCCTTCAAATGAGAGTATCATCTCCTTTCCTAAAGGTCATCCAGTAGCTTCCTACGTCTTCTTCCTCATCTTCCTGTCACTTCTATTCCCCCTTTTATCTTTCCTTTAATAACCCGTTGCAGAAGGCAGTTTGTACGCAAAATGTGACCAATCCAATTAGCCTCCCGTTTACTTATTTCATGCAGGATATTTCTCTGCTCCTTGACTTTAAGTACTACTTCATTTCTCACATGATTGGTCCAACTGATCTTTTCCATCCTTCTCCAGCACCACATTTCAGAACTCTCCAGTTGTTTCTGATCTGCTGCCCGAAGCGTCCAAGTTTCAGCACCATATAAAGCTATGCTCCAAATGTAGCATTTTACTAGTTTCTTCCTCAATTTTAAGTCCAATGTGCTAGTAAAAAGAGTCTTCTTCTTGTTGAATGCAGCTTTCACCATAGCAACCCTAGATTTAATTTCACAAGTACATCTTCCATCATTTGTTGACATAGTATCCAAATATTTAAAAGATTCCACATACTGTAGTTGTTTTTGGTCTATCATATTTTTACTGGGAATGGATATCTTGTAATTCTCATTACTTTTGTTTTTTCCACATTCACTTCCATTCCATAGCACCTTCCAATTTCAATTAGTTTATTAATCATATCCTGTAGCACCTTTTCTTACTTAGCCAGTAACACAAGGTCATCTGCATATTTCACAGTCTGAATTATTTGCCTTCCTATTTTGAAGTCTTCAAACCTTTCCAGAGTTTCCTTGGTATGGCATTTGCTGTACAAGTTGAACAGAATTGGTGACAAACAGCATCCTTGTCTAACTTCTCTTCCAATCTTCACATTTCTTGTCTCCCCTCAGTTCAGTCGTACTTTAACACTCTGAGCCATGTACAAGTTCCTAATCAATTTTCTTTCACTCCAGTCAATACCAGTTCCCTCTAGGACCTGTGTTAATTTGGTCCAGTTGACTCGGTCAAATGTCTTCTGCCAGTCTATGAAGCAAACACATAGTTCCACGTCTTGCTTCAAGGTTCGTTCTGATATTATTCTCAGCATCCAAATTGCATCCCTAGTTCTTTTTCCAATTCTAACTGATCTTCTCCGAGTACACCCTCAATTTTCAGTCAATCTTTCTTCTAAATATCTTTGCTACTATCTTTGCTGTATGTGCAATAAAGCTGATTGTGCAATGGTCACTGCATTTTGTAGCTTGTGGCTTCTTCTTTGAAGCAATAATTGTGATTTCTGTGAAGTCCTTGGACCGCTCTCAAGTTTCATGGTGTTGATCAATTTTTTTACTATTTTCAAACCACCTTCTCCCTATAATTTGAGCACATCTCCAGATACATCATCATCTCCTGTAGCCTTCTTATTCTTCATTTCCTTGTTGGCTTTTTTCACTTCACTTTGCAAAATATGTGGGCCTTTCTCGTCCATATCTACTTCCTCTTCAGGTTCGACTTCTAGGGTTTCTGGTTGATTAGGTCGATTGTATAGTTCTGTAATATAATTCTCCCAAATTTTCAGTATTTGGCTTTGATCTACTATTCTATTACCTTGGGAGTCCTCAATGTCAGTATTTTGAATCTCTTGGGTCTCCTTCCAGCCTAATTCTTTTCTCTTCATGCACATCAAATCATAATGTCCTGTTCTTCGAAATTCCATAATCTCGTTACATATGTTCTCAAGATATTCTTTTTGGCATTATCTGAGTTTCTTTTCAATTCGTCCCTCAGCTTCCTGTTATTCTTTCTACTCTCTTCAGTGTTGACATTCTTTCATTTCCTTCTTTCATCCATTTTACTGATCATTTACTGTGTAATCCATGGTTTCCTTGCTCTCTTCTCGACTCTTCCAACCAGATCACTGAAAGTACCTAACACACATTCCTTTATATGATTCCACTGCACTTCAACATTCCCACTTTTACAACTAATTGCAATGACTTTCTCTTCTAGATTATCTTCACTCTGTCATTGAGCATATAATTTCTCCAAATCCCATCTTGGTCTTCTCTTTTGGAATCTTATAATTTTCTTCAATCTGGTACAGATCTTGGCAACTAGTAAGTTGTGGTCAGAGTCAATATCTGCCCCAGGCAGTGTCTGCACATCCTTCACACTGTTTCTGAAATCAATGCTTCACAAGTATGTAGTCCAAATGATGGTGACTCTGATCTCCTGGTGCCTTCCATGCGTACGTCTTCTCTTAGGCTTCCTGTACCATGTATTTATGACAATCAGTCCATTTGTTTCACAAATGTTATTAAGCATTTGAACTCTGTGATTCTTTCTTCCTAGGCCATGCGGTCCGACAATATTCCTATATGATTCACCTCCATCAACACTTCACACAACTTCATTATATGCTCTGATGTTAGCATGTACACTTGCATCAACAAAATACTTATCGGGTCTGCCTGTAATTTAATAGCAATGATTCTATCATTATAAACAATCTTCTTAACGACACTTCTCACTATACTTTTATGCACCACTATTGCCACACCTCTTTCAGCCTGTTCATCTCTGGAACAATACTGTATAATCACCACTTCTTTTTTCACCTTGTTCAGAACCATTGTACTTCACTGACACCTAGAACAGACACCTCATTCTTCTGCATTTCCTTTTTCAAATTTTCCAATTTGCCTCCTCGTTTAAAGGTTCTTATGTTCCACGTTCCAATCTTGTAGCTGTACTGTTTCTTCTTCTTTTCATTGTAATCCTTCTTGTTGTAGCACCTGCTGCTTGATATTTCCCTTAGAAACAATCCCCCCTACCCCTCAGAGATCCGAATAGGGGAGTAGGTTATGTCTGGATTGTTTTGTCTCCAGAGGAAGCACTTCACATATATATCTACACACACACGCACGCACGCACGCACACACACACAGGCAGGTTATAGAGGGATTCCAACCCAAGAAAGCACCAGGGCCGAACGGAGTTACTAACGAGATACTAAAACTGATATTCAAAGCTATACCCAAAACAATGACAGCACTATACAACGAATGCCTTAGAAAAGGATGCTTCCCTGAAAACTGGAAAATAGCACAGATACTCCCAATAATTAAACCTGGAAAGGAACACAATTCGGACCCGTCAAAGTACCGCCCAATTAGCCTACTCAACACAGAGGGCAAGGTTTTAGAAAAATTGCTAAGTAGGAGAATAATGCATTACTTATATAAAACTGAAGTCCTTAACAA
>Ga0123355_10013699_pt1 | contig 12632 bp, 10 predicted proteins | sample TergutEmb28metaG_3_FD_89872 | JGI IMG/M metagenome (GOLD analysis project Ga0123355, IMG submission 89872) | Embiratermes neotenicus P1 segment gut microbial communities from Petit-Saut dam, French Guiana - Emb289 P1 | ecosystem: Host-associated > Arthropoda: Insects > Digestive system > Gut ...
AACCTGTGGTATGGAGTGGCCCTTCCTGTTAAGAAGAAATAAAATAGGGTAACACAGGAAAGTTACAGGATATGAAGAATATTACATTTGCATACTGCATGCTAAAGGGTTGGTTATTATGGCCTACTTTTCTCCAGACCACTTGATAAGTTCTGTGGATCTTGGTGGGACAATTTTATGATTCTTTGACTGTTGTTTAACAACACTAAAAAATTAATGTTTCTTTCTTTAATGATGATTTCAGTTACAGACATTACACAGCATCAGTGACAGACGAATAAACAAATGAATGTTGAGTGCTTGTGGAACATTACTGTCCATGGAAATATGAACCATGACATGTGTAACATAAAAACCTCTGTTGCAGGTCCCTTGATCACAAGCTTGCTTGCCTGTAAGATACGATTTCCTTGAAAATGCTATAACAATGGTTTCTACTAATGTATTTTTTCTGGAATACATAAAAATTGCCAAGGGGCTTGGCAGGAATTCATGAACGATTTCCCTGCCTGTTGTATCACTTGATAGCCTGAGTTTTTCTAGTTCAGCAAGGACAGTTAAATTGCTACCAAGCAATCACACAGAGACCAGCATATGGCATGATATGTCATTTGCCAGTATATTTTAGAGACAAGCATCTGGCGATGTAGGATGATAAAAGTTTGTATATATGTACAGAATTCAAATGTTGATACAGTATACATGAAATAAAAACAAACATATAAAATATAATTATAAAAACAAACATATAAAATATAATTAAGAATGAATAACACTTGCCAAGTGATGGACGTGCCAGTTCTATGAGTGATCTAAATGAAGCTCATGAAGCAATTACATTCTGTGGAGCATACCTTGAGATCTCAGCAGAGAACAATTACCATTAAGTTCTAGAAGTGAAATGGATGATACCATAAGGTATGCCTCAGACGGGCACATTGTATGTCCTGTGATGACACCGTACAACAAAAGTAGCTACCACATAGTTGGGCACGTACTGTAAGTCCCTTAAGACACATGATCACCAGTGTCCTGTATCGTATGTGTTTTATTTCCTTGTTGGATGGCCCATCGGAGATGGTTAAAAGGTAAAGGTAAAGTTCACCCTAGAACAGGCCATGAAGGCACAGCGGGGGAGTAGATGTATAGCTGTACACTTTTATTAGCTTTGGAACTAGATGGGGTGGGTGGTCAATGCCACATCAGAGCTGCTTTACACTTGGAAAGACCCAGTATCCATAGCATAAGAGGCTGGATGGGCCCCAGTGCCAGTCTGCACAGGTGCAGAAAATCTGCCCCCCCCCTCCCCCCCCAGGATTCAATCCCTGGACCATCCAGCCCATAGCCAGTCGGTATACCGAATATGCTATCATGGCTCACCATCTAAGATGGTTAAAATTTCAAAATGAAATACAATGTTGCCTTGCCTTGTATCCATATACTAGATTTCCTGTATGTCTTGTTTGCAATGGTACTTCAGCACGAATTGAACCATTTATATGAGTGATGTGGTCTTTATTTTCATATTTGTACGTAGAATCAAACAGCGCTGTGTTATTAGGCCAGAAGACTTCTAAAAATCGCTGGTGATGTAACCTGAAATACAGAAGAAATTTGTGACTTCTCAATTTAAAGCTGTATGACACTGCTGGCAAAAACATGGCTCTTGAAAGTCAGCATATAATTTTTACTCATTGTACAGTAAAAATTTGCAGCATAAAACTGCCTATTTATTGAAACTTCAATTACTGTTTCATAATGCTCTGCCCTATCTAACAGGCAGTTCTTCTGTACCTGTCCTGTGATTTGGTACTTCCCCATTGACAACTTCAAGTGTGAACTCAGAAATAACGTGACAGACTACTGGAGGTGTCTACCTGATTATACAGGGTGTATTTTAGTTCCATGTAAGAGTGCTGAGCAGTGCTGCATGTACTTGGCACATAAAAAAAATCTGTCTATGCATATTTGTTAACTTGGAGGAGCTCAGCCAAGGAAGTGATGACAATCACAGAAGGGCTTATTTAAGATATGCAACCACTTGTGAAGCAGACCAGTTGGTACTTACATGTGTGTTGAAACTTTGAAGTTCAGTCCAACATGTGGTATTGTAGAAAATGGGGTAGTTGTGTTAATCTTGCCAAACATGTTGGCAAAACTGTTATAATCTACATTACCTCCGGCGATAAAGTGGCTTTCAGGGCACGAGAGTACAGCCCTGCAAAACAATGGTATTACATTGAAGAATAACTAAGGGGAAAATTTGATGACTGTTAATTAATGTATAAAAGACGAAGCTTTCCCACAATGAGTCATGAAGACTCAGAGGGGGGATGGAATGCTGGGTTTCCATCCTTACTCTGACATTTGGCACAACTGGGACTGCAGAGTTTTCAGCTCTAAGCGACGGCCGCAATTTACCCCCAAATAAATCCCCCTGTACTCAATTCTGTTAGAGACTGAGTGGACCCCAGGGCTACTGAATGTGGACAGAAGGAATAGGTTACTTGATACTTTCCAAATGCTGTACTGGGAATTGAACCTGGAACCTCCTATTTTGTGGTGTAGTGACTCAACCAACTGCACCATGGCAGGGGATAATTTAATGTCCAAATATTTAATAGAACCACGGTTCAACAATAATGCTAATCTGGAATCAGGCAAGTATATTACCAAAATTAAAATAAATAAAAATGACAATACATTTCTGAAATGAATACACATAGCCACAAGTGCACACAAACACAATAATACCTGTGCCGAACTATACCATGTAGTGAGCTAGTTTATGCAACACATAGCTTTCACAGGTCTGAAAGTTCCAAGTTCCACCCAAGTTTTAAAATATTCTAATAAAAATAATGGATAAATAGTGATAATTTAATCAAAATAACCAGCACTTCGAATATTTTGCATGAGTCACACAAAATTCAAAGATTTCAATGGTTCTTTGAAAATGCTTTTTTTTTTTTGTATTTGTGTAAACTCTGCAGTCCTTATAGTTAACAAAGGAAAACTCACCTGGGAAGTATAAAAGGTATTGCATTGTGATATTTACAACAATCAATGTTCATATCTATAATATGTCAAAATTTCAAATTCTTGCACCAACATGATTGTAGACTTGTCAACACTACTATTATGAGTTCCTACCTCATAAAAGAAAACTATCATTTTACAGTACAAATAAATATCAAAACAAAAATACTTACCTTGCAAGTGAAGGTTTTTCTAGAGTATGGATAAACAAGTAAAGATGTTTTTTAAATATGCATCTTCATTAGAATTTGAAGAATATATTGAAGCATGTGTGAAAAATATTTCTTACATTTTTAACCATTTTGACACACACACACACACACACAAATGCACACACATGCACATAAGTGCATACACATACATGTGCCCAAATGCATATGCATGTGCAACTGTGAATACAACACAAATGCATATGCATGTGCACATGCATATATACATACACACTCACAAATTCAGTCACATGCGTGGAATATTAAGCATAGTAACTTTGACTGTACTGTAGTGTACACAGTAACTTAGTAATGATGATCATAAATACTGAAGAAACTTACTGTACTTTGTGATAGACATCATCCTTGTCATAATACAGTTTTGCTACCAAAGTAGATTCGTTATATTTGGGTGTGTTTAGAATGTAGAGCAGATCAATTAATTTGTCTCCACGATTCACTTTTAAAACATGGGACACTGATTTATAGTTGATCTTTCCCCATTTAAAACTCAGATTTCCATCAATTTTGTCTGGCATGACACTGAACTGTAACAAAACGTTAACATAATTTAATAAGTAGTGCATCCAGCTCTATAACAGAAGTGTGAATACATGTGCACAGGCGTGCACGTGCGTGCACACACACATGCACATGCGCACACACACACACACACACTGCATTGTCACTGGATGTTTATAACACCTTATTCAATTTCATGTCTCCATGTGGCAGAAACAGAACCATTTGAGGAACAACCAACATTGGATTTTGCTCTGCAGGTTTGTAACAAAATACATAAGCACTTGGTGTTACATAAACTGAGGGTGAGTAAGGCAGTATAAGAGTTCTTTACTGAGAACTAGACAACACTTATCTAAAACATAAAAACTATGCTTGTATTATGTGCTGCATCTGATACATGAAACCAAATATGTTATACACATGACAATATAGCCTACATGAAATATTAGACAAAATTCTAGAATCTCACATGCAAGATATCATGCATGTGACATAACTAAGGGAAATGTATAAACTTGGCAAAATGAACAGTATTGTAGTTACAATTTGAATTGCACACAGAACCACAACTATACACTGTTTACAGCATCAGAATTGTACAGTTTTGTGAATGCACTTATACACATAAAGATTAGGTTCGCTTTTCTGTTGTTATGCATGTCAGCAAATAGTTACAAATAGAAACAGCATAGGGTAGAGGTGGATGATATACTGGAGACAATATTACATTGTTTGCCCTTACCAAAACTTCCTGCAGATGGCAGCACCAGATTGTTAGTAATCTTTTTCTACTAAATTTAATAACCTAATGAATGAGCTGTTTGATCACAACTTTCCAAATTAGTGAACTTAGGTATTTTTTGATTAAGGTTCAAGTCTTCTGGGATGTTACAACATGTTAACCAGTAACTAGTTACATATGTTATGGAAAAGCACATTGCAAGCAGTCCAGGAAGACTTAATGGACTTACTGCTCCTAAAGATGGATGCACTATGCTCCTCTTTTCTAAAAGACCCATTACAATTTTACCAGTCAATATGGCACAATATTCCACATAACGTGATATTCATCAACACCACTGTGAGGACCTCATATCACACATTTGTGACAAAGGTTGTTTTTAAGTATTTTCCATTTGAATTTCAGTGGATTTTAGGCCAGTGTAAAATACAGTATTCCAATCTCATAGTTTTCTTTAGCTGTTGGAAACAAAAATATGTAAGACCTAGGAAGTACTGTTAGTAACTATCAGTCTTGGTGTTAAAGCATCACTGAAACACCAGACGAATGAAAGCAGTGACAATCCAAACACACTAACTATCTGTGTTGGTCTCTTTAATCGCTGGTTTCTGCTGTGGCCAAGTTCACTTTAAATGCTCAATAAGGATACTGTTTCCCCTTTGGACAAAAAGGACATACATGTGATGGGGCCATATGTTTTCATTTAAGTATCACAGTAAACCCAGTCAAACACAACAACTATTTATTCTAGTATTATTTCAAAAACATTCTTTTAATAAATTCCAACGAGATGCACTATTTCTCAAATTTATTTTGGTAAGGAACTCTACATGTTTCAGACAGATCTACTGTCCATCATCAGGAGTCTCAACACTGTATACACAGCAATAGGTATTTGTCATGCTAGTTATGTTGACTGTCTGCTGGCGAGGTCTGGATGGAACTGACCTTGCTAGCAGACAGCCAACATAACTAGCATGACAAATACCTATTGCTGTGTATACAGTGTTGAGACTCCTGATGATGGACAGTAGATCTGTCTGAAATATGTAGAGTTCTTTACCGGAATAAATTTGAGAAATAGTGCATCTCATTGGATTTTATTATAAGAATATATCACGATGCACAGTCCTATGAATGTAAAATTCAAAAACATGTTTTGGCCTAGAAGGCTCAATATGAATAACTGAATGTGTACAGAGTTTTCGTGGAAATTTAGGGTAAGGAGTTGAGATCTCAATATCAACATAAATTGTGTACATATTCTTTTATTCTTGTTCAACCTGATGATGGCATTTTAGGTTGAAACATGTTGATGAAATAATACTAGAATAAATAATTGTTGTATTTGAATAGATTTATTTTGAGTCTTATTATCCACAACACAGGAGATTTGAATCATCTTAGAAGTTTTCCCTATTTGTCTGTTAAAGGTCAAAAGGTTAAGGCCAACTAGGAATCTACATGTCACATTGACTGTCATGACTTTTAAATGAATTCAATTGGTCTTTTATTGAATTAAATTTTGTACTTCAGTGGACAACACTTCTTTCATTTTCCTTTCCAGAAAGCTGGACATAACATATTCAAGGACTTACAGTAGTACTAACAAACATGGGCTTAGCTACAACCAGTAAAAGGCAGAAGTGATACATACCTGGCAAATGGCCAAATTTCAAAGTATAAGTAGTTCACACTCATGGACCAATTTTTATATATATGTGTTATAAAAACATTATAAAACCCTCAAGGTAGTGATGTAGTGACATAGATTCTTGTTCATTTTAAACAGACACCTATTTTAACAGTTCGAGTCTTAAGTTATCCCTGCTGTTTCAATTGTCATCCTGACCTATAAAACTACAAAGATCCTCAGACACACTCTTGCAATAAAACCAACTAGATGCACTAATTCTCAAATTTATTTTTGGAATAAAACTCCACATGTTTTGGACAGTTCCTCTGTCCATCATCAGGAGTTTTTCACTGTACACACAGCAATGGTATATGTCATACAGGCGAGCAGGATCAGGATGGAGTTCCATCCTGATCCTGCTTGCAAGCTGTCAGCAAAATCTGTATGACATATACCATTGCTGTGTGTATAGTGAAAAACCCTGATGATGGACAGAGGAACTGTCTGAAACATGTGGATTTTTATTCCAAAAATAAATTTGAGAATTAGTGCATATAGTTGGTTTTATTACAAGAATATATCACAACGCACGGTCATCTGAACGTCAAATCAGCAAACACCTACAACAGGCAGTATACAGAATATTATTTACCTGAAATATTGTCAGATTTTTAATTTAAAAATTAAATTACCTTGGACTGAGATATTTTATTATAATCCATACGAAGTATGTAACTACACTCACCTCTCCAAAAGTTGCATACAGTTTCTTCGAGTAGTGTGTGGAATATTTGACAACTTCTTGTATATACTTGTAATCCTTTGTGTAATAAACATTTGTAAATATGGTATGGATTTCATTCTGTGGTGGAGGCAGCTGCAAGTTCAGGGTTACTGTAACATTACCTGCAGATGTGGCTGCAAGACTGATATTGGTGCCGAATCTATATAAAAGAATTGAGATTTTATATGGACCTCTGACAAGGATCACTTGTAATTTAGTATATTAAGTTCCTAAATGGCTGCCACACTGTTATGTCACAAAGAAATTAAGAAATGGGGATCAGTATATGCCAAAAAAGTATACAAATATTTTAAGATATGTTTAGAAACATTTAAAACTTCCACTCCAATTGTAAATATGCTGTAACTTACACATAAGCAAGAGTAAAATTTATTACACAGACTACAGACAAAACATGGCATGTGCAAAAGTGCTCAAGAAATGAAAACAGAACAACATATCTGATGACACATTAAACCGTTTTCAGATACCATGCAAAATAATTCTTGTTGATATCATAATTTAAGCTGTTACTCATCCAAAATTAGTGGTTCCCCAAATGATTGGACAAAAAGTCATATTAGTTTTAAGTGTACAGCAGCTTTATCCATTACAATACAAATGAGAGTATCCATTTTCAGCAGACTTCATATTTTGCAAATTTTTGTTTCAAGAGCTAAGTTGTTTAAATTATATTCCAGTTTATAATTTTCACAATACTGGTAAGGAACAACTGCACATGTAATTAACACATTTCTGGAAACAGAGCTCTAAATGTAAATATTTACATAAACACTTCTGAGAAAGATCAGACATTCTTAAAAAAATCTGAAATTTGTATCTACCATGAACAAACTTTAATATAAGATACTCACTGCCATGCATTTTTGTTGACATTAACATCCATTCCAGCAGAAAACTGTTTAAACGCTTTCTTTGGATTTCTATAAAACACCTGTGACACGAGATACCGTGACACATTTCTTGTCTCATACGATCCCAACAATTTGGCTGCCATATTTTCCATGAAGATCCATGTCCACTCCATGTCAAACTTCCCTTTAGCTTGTGTGACATCAAATGCAGCACTCACAATGCCAGATTTTGGAGTTATTCTGAAGTGACATTTAAGATCGTATAGGTTAATATAAGCTGATAAATGTTAGTAAATTGATAATTTGTTGTAAGTTAATACGTATATGGAAATCAAATGATATACAGTCCTCAAAAAATATTTTTAGGAACAATCAGATAAAGTAGGATGAGGTGAGTAGGGCATGGGAGGGAGACAGAAGATATGGACACACACATCTGTCCACAAAGTTCTTCCAGGGGTTCGTTTTCCACAAAGTAACAATCAATATCAATACCTACCTGGACATGCTGCAACTCTATGCAGAAACTCAGAGTGAGCACCTAAAACTACACTTTCGTCTGCAACAAGACGGGGTTCTCCCCTCATTGGGGTTTACCAGTATGGGTGTAACTGCATGAGAAATTTGTGGCAAGATGGACTGTCATAGAAGGCCCACTCCCTTGGCCTCCTTGTTCTCTGGACATAACACCACTGGACTTCTTCATGTGGTGTTACGTCAAGAACATTGTTTACCACTCACCAGTTACCAGCATTAACGATCTGAAGATGCATATCATGGATTCAATCATGACTAATCATGCTGACATGCTCCTCAGAACTTGGCAAGTGCTTGATTATCAACTGGACATTATCCATGCTACCAAAGGTGCCCACAGTGAGGTGTACTAAGGTAAGTTTAAACTTTGACAGTGTAACTATAAGCCACAGCAAAATGAATGCATCTAGCTCAATTTGTTTAAGTACCATGTTGTCTTGAAACCCTGGAGGAACTTTGTGGACACACTGTATTGTGATGTGAAAACCTGAGGGAAAGAGACCATTCAGAGGACTCAGGCAATTGTATACATGACAGAAATATGTTATAAATGATCTAAAATTATTAAGGAGAATATTTAATGGTTTCAAGTTTTACAACAGTGACCAGTGGCAGGATATTGTGAAAATGGTAATGAAATAATGGGTTACAGAATATACAGGGATTTCTTGATTATCTGTGGAGCTAACAGCATATAAAGAAGAGATTCTATCACACTGAATTAATTGTGTGGAAAAACATCTCCTTATCTTACGTTAATTCTACATAACATTACTAATTGGGTGGTGTCAGAGAAGATTTTCTATCCACTGTACATGAAGACACTTGTTATTATTTGGTGTAAAATCTTTTTTTCCCCCCCCAGTTTGCTATCCAAAAATTTAAAGATTAAGATATACAGAATTATATTTTTGCCTGTTGTTTTGTATGTGTGTGGAACTTGGTTGCTCACTTTGAGGGAGGAACGTAAGCTGAGGGTGTTGGAGAAAAGGGTATTGAGGAGAATATTTGAGGCTAAAAGGGACAAGGTAACAAGAGAGTGGAGAAAACTACATAATGAGGAGCTTAATTATCTGTACTCTGTACACTGTATGGGTGAAAAAATTGAGAAGAATGAGATGGATGGGGCATGTAGCGCATATGGGGGACAGGAGAGGCATATACAGGGTTTTGATGGGGAAACCTGAAGGAAAGAGACCAATTGGAAGACCCAGGTGTATATGGGAGGATAATATTAAAATGGATCTTCAGGAAGTGAGATGTGGGGGACATGGACTGGATCGAGCTGGCTCAGGATAGGGACACATGGTGGGCACTTGTGAATGTGGTAATGAACCTTCAGGTTCCATAAAATGCGGGGAATTTCTTGACTAGCCACAAACCAGTTACCTTCTCAAGAAGGACTCTGCTCCATGGAGTGAGTGAGTAAGTAAATGAAGACATTCCTGAACTGTTTTGAGTATCACACATAAATAAAAGCTCCCTTCAAAGGAACAGAAAGGATTCATTCAACCACATTTACATATCAGTATGGTAACTGGACATGAGGACATTCAGCTGAATAACTACACTTGGAAATGCTCTCATAATTAAAGACTCATTCATAACTAGATGATGAACAACGAAGCTGTTTACACCACCATCAGGATATGAATTTCAAAAGTGGGTTTTTATAACCAACAGACTTGATATTTATGAACTGGTCAACAACAAACTAATATGAAGCTCACGTCTGGAATCACTGCATGCCATAACAACAAATTTAATAATCTCCCCCCCCCCGTGGCGCTGCGGCCCAACGCAGGCCATGGCCTCCCCATTCTTGAGGTTTCTTGATCACACACCATGATGCATCATAGTCAGTAGGACTCCTCTGGATGAGTGATCAGCGTGTCACAGAGACCTCTACCTGACAACACACAACAATCACAACAGACAAACATCCATGCCCCCAGTGGGATTTGAACCCACAAGCTCAGGAGGCGAGCAGCCGCAGACCTATGCCTTAGAACGCGCGGCCAATGGGACTGGCAATTTAATAATGTTTTTAATAAAATTTATGACACAAAAATAGAATCTTGAATTATGCCTGAAGAAATTAGGTATGTTTAAATTAAAACAGAAGACCAAAAATAGCAACAATCCTTTCCCACCAGAAATGAGAATAGGGACAATCCTGTTTTCCTCCGAGTATTTCAAAATATCTGTTCTGGTGAATGATTATACTTGATGCAGTTGTATTACTTACAAGTACTGTCCTCCAGCCATCAATCTTTCAAATCCCTTAATAGATGTGTCTGCCTTTGCTTCAAGGCTAACATTTCCATCATTCTGTTTCAAGTAACTCCCACTTAGAGCAAATGAACTGTATATGGGATCAGAAGTGCCAACCTTGGAAAAATCAGATAAACAGACATAATAAAATCAAAATAAAGGAAGAGCCAGATCAAATACAGTACTTCTGTTTCAGTGGTTCTCCATGCAAAACTTCAATTTAATTTTAAATCTTCTAGTTTTATGAAGCTGCCTCAAAATTATGTTGTATGACTCTTGCAAACCTAAGAACTATAAGCCATAGCTCATACAGCTGATTCTTGTAAGAGTCCAACATTCTTGGACTGCTAAAAATATCGATGAGAACCGTAATTATTATTAAGGCAGAATTTGGTAAGGCCTACAGGTGCTGGATGTTACTAGTGGTACACCCCTTAAACTTTCCACAGCCTTATTATTATTTCTAATTCTACACAGCATCAACACGCAAGAATTGGCCACACCAGGTATATAATATACAGAATGTTACAAATCTACCAACATAATCAAGGCAAAAGGAAAAGGGAGGAACAACTTAGAACTGGAAATGTCTAGTTCACACATGCCATATAAAAAGATAGCAGTTACAGCTGTTCCTGTACTTGTCATATAAGGGGAGTGGAGGACAACAGCTTCACAAATTCTTAACATTTACACTAAATGGAGGTGAGCGGAAAACTTCATGCTGCGGCCGCTTCATCTATCAGGAAGGAAGTCCGATATCCACTGAATAAGCTTGGTGGGCCTCATAGACGGGGTGGACAATTTTGAGAAGAGAAAAATCTTTTGCTCCTGCCAGGACCAAATCCCAGACAGTCCCATAAGTAGCGCAGTCACTGTACTGTTCAAAAAGTTGTAAGACAGATGCATATAGAGTGAAACATTTCCCAGTAGCCTGGTGGCTGCTTGTGAACACTAAGTACAGCAGAAATGCCCCTCATATATAACAGAAATACTCAGATGTTATTAGGCTAGGAGTCAAACCTAACACTGTAAAGTAAGGAATGTGACAGTGCTGAAGTAAACAGTCAGCTGTCTCAGCCAGCAGGGTATGATTAAATGTTGTCAGTTACAGAAACACTGCAACATTTTGTACAGCATATAACAAGAAACAACATCCTTAGAGGCTATACAAGTATGATGATGACTGTGAACTATTTGAAGACAACTCATACACAAACAGAACAAAAAAAGTTGTATGAACTGTACCTTCATATTAATATTCCAGTTGTTTGGCTGCATATCAAATTTACCATCCACAGCTAACTTGTGTTGCCCATGTGTAAATGCTGAAGTCAGTTCAAATCCATGCTCTTTCTTTTCTACATTCAGTATTACACTTATCTCCTTTTCACTCTTATGAGGTGTCACAACTTTCACATTCACCTGCAACAAATTTACATTTATATTAAAATATACAGAATCTGTAAGAAATATGGTAACAAGTTAATATTATTGTGAACATAAAAGAAAAACAAGAAAAACCATGTATAATATCAACATACAAGGGTGAATCAAAAAGTAAAGGCACTTTTTAAATTACACGGTAACTGGGACACAGAGGAGCTGGCGCATTGCGCAGTATTGACAACGCCTGTTGAAGAGTTCAGCCATGTGCAGTACAGCACTCTGCCTTCAGTTGAGTGGCAGCAACAAGGGCGAATATATGGATGCTCCTTTGCAAGATTGCACCATTGTAGAACAACGTGGCGTAGTGCAGTTTCTTTGGGCAGAAGGAGTGAAACCTGTGGAAATTCACTGTCATATGTTGGCTCAGTATGGACAGAGCACCATGAGTCAACGAAAGGTTTATGAGTGGGTGGAAAGGTTTAAATTGGGTCGAACACATGTTACTGATGAAGGTCGTTCTGGTCGGCCATCAACATCGCGCACACAAGACCACAAGAGCAGCCGAAAAGCTTCTTCTCTGCAGGAATACAGAAACTAGTTGAACGATATAACAATGCATTGT
>Ga0123355_10013700_pt1 | contig 12632 bp, 6 predicted proteins | sample TergutEmb28metaG_3_FD_89872 | JGI IMG/M metagenome (GOLD analysis project Ga0123355, IMG submission 89872) | Embiratermes neotenicus P1 segment gut microbial communities from Petit-Saut dam, French Guiana - Emb289 P1 | ecosystem: Host-associated > Arthropoda: Insects > Digestive system > Gut ...
AAAAAAAAAAAAAAAAAAACTACAAGCCAACTCCAAATTCTAGGCGCCAGAAGGGTGACAGCCCGGTAATGAGGGCCTCAATTTCTGGGGCGGCATGTGAACGTTACTCTTAATCTGGCGCTGTCTGCTCGGTTCATGTGACCTGGAGAAAATGTGCAATAATCATGCTGAAAATATTTGGCCCAAACACGTAATTCAGTCGCCCGGGCGACTAAGCGACCGGGATTTGTGCACCTCTATCTAATACTATCAGAAGACATGACTGAGCAGAACTATATTTATTTCCCACGAAAGCAAACGCATATCCGAAAGTAACACCAGTTTTACACTTCTACAACAAAAGGATTGGAAACACCTGTGTAATGAGGAGCTTCATAGTACGTAACCTTCGCTTGTTATTAGCAAACATCAGCTAAAGAAGAATAAGAAAAGCGATGAATGAAACTTGTATGCAGGAGATGCTAAATTAATATGTGAGTACGTAAAAATAGTTTGCACTAAAGAGACCTGTTTGAATACCTAGACATGCAGAGGAATGTAACATTCAAACAGACCTTAAACAAATAAGGTAAGAATGTGGAGTCTCAAGTAATTTGTCTCAAGGTAGGGACCAGTGGTGACGTCACACGATCACGGTAAGATGTGTTCGGTTACCGCAAGAGGGAGCAGATTTCTTGATTGATCGAAACATTTAGTTGTTCTGTGGAGTGAATTTAGTTGCAATAATGAAAAAGTAAGTATAAATGAGACTCTTATTATATTTTGACACTACTTCAAAGTGCAACCATTGTTGGATACAATGCGAGATTTGATATCTGGCAATGGATAGTAACATGGTTACTAACTTCGCATAGTGTTGTTTCGTTAAACCCTGTAGAATTAGGCAGCATGTTCCTCCAAACCTTCGGTACAGTACCAATGTACCAAACTATACGTCGTCACGCCCCAATGACTGAAATCGTGATTGTGGGAACAACTTTTTAGAGAACAGTATATTTATCGGTTGTGAAATGTCTTATTGTATCATATTACTTACAGGCTCGTAATTGGTAAAAGTTCGGTTGTTGATTCACAAATTGTTATAGGTATATAGTGGCTTTACTACCAGTTGGATGTCCGAGAAATCGTGGGTTGTTTCCCGGTAAGGGCAAGAAGCTTATCTCTTCTCGAAAACGTCCAGCCTCCTTGCCATGGGTACTGAAGGCTCATTTCCCGGAGCAAAAGCGGCTGGGGCTAATGCTGACAACTGCCTTTCATCTCGTGCTCATGCGAAGAAACAGTGGGGCTACACCTTCACTGCCACATACACTTTCGTGGCATTTATATGGACAACATATCCCTTGTTTGTTATATGCGTACATAGAACGTACGTTACTGGCAAGCTTGCTTTATAGCTCTGTGGAAATCAGCCGTCAGTTCTCTGCAGGCCTACATACTTGTTTGAATAGCAGACTGCAAGACTGGTTCAGCTGCACTACGCAGGATACCATCGTCAGGACTGACGAGTTGACGAACTCCAACAGCCGACCCATTTTGCCCATCACTTCGATTAAAAGTACAGAGAAAAAAACAGTTTCTGGCATCTGAATACAAAATCACACATTTCTGTTGATAATTGTATTTAATATTACTGTCCTCTGGGATGTGACGCCGTGTAGTCTGGTTGGTAGGTACGAATATGTCGGAAGAATCCGCTGTCTCAATCTTAGTAGAAACATAGCAGCAGATTCCTCCAAAACGCTGAAATCCACTTACCAATTAACACGACGTCACAAATTAGAAAGCAGTAAATTTTGTAACCACCGCCAGCGCCATTATAGCCTCTGAACTTGTTATGTCTCATCTGTTCACATATAACTTTCCCTCACAACCAACAGAATTATCCACTAACATAGTATCATGAAGATTAACCGCAATTACGAAAGGGAAGGGTTCTCTACGTGCCAGTTGAACGACTGTTTCAACTCTCCGGACACCACGCGCTTCACTGCACTGCTTACCAAGAATGCCAGTTTCCACAGAAGGATGCACAAGTCACTCATCTTTAAAGTCACTCCAGCCCAAATTGAAACGTGGCGTCAGGCTTCACCTGTATTGGTTGTCCAGAGATTCCGGTCTCCTGGGATGTTACAGCTGTGTCGAATGGTAAGCGATTACCGAAAATTTGAAGAATCGTGAAGCCACCACATGCAGGATGAAATGGTACTACTTTACCCTGAAACTGAAGGCACTACTGTCCTCTGACGTGCAGGTATTTATTAACAGTCGACAGTGCGTAATGTCCCGGAAGACTTCTCAGAGAAGTTATACAAAAAGGCACTGTGCTCGATAAAGCCCAGTGCCTAACAATTGTCCAAATGCTCTGTCGGAGTCAGGTCGACGTGGAATCTGTTCCATATCTCAAGGGTATCTGACAGTCCCGGGTTCAAGTCGTTTAGGTTCTAAAATGCGTATAAAAGGTAAAGTTCACCCTCGAACAGGCCATGAAGGCCCAGCAGGGGAGTAGAGTTTTCCTCTACAACTCGGCATTGAATGAGGGTGCGTGGTCAACGCCATGCACCGGCCGCTTTATCCCTGGGAAAGAGACCTGGTACTCATTTTATAAGAGGCTGGCTGGGCCCACAGCCGGTCTGGTCGGATGCGAAAAATCTCGCCCGGATTGTTCGGCTCGTAGCGAGCTTCTTTACTGACTGCGGTATCGCGGCCCAGTTTAACATGCCTATACTAAATGCAATTCCCTTCTTTCCTTACAAACCTTCTTACATTTTGTCACTAGACAGAGGTAAGTTGTTAGCGTCACGCTCTGGCCGCTTTGCATCAAGAAAGCATCTCATCGTACCCATCGAATAAGAGGCTAGTTGGGTCCGAGGGGCGGTCTGTCTATCTGCTGTTGTCGGTTCGTCCCCAACTTGCAGCCTAATCAGGACAATGGCTGAGCTCACCAGTAATTACTGACAGAATATCTCCCAAATGACTCTAAATATGCCACGTGTTTAACTACAGATATCTGTAGGACATCCAATACGCTTTCTTCTAGACACACAACACCTGATATGATGAAGGTAATTGTATTAATGTTGAAGTGTTTACGTTGTACGATGAGAAGTGCGAACCGAATGTGGCAAAACTTTCATACAGGTTTCAAAACATAAACACACGTGTGTTACAAGTCACGCAGTTTAAAGGTCAGCGTGAGCAACATGTCACAATACTGCAGTAATGAAAAACCACGCAAGGTATAAATATGCCACATAAATCTGACATGTTGATCATAACGGTTGCTGACAGCTGTCACTCGCGGCATTGGAGGTGTCATAAGTTACACTTCGTAAAACAGTACGTGTTTAAGAACTTAATGTCTGCAGCAATAACCGACCTGGTGATCACAGCAACCGGCCGGCCTGATAGGTGAAATGTCTTCTAGAGGTCGAATACACGAATAGTGTATTCAGATCCTACTAGAAACGTGGATTCTTTGTGTGTTTGGTCTAGTTTACATAAAGACTGTACTTGAGGACGGTGCCGCGTCTAAAATGTTCTACGATGCATCCATAAGCAAGATGCAGAATTCCGGAAAAGAAAAATGCCTGGGTCCAATAGCCCGTCGCCCCAAAAGCACACCCTATTTCATTCTTATTGAAATTATTAGAACAGTTCTTAAAGCCATTTCTTTACACTAATTCCTGTTACTTACAAGACGCGATTTAAATATGGATTCCATAGTGTGGATCCTAAAGGGTGCAGCCGTGAAGCGATATTTGCGTTATGGTTCCATCCGACTTGACGAGAAGATCTGCACCCTGTCGTTGGAGTCTGCGCTCACGAGAAAAAAAAGATTCGATATACAGTCCCGCGAATTTAGTTGCAAGTTCGGTATCAGGCAGATAACATTATGAATATTTTACCACTGAAAAATAATGTTCTTCATGTCTGTCTTTACAGAGATTCATAAGCTTGGAAAGCCGTGCCCTAATCGAATACCAACACTGCGTCTAGTCTCAATGTTTTACCATGTACATTTATTGATGATAAAAGCCGAAAGTTTTAAATATAACATCTACAAAGACAACATAATGAGAAGAGTCACATTTTTCCTTTTTTTTAACAGTCGACATCTGCAAAATATTTTAAAGAAACTGCAGACCTTCATGAGTGTGAGTCTATCTGCTTTGTAGCGAGCCAGTACCTTTGCACGTAGAAAGTCGATTAAGTTCGATTACAAATGCATGTAAAACAGCGGTTAGTTTAAAATATCCTACACGGTTTCGCACTATAGAAGTCCTAAACTTCACCTAAATCTTCACCGTTCTGAAAATCTCAAATCTCTTGCAGTAAATGTTTTTTATCAAACTTTCTTATCATAACTTTTCTATGCTCTATTAGAATAGAATCCTTGTACTATTTACTTTCGTGCACTATGTCAGCTTATATGTCTCCGTTGTCCCTTCCCAGGGACAGAAACTCCACTGTCTTCATGTCCCTGTGCTACTATTTCCAAAGAACTCTTGCGCATTTTTGACACCCAACGCTTCTAACGGCGTGACGATGAAGATCATCGCCTCCGCGGCGTGTATGATTGACCGGCAGCTTACCAAATACACAGAGAATCCTGCTGCCCTCTCTTCCAGTAAAAAATAGAAGTAGCTCTTTCCTCCAGATCTCTCAGATTACACCTATCATTTGCACAGGACTGTAATAACCTTTACTCTTCGTACACTTTCTCCTTTTGTTAAAGGTACAGCAATCCCTCTACAGGCCCATTACAGGCCCTGAGGGTTCCAGGCGGTTCAGGCTCAAACATTTCAAGACCATCTGCAAATGCAGGTGGTAAGGTGTCAGTCCTAAGCTCCGGCTGCCTTTACGTCCCGGGAAAGGAACCTGGTACTCATTTCTTTGAGGGGCTGAATCGACCCAAGGGCCATAGTGCGGCCGGAAGGATTAAGTCAATGAAAAATTCGATGACACCATCAGGAATCAAACCCGCGACATTCCGGCTTGTAGCGCAGTGCCTCACCTAACTTCGCCACCGCGACGGTCAGCTTTCCTAATTGTCTGTACATTCACACGTAACCATTTTCTGTCATAGCCATACACCAGCCTTTTCAGTGCAGTACGATTTCCTACATTTTAGCACGTGTGTGCGTCGACCGTTTAGTTTACGCATCGCGAATCTCTGTTTTTTGTTTATATTAATTCTTGTATTTTCTTTATATTTCATCCCCAATAACCTGCAGTTTGCCCCATATAGTTATGACTGCCATGCAGGCCTATCATCCTGTTCACTGCTGTATTGTCACACCCTCTTCGCAATATGTTTTTGGAATGTTGTTTGTTCTAAAAGCTTTATTTCCATCATAATTTATAAACAATACAGTTACCTTTCTTATTCGCATTTTTGGATGAACGTTATCAAGTTTTAATTATGGAGGCTTAGACTGACTTCGTTTATTAGCTGTTTACTCCTTATCATCCTACCGTTGAGAATTCGATAAATGTTTCTTCCCACAGCCTTTAATTGTGCCTAGCCATTATGCAGCTGGTTCAACGACTCGGACACAACAGTTGTTCGATGCTTGAGTTCCACTTGATATAAGAGAACTGAAATTTTGAAAGGAATAGAGAGTCAAAATCTGTAGTACATAAATGAAAGTCATTTTATTAGGATTCAGAAAAGGATCATACAGCAAGAGCAGAAACGGAATGAATCAGAACTGCCCAGTACGGAACCTTCCGTCGTAACGCCGTTAGATTCCTTGTAAATATGACATGAGAATTTCTACATCGAAATAACAATGAGAATGTGTGTAAGCAGCAGTAGAAGAAATAAACTAGAAAAGGATGGAACAATAATGGAAAAAACTCATGTTTTATTTATTTAGATTAACAACTTAAAAAAGTAAGGTTATGTGGCGTAATTACAAGACCCTATTTCACACAAATATCAGTTCATACAAAACGAAGCCTGTATACTTTCACACAAAGACAAAGAAAAAGTCTTCATTACAGTACTGTGAACTTGGTTACTAAAACAAATAGAATCCCAGGAATGATGGCTAACACAAATGTATCTTTCACATTACATCTAGGCTGATGGAAACACCAGGACAATCTAGGATTTACAAGAACAGACCTTAACTACATAATGTTACAAAGCTCATGTGTTGTTTGCAATGTTCCCACACAACTGACCTTACCGAAACATGTCCGTTTCTCTACAGTCACTCACACTGCATACAGAACCTAGTATCCTTCCATTTTATTACACGGGTCATACGTTTCTTATCGAAGAAAGGTTCGCATAAAAAAATTAAGTCTCTAATTACGACCCATATTTCACACTGTTGAAACATCTGTATGCATTTTGATTGTTTACGGATTTTTTTACCAAAACTCTCACAAGCTGTCTGCACTGAACTGAATAAAAAGGTAAAGGTAAAATTTGCCCTAGGCCAGGCCCCGTTAGAAGTATAGCTCTACACTTTCTTTGACCTCGGGGCTAGATGAGAGTGGGTGGTCAACGCCATGACTCAGTCGCTTTACCCCCGGGAAAGACCCTATACTCACTCTATAGGAGACTAGGTGGGCCCCAGGGTCTGTCATGATGGGTGCGTAAAATCACGCCCCCACCGGGATTCGATCCCCGGACCGTCCGCCCCGTACCGAGTCGCTATACCGACTGCGCTGTCCCGGTCCACATAGCATTGAGTGTTGTGATGATTATTGAATAATGAACTGGGAAGGATGGGGAAGGAATCATTTGTGGCATGTACCACCCCGAAATTTCCTTGCAAGGCCTAAGGAAGACACAACAAGCCGTAGTCAGGATGGCGGTGTCTCTGACGACATTCGAAGAGTAAACTTACTCAACACAACAAGACAGAGATGTTACCGATTGAACCGAGATGGTCGGGCAAGGGTTCGTATTTTGAGTTGTTACTAGGAATTTGGGTTTAAAGATGGTGGAAGAGTGAGCCGATCGATACAAACCAAATAAAATAGCTCAACGTCTTCTGTTGCATAAACCGAAGCCAATTAATAGTTCTGAATACACACAAATGGCGGACAGCTGGACAGACGGACAATACAGCCCTACAATTCGCTCGCTGCATGCATCTTGTGCACACACGCATATGCGGATTACTCCTACACATTTGTCCACGTACGTATACACTGCCGAATATCCATTTTAACCTTTCAAAGCCTAGCAGTTTCTTTACGTACCACCAGGTTTAATATTAAAAAATTCTACATGGTGTTCGCTTTGCGTTGAGTCTTTTGTGCAGATCTAAGAACAGGCGGCGACTCTTGCTTTCTACATAATTAACTGACTGCTTTTTACAATCGTGGTGGAAAGTGTTTACTGTGCGGTACGGACTGATTCCTTATATAACACAGATTACGTTTAGTCTTTAAATGTTCAAGGTCCTTCGAAAAAATGCGAAAAACGACTATCAGCTTCATCATGTCTGTCTGCTTATCCGTCCACGGAAACAAATAGGTTCACATTGGACGGATTTTCATGAAATTCGATATTTTGGTATTTTTCGAAAATCTATCAAGAAAATTCTAGTTTCATTGTAGTTTTACAAGAAAACGTGTACTTTACATGAAGGACTAAACACTTTTAAGATAGTACTTCGTTCTGTCTTGTAAGAATGAGGAATATTTCACACAGAGTTGTGGAGAAAATCAAAACACACATATTATGTTCAAAACCTTTTTTTTTTTTATCGTGCATTTATTGAGATAATGTGGAAAAACGTGGTACAACTATACAGGCCACAGGTGACAAATGACAATATAATACGGCGCATGCGCTTTGCATGCTGTATGACTGTAGCTATAAATACACACTCACAATATGTAATACTTTTCCACTGCAACAATGGTTCCGCAAATGCGCTTCAGTTTAGGTTATACTTACATTCCCTGTCTTGTTTCTTTCATCGCGGAACCGAGAACCTCAGAGCGAATGCTGTCATCGGTCGCTGTGTAGCAGTTGATGTCGTCCGCTCTACGGCGCACAGTCCCACGTTAAAGAGGAACTCGGGACTGTATACTAGAGCGGGCGGTTTCTTCGGTCGCTATGTAGCAGTACAACTGCGAGCGGTTTTGCGCATTCTATGAGCAGGTTCCTCCTGCGATTGGACATGCCGTACTTTCCATGAACATGGCTCATCATTTACCTTCGTCAAAGCGAAAACACTCAGAGACAGCTCCGTGTTTTTTTTTTTTTCTGTTTAAGGCAAACATTATAATAATGATGATTGCATAATGTAAGAAAGGTGTTATTATATTACGCAACTATTCGGAACTTCTGGTAAACACCGTTGAATATTCAACGGAAACTTTCTTGTAAGTACAGGCCAGTTGAAATGTGATGGAACACGCACAGTACCAGATTTAGTCTTTCAGTGAAACGGACGAGTCCATTTAAATCGGCGCGGGCGTCAGTTCCCAGTCGACTACTGGCAGCCGAGGTGTGCGCATCAGCGGTAGTAATGCTGGATACACCATGTTCCGAGGTAGTGTGAAGGGTACTGGCTACCCACTCCATTCGTCAGTTTCCCCTTCAATTCCCCTCCCATGCGTCACCGTGTGCCATCACATTTCAACTGGAGTCTAAAGCATGTACAGTACTATTTGTAAAACAAACAAGAAGCGCTTACGATTTTCAGAGTCCCACACCAAAAGTAATATAAGCGTACACTTGACGACATAATTCCAATCCTTCGTACTTTCCTTGTATTTACGAGACTTGACGTTCTCCTAGAGGTATTGACCAAGATTAATTCTTGTGGAATTTTATGCCCTTTCGACTGATAAACAGTTATGGACTTTTCGATGGATTCTGGTTCCTCCGTCTTCAAGTTCAAGCAGTCCAAGAAGAGTGAAAAGGCCCATATTTGGTTACCTGACCATGCATGTAGGGTCACCACGTTTCTCCGAACCGTCGGTAAATGTTTCCCAGTCGACACGACGTAACATCCAAGAAGACTTGAATGTTCCTTTTATTTATCCTAAGTGGCTCTTCTCTACCTCCATTAATTACAGGTACTTACATCAAACACCTACTGAGCAAACACTCCAATACGGTGCGTAATTTGTATAAAAAACATGGATTGATATTTAAGATTAGTCCGAACCGTGTGACTAGATTGCACAGTACAATCAGGCTGAAAACTTTGCTTAGATTGAATAAGTGTTAAACTTGGTATACAAGTGAATAAGAGTGTCATAGGAAAAGAAAAACATGTTATTACGAGCGGTGATGTGGACACCCCTTTAGCACTTACTGTATTCACACAAACACTCTCTTAAACTGTGCAGCTGTATCATACACCTGTATTTTTTCAGAACTTGCTGTACTGCACAGGCGAAGTTAGAAGTATAAGGGAAGTAAACATTTATGTTACTTTGCAGTAACGCGTTGTTCTTTGGAATTCTGATTTTAAAATTCTTATTTTGACTGTAAATGTTTAGAGATGCAATGCTCTCTCAGTGAATAACATAGTCCTTGTAGACTTGGTCACAAGTGCCTCCTAATATCTGCAGAGAAATAAGTCTGGTGTCTATATAAGGTGTATCTAAAATGCTTGGACAAATTTCAGGAATGACCTACTCACACCAGAATAGGGAAAAGAATTTTTTTTTTATGTTTTCCTGACCGTGCATCTCAGTATAATCTTAGTAATTAACCAACTTAATGTATAAAATCTTGTTTTATAATAAGTTTATTTTACGCCTCTACATCTTTCGAGCACTATGTGCTCATCATCAGGAGGTCAAAACTGTATTATACAGCATCTGGTATCATCACACCTGTAGGTGGCCGTCCGGTGCACAGCTTGAAAGAGGACTCTCTCAACCGGGGAACGGGATGGCCACCTACAGGTGTGATGATACTAGATGCTGCATAATACAGTTTTGACCTCCTGATGATGAGCACATGGTGCTCGAAACATGTAGAGGCACTTAATAAGCTTATTATAGAACAAGATTTTGTGCATTAAGTTGGTTAATTACTAGGATTAAGGAAAATATCAAAATCTGTTTTTTCGAGGGACAGCCCAATGGCGTGTTGACCGCAACCCTTATGTGTGACGACACTTCATAAGTGTAGTGTATTCAGCTACAATTGAACATGGACAGACACCTTACCAACGCACTTTTTATGTTTGTCGAACCATTCGCAACGGCCTCGGGACCTTAGAAAGGTTGCGACACTCCACAATCAGAAGTGTCCAGGCGTGCAACGATTTTGGTGGAAGATATTTTTAGCGTATGCTGTGAATTGTAGCTTGAGAAACAACAACAGCTCAACAGCTACTAAATTGGAACTGTTCATTGGAAATGTATTATGTCGGTTGTAAGTAAAACATTACATCTTTAAGGTATTTGTTTTTGAATGAAATATTTCAGTTAAACTTAAAAACCACTATCTTCCGAACATATGAAATAAATTGAAAAGCCAACTTGATGCAACAAGGTAATTTTATTGGTGTATTCTTAGTTCGACATGTTTCGGTTACATACGCCCATCATCAGGAGCATTAGATGTTGAGTTGCAGCATATGGTTTTCTGCACCGTGTTTTTGGATGGGTGGTGGTCTTGAGAGCCGCTTCGTAGGTAGTGTGTACGGTGCGGATGCTGCCGTGCACGGCACCATTCGCACCGTAAACACGACCTACGCAGCTGCTCTCAAGACCACCACCCATCCAAAAATTCGGTGCAGAAAACCATATACTGCAACTCAACATCTAATGCTTCTGATGATGGACGTATGTACCCGAAACATGTCGAGTTAAGAATACACAAATAAAATTACCTAGTTGTATCAAGTTGGCATTTCACTTTATTTCATGAGGAAGATGCACGGTCAGACAACCCTCAAGTTTCCGGACATATGTTTATATGAAGTTTTCTTCTTCGTTTTCAAGTGAAGAACTCATTTTTTAATCCTGTCTAAGAATTTTGTATACACCCTGTATAAGTATTATCATCTCTTCTGCCCCTATATTTATGAGGTATATACAGGATGTATACATGCTACAAGGCGCTACTGTTGTTCAAAGAAAATTCTCAGTCAAGGTCCAAACACTGCCAGAGGGAGAAAAACAGCGTACGAATACAGGTGTGTGTCTCACGTACCATTTATAGTGCCCATTTACCCACTTACCCATTCATCATACCAATGGACCGAGTGGCGGTAAGCTTGTCACTTTCATTGAAGCAGCTGTCATAGCATTGAACCACAGCCAAACAATGTTAATTTATTTTATCAGACATGCATGAAAAGTGGTACATGACGCGCAACCAGGATTAAGCTGAGCCTTCCTTCTTCATATTTATTACTACGTTTACAGTGGCTTTTCCAATTGACTGTTGGATTATTTTTGCGTTGTTTTGTCATCTGCAGAGATCTTACGGCATCGACTGAAATGGGAAGATGAGCGCCAATGGACAGCAAGTGCAGATCTGAAAACAGACGGTCTTGACGTAGTTCAAAGAACTATCCCTGGAGTGATTTCCGAAAACCATTCAACTCTTCCGTACACGTAGCACGATAGCCCCCCTCCCCGTCCCCCGTCCCCCGTCCCATTTCCTGACTGTGTACTTATATTTATTCACGGCTTATATGAGGCCGCTGTCAGGAGAAAGCGTCTAACGGTAGACGATTAGTCAATAATGAATGTGGGAGAGGCCTTGGCTATATTTACGGTATATTTTGACATTTGTCTAGAGGGAACCAGGAAAAAGCAGGAAATATATCCCGGATAGCCCGTCTCCGAACCAAGACTTCAACCCGGGACCTTCTGAACACGAAGTAGCAGCACCAACCACTGAAGCGAACTGCAGACAAAGTTGAACTTGAAATTAGATGAGAGGTCAGTTCGGTGTGAGAAATGGCTGTTGTGACGAAGGCGAGAGGTACTGCCTCCTTATCCATCTGGACAACTGCGGAGTACCACGTCAAAATTTATTCTCATATAAAAAGGTAAAGCAATCCCTGTACAGGGATTCCAGGAGATTGAGGTTTCCAGATTTCTTGACAGTCGCCACATGATGGTGGTAAGATTGTCAGCCCTTAGAACCGGCCGCCTTTACTCCCCTCAGGAAATATTCTTGGAACTCAGTTCTGCTAGAGGCTGAGTTGACCGCAGGGCCATACTGCAGCCGGAAGGATTATGTCAATGAGAAATTCCATGACACCAAAGAGAATCGAACCCGCGATCTTCCGGTTTGTAGCACAGTGCATCAACCAACTGCGTATTTATATTTTTAAATCAGGTTCTTTTCGACTGTTGAGCTAAACCTGCAACATAAGCTGTTGCGGACAAGGAACATGGATTCATAGGGCATTTCACGAGGATGTAAAAGATCTACACGCTACGTACTGTGTACTGTACCTGTAAACGTGACAAACGTCCTACAGATAAGTATGGAAATAGAACACGCGGTAAAATATTCTACAGAATGTCACGGTTCGGCGGAATTTGCGGTTCGATTTTTAACGGCGGGCAGGGGGGGGGGGGGGCGCGCCATTATTGTCCTAATCCGTTTTTTAATCTCGGATTCTAGTGTCAAAAGTACTCCGTCATCACTGTCATCCGCATATCACTCCCACCCA
>Ga0123355_10013701_pt1 | contig 12632 bp, 9 predicted proteins | sample TergutEmb28metaG_3_FD_89872 | JGI IMG/M metagenome (GOLD analysis project Ga0123355, IMG submission 89872) | Embiratermes neotenicus P1 segment gut microbial communities from Petit-Saut dam, French Guiana - Emb289 P1 | ecosystem: Host-associated > Arthropoda: Insects > Digestive system > Gut ...
AAAAACCTTTTTTTTTTTTTGTTTTTTTTTGGGGGGGGGGGGGGCGGTTGCAACCTGGCAGGCCCACCTTCGAGTGAATGCCTGCCAGTATTTCCTGCTACACCAGCCTCCTTACTATGACTAATAGAGTTTCAAGTTCATGACTCTTGCTGCATGGTACGTAATTGTGACTAAAGGCCAAGGGATGCTAAAGACTATCTATGAATATCACAATACATAAAGTTTCGTGAGCATAAGAGTACTTTCAGCTTGGAAGCCTTTCTTGTGTCCTTTCAAAGCTGCTACTCCATCCATACGTATGTTGACTAGCTGAAGACCGATTAGCTTCTCGTGGAGTTCATCGTGCCGCATGGTGAACAGAATTATACTTCAATGTGCGCATTCTTAGCTCCTGCCTAGCTATATTCCATGGTACCCTATCTGGGTATCTGACAATTGCATTCCACTCCCAATCCTCCAAGTCGTATCACGGATTAAAGGGCTGTGGTCATATGGTTCAAAATGGCGTTAGGCTATTTTGGTTTCTGGGGTTGTGATCACATGTGATAAAACCAAATCGGTAAGATGTATCCATTTTTTGTAATTTTATTTTAATAACAGTAGTCGGACTCTGCGGTGCATTCTTTCCACGTGTCGATATATTATTATTGGCTCATTCACGATTCCCAGTTGTAAGAGTCCCTGTAATTTATCTCTGGACTGCAAGACGACGTAAACATCTGATATGAAGTGACATACAAATCAGTCGATGAACTAATGTAGTAAATGAGTCTGGAAGTGGTATGGGATTGGGTCAGTTCTACCGAAGTAGTGCTTACTGCATTAGTTATTGTTATTTGTTTATGGTATGAGCCACACCCTTTTAGGAGTAGAGTAATGCCTTTTTAAGTAGTTTTAACAGTAGTACGAACAGGTAATATGAATGAAGGTGTATTTTGTTTCGTACACCCCTTGTCTGGTTGGCTGTTCTTGAAATTAGTGTGTGACAGTTTGATGGTTGCACGTGAACTGTCCGCGTTCCTTAATACATAAAAGGTACCAGGTGACAACATACACAAAGGAACCCCCTTTTTTCAGGTTTTGACAGTTTACTCCTCAAGTTTTGGCCATTTGTAAAGTGACTGAAGAATCTTTAAAGAGAAATCACCGCATTTTACGGTAGGTGAGTTTAATGTACAGTCATTTTTTATTCATTGCAGGTCACATCTGTTGTTTTACAAGGTGTTATTGATGTGTGCATTTTCAAGGTTAGTTGATTACAAAAACCTTGCTAGCATGTTATGATATGCCACCCATTAGATCAAAGTGCGTAGATGGTCAGCTTCTACTGTTACGGACTGCTTGGGTATGCCCATGATGTTGATGCAGGAATGAGAAGTGACAACACAAATTTATGATGGTTGAGTAGTGTCTGTGTCATAGGTTGGTTGCTTAAGGCATATCTTGGTTAGACAGGAATGTTTTTGTATTTTTCTTATGTGGGATTCAGTCATTTGGTCATGTGATTACTAAAGAGTTTAGATACCTTGTCTTCTGATGAGCTGTTTTGTTGAGGGAATCAGTATTTTATACATTTTATGATTTTATGCTGTTTGCATATGAACCGCAGAGACATCAGTAATTGCTGCAGAAATTAGGTATTAGTTTGCATGGTATTACAGTTATAGACAAGCCCCATTAGATATTTATTTTGTGCATAGCAGAGTTTCAGTAAGAAAGTTAGCCCAAACAGTAGTGCTTCTGACCTGTATTTGGTAAGTGCCTAGTTTGTGTCTCTGTCCAGAGTCTGACAGTTCTGACCATTTTTTTAAGTTGTCTTCACTGCTGTTGGGGCAGATGTTGGGATAGTGCTTCCAATTAAGCAACAGTTGCTTTCTTCCATATTCTTTCCAATTCATTGTTTCTTATTTATTCTATGATTTACACTATTTAGGCTGAGCTACTGACAGCAGTGTTAAATAAGTTATAAATAAATAAATGTCAGTGGAAGCATTACTAAATGATAAATCCTGGTAAAGTGATTAGATGTGCATAAAAAAAATTGGACAGTGCAGGAAATAGGGTTGAATGTAGATAAAGAAACTGTTACAACTTACAAATGAGAGAAATATGTCAGAATTAACCGTTTGCTAAGCTTTTGACCACAAAATGATTGAATGCCTTCAACCAAATGACTTTGTAAGCAATAAGTTTGTAAGCCACATGTTCAGTCTGTTAACAGTGGTGACCTGAACCCACAGTTGCTTGCTGTTGAAAAATGCGATTTTGGTGCCATGAACAACTGTTAATGAAACTATAAGTTTTGGGGTTTTCGTAATGGTTGCTGATCAGATAATGATCTTTGGGGTTTCTGCACCTTGCAGTCGTTAAATGTGGTGACATTTCAGAGGAACTTGCTATCTCCATCTTTAGGGCAACTTGGTTAAAAATGCAAGTGTGTACTGAGGATGATTTGAGGTTTCATCGCATTTGCTGACTGTCCAGATAGTGGCAGCATGCTTCTCAGAAATGTTACTACACTTTTACCAGATTGCACATTGACACATCTCAGGAGTCATTAATTCTTACATCTGCACTGCAGGTTTTTCCTTGCAGAAAAGTGTTAGGATAGCATCTGCTCTTGAACATAACTGATATGATCCACTGCTCTTCCAGACCATTATTCACAGTCCTTATACACAATGTACACAATGCTATAGTCAAAGACCAGTAACATTTTAATAGGTTTTTGCATGTGTTATAAAGACACAGAATAAAAAACAATACAGTAGGACTATAACACTTGCAAAGACAGAAACAGTGTAAAACTTTGCTTAGGATCTGCCCAGTTATACCCACTGAATTTTTCACAATGAATGTGTTTACATAATATAAATCTTCATATTTTTTAGTTCATTGTAACTAGTATTATGGTGATCAGACAAAGGAGATAAAGATATCCAGGGAATGTAGTACACTTGGGATGTCTTAAGATGTTTGTAAAGAAAATTGTAGACAGGAAATCATACTGGAATGATTCTTATCAGAAATATGATGCGGATGGATTGTGCTGGCCCAGGATAGGGTTCAGGCAGGATGTTTTGAATGCGATTATGGACCATTAGGTTCCATGAAAGATTTTGAATTTCTTGAACAGTTTAGTTAGTGATCATCAGTTCCTCAAGAAGCACCCTTCTGTATGGACTTAAGTTTCATTACTTTTGATGTGGGAACATTTAAACTTATCTTTATTTTTCAAAATATAAAAATCTGTGTAAATATGAAAATAGATAATTTTATCTGGCAGAATAGTACCTTTGCATAATTAGTGTCAGTTCCTGGGCTTGTACATACATGTTCTGTGCAACTTACCAAAGTTGTGGACCATATTCCAAGACAGAATCCATGTGAAGAAGAATGTGATGATAAAAACTAATTCACAGGTTTATTTTGTAACACTACAAATTTTGGCCATGTTATATTCTCAGTAATTTTATTGAGTGATTAGTTCACGTAGTGTTATGATGCAAAAGATGTTTTATGAACGGATGAATATTTTTGGATGCTTCTGCTTCACTGCCGGGGAAAATGCCCTTGTACAAATTGAATAGGAGTCTGGGTGGGCTACAGAGCCAATCTGAATCGATTAGTGAATAAAAAAATCATGATAAAGAAACAGTAATTATCCATTACACAAAACATAAATTTGTTATATACCACCCAACAACAGCTACTTGTTTCTGCTTTTAATTATGTGATATCCAGTTGTACTAGATAAACTAAGGTGTATTGTGCAACACTATAAGTGGTATTAATCAAGACTGAGATCTCATAGTTGTCACATTTATTAATGTTACTTGCATTGGTGTACATTAAGCCTTCTAATATCTTGAACAGCCTGATGATGGCACAATTAAAAGCTGAAATATGTAGCTGTTTGTAGGTTTTCTATTTCAAGTATATGCTGTGTTTGACATCTGCTTATTGGTACTTTATATATTAACACAACAGGATCAGTCACAGGAAGGAAAATCTCTGGTGAGAATTTGTTCTAGTTACTATCCTGTAGTTGACACTTGTTGATTGAGCTGTCCTGGTTTATTTCACCATTTGGACACTGGAATGGAGTACTAATGTATACAGTATTTAGAAGCAGTGTGATTGCAGAGTAGTGTGTAGTAAACTATATGAATTTAGTTTTTATTCATGGTCTTCATAACTTAGAGCATCTAGTGTCCCCTCCCCCCTTCCCTGCCACACACACACACACACACACACACACACACACACATACATACATACACACACACACACACACACACACACAGTTCTGTATGTGTGATTCTATATACCTGTATTTTTTAAGGTGCATTTGCAAAATTGCAAAAAGTGGCTATTGGCTTCTTCACGTCTGTCCCTCCGTCTCCCCTTTGTCTCAGCTTTTATGAGATAGAGTTTCATGAAATTCGATATTTGAACATTTTTCAAAAACCTGTCATGAAAATTCAAGTTCAATTAAAATCTGACAAGAATAACAGGTACGTTACATAAAGACGTAAGTACATTTATTATGTCACTCAATTTTTCGTAGAATGATAAATGTTTCAGACAAATGTGGTAAAGGAAATGAAGACACACATCTTATGTTCAGGAACTTGCTGTTTGTGAGATAATGTGGAAAAATGCAGTAGAGCCAGAGAGGCCACAGATGTCAATATAATGTGTTGCATGCACATTGCGTGCTGGATAACTAAGGCTACAGACTGTGTGGTGTCAGATGGCTGGGTGATAAGTGAATAATATAATGGAAAAGCATGAAATTAAGCATATCTGGTCTTATTTGAGGTGACTGCACATGGCATGCTGGATAACAAAGGCTACAGACTGTATAGTGTCAGATGGCTGAGTGATAAGTGAATAATGTAATGGAATTGGAATTGAATATCTGCGGTGTTATTTGATATGCATGCGCATTGCATGCTGAATGACTAAGGCTACAGACTGTGTAGTGTCAGATGGCTGGGTGGTAATTGAATATATAATGGAAACACGTGGAATTGAATATCTGTTATCTTATTGGAGGTAGTATCTCTTACTTTTTGGGAGGGTTGAGAAAAAAAAGTGTGAAAGTCAAGAGTTTGTGTTTCAAAATGCAGGACACTCCTCTTTTCTTTCCTCCTCTTCTTTTTCTGGAGGGTTAACTGGCAGACTAACTATGTCAAGCAATTCAGAAAAAGTGCAAGAAAGCTTGTCTTACATGAGTAATTGAATGAATTACTTAGAGGCAGATCCAGAGTACCATAGTTAGTATAGTGAATAGGCTGTGGTTTGGACGATCTGGATTTCAATTCCTGGTAGGGGCAAGAGAGGTTTCTCTTCTCTAAAATATCCATACATGCTCTGGGACCTGCCCAGCCTCCCATTCAATGGGATTGAGGGGGAGGAATGTTGCATGAAGTTTGTTACTGACCTCTGTCTAGCATTTAAACTAAGAATGAGTGGAGTGTACCTCTACTCCTCCTGTATGCCTTCATGGTGTGGACAGGGCCAGCTTTATCCTGTACTTAGAATGCACCTTAGAATATAGGGTCTTACACTACAGATGTGACCAGCCTCGTGGTCTAGTGGTCAGAGTCTCTGACTACTAATCATGAGGTCCCGGGTTCAATTTCCGGTTCTACCATGGGAATTTTCCATGAAGGGGAGGATTCCTGCGGTGACCATGGTCTGGGTAGGTTAGTAGAAATTAGGTTTAAGGGCCCTCCTGGCACTACATCCTCCTATATCACCACTCATTATCATCAGGACAGCGTAACCGCGCCTCATGGGCATCCCAACCTCGGAATTCGGTCACACTTCTGCCATGCCCAGGAGGGAAGACCACGAAGTCCATAAAGGACATGTGGGGCATTGGATAAAAAAAAAAAACACTGCAGATGTGTATGATTAAATGTGGAGGCATTTTGTGACGTGCTGCAACATGACTGACAGTAAATGTCAGTGGTTCTTTGAATACTTGGGTGTACCAAATGACCAAAGGTACATCTCACATTTATAGATAATTATTTTTGACAAGTTTTTATGCTACTTCTAGGCTAGGTGTGTTTGATTGTATGCAGGTTTGCTTAAATTGTTTAAAGTTTTTTATTTTTTCTCCTGTTTTAGTTGCTGTTCTAGATGTATCAACATTGTGCACATTTACAAGTAATTGTGCTGGACATAGTAAGGTGTAGGGCATTTTGTGGTGTTAATTTTGTTGGTGTCCACATATCTTATATCTAAAAACATAAGGCATAATTTTGCATGATTTGAGGCTTCCGCCATGATGTAAAAGAGATCTGCACTCTTTTGGGATTTTACGCAGCATACAGTGATAATTCTGTTTCAACCTCATTACCCTGGAAGATGGTATTGATAGGTATTCCCAAAATGTTGGTACAGAATTACCACTCTGCACTGTGTATAATCCCAGAAGAGCACAGACCTCAGGTATAATTTTATCTGCTCTTGTTTTGGTGCAAGACTTGGTCTCTCACTTGCTGGTGAGAACACATATTGACTTGAGAATGTTTGAAAGTGGTCCTAGTAGGATGGAAATGACAGGAGATTGATAATATTGCACAGTGCAGAGCATTATAATTTGTGCCCTGCATCAGCTATTAGGGTGATCAAATCAAGCAGGATGAGCTGGGTGGAGCATGTAACATTGTTGGAGGAAACAAAGAATACACACAAAATTTTAGATGAAATTACTTGAAGGTAAAAGTTTATTTGAGAGGCATAGGCATAGAAGGGGGATATTTTTATCTAAAAGAAACAGAGCCTGAGATTGTGGACTGTATTCATCTGAACCAGCTTAGGGTTCAGTTGTGGGCTGTTGTATGGTAATGTACCTGTAAATGAGTATCATATACACAGTGAGATATCTCTTGCAAAAATGGTCATGTATCTTTGGATTCCACAAATGATGGGGAATTTACTGACCAGCATGAAGATTATCTTTTCTGTAACTTCTTTGTAGAGTTAATTTAAACTCATCAGTATATTACTGATGAGTAAGAGACTTTTCAGAAGTTTAAGGTACGTTTGGGACTGATAAGGTAAGATGATGTTATAGTTTATGTGAACCTATGGCATATGTGTGTATATGTCTATGTGCATGCTGAAGGCAGAGTATTGTGTTGGGTGCTGTAGTGTGATGTTACCTGTTGATGTTCAAATGTAGATGCAAGAATTATAGTGAAATTGTGACCCAGTCTCAATATTTCACTTGAACATTAGACATATTTTGTTATTAACTTTTTTTATTTGTGTTGTTTGAAGTTGTCCAGGTGAAATAGTATTTAATGATAAATATTGCAGAGAATCCTATTTGTTTGTTCAAGGAGCACTTGTGTGTAAGTAGGAAACATATAGTTTCCTGTCTGCTGAGGTCATTGATGTGAGTTGAAATAGACACAAGTCTGAGAGGCCATGCTACACTATTCAGAAACTTTACACAACATAGTGTATCACTGAATGAAACCCTTTAACTGGACACATTTTAAGGTGCTAATGTGTGCCCTTAAAGATGAGTTTTAATGGATTTTTATTAGCTCTACCTTTTTTTTTAATCAATAACTGATACCACTCATTCCTTCTTTAATACAATAAAGAGTAAGTTGGATGAAAATTTAGTGAAGAAACTGTTTTGTCAGTTAAAATGTTAAACCTTGTTGACACCCTGCTAATATATGTGTAGTGTAATATGGCCTTTAAGTAACTTGGTCCATACTAAATATAGCCTGGGTTTCTTCCAAGCCTTCCTTGAACTGCTCTCTTCTGGTAGGATTCATAACTACCTGGATATTTGCCAAGTCAAGGAACCTTCAACATTATATAGGCAAAGTCTTAAAATACCAATCACAGTTTTTAATTTCTGTTGAGAAATTTTCAAGTTTGTTACCTACATGAAATTTACATTGTTTTAAACTTACGTTATCTGATTTCATTCTCTTCTATTCTTCCCAAAATGATATATAGACATTCTAGTTATTTTTGAGTGTTGTAACATTTGGTCTTGCGGTAGAAGCACATGGAAACAGCGTATATCTGGAACTGTGTAGGAGTGTAACTTGTCATTAATGATGTGAAGTTAAATGCTGAGAGAGGATTTTTGTTGGCATTAGTGAGTGGTAGTGTTTGAGAATATTATACTCAACTCCCTTTTACTAATTTGAAGGCTGCTACTTTCCATTAAAGAGAAGGTTTTCAAGATAGTGAGAGTGCTACAACAAGAAGTATTGGTTGAAGACAGCTTTTATTATGGTCATCCATTAAGTAATGTTTTGATCCACTTACATTTTGGAGGATTGTGCTTAGATATTTTTGGGTGATGTGTCTCCAGGGCATGGTGTGTGTACTGAAAGAGGGAAGTGCACTGTGCGTTATACAAGATCTTACGACTTCTCCTACATCTGGCTCTAAGAACACACTCTTACTACCTCCCTCAACTACAGTCCAGCAATTGTTTCAGGAGGTTGGACAAAAATTCCATTATGATCCTGAAAGTTTTGCACTCATCTTACAGCGCACATCTAATGGAGAAACGGTTAGCTTCTAGCAGGGTCATACGCTTTGAACCTGTGTTACCCAGGCACAGAATGTATGAGAGGCTCTAGAAGGTCTTTTGTTCCTGTTTATTATAGTTCTGTACTTGAAGTGAAAGTTATCTCTATTAAATTTAAAACAGTGGGTTACTGTCTCCGTTTTTCATGCTCTAATAATAAATGTAATTGTGGACTGATTTAGGGCTTGATGCAGTGGGCATTATGTGACATTTAAGGTGTGGCTAGCTGTACTAGGCTTATCATATGAAACAGTATCACCACCCCAGCACCATGGAATCTGTAAATAGCCTGTTTAGGATCATCACTCAGCACTCAGGGTGAAAAATTATTTTAATCACTTGTTTTGTATTTCTTAAGCTCTTCTCTTAGTGGTTATTTAATTCATACACATGTTAATAATTATTAATCCCCATGTTTTTAAAAGTTATGTGTACATCATGCATCTAGTGTTATTATTTGTTCTTAGTAAACTGTTGAACTTGTAGGCTGTTATTTCATTGTAGCGTTGTATTTGCTTTGGAAATTATCTGAGGATATTCCACAGACTGATCAGAAGTTTCATAATTATACAGTGTGTGTGTGTGTGTGTGTGTGTGTGTGTGTGTGTAGTGTAATGAATTATCTGGAGTTTGCTTTCTGTCTTCCTGGGTAATAAAGGTTCACCTATATATATGTAAGTTGTGATGCAGTGTCATGCTTTGTTACACACGTGAACATTGATATTGATGAAATATAACTTCTATCATGCATTATTACAAACGTGAATATTGCGTAGGATTCAGCATTTAATAATTGTCAAATATTAACCTAAATTTCTTCATGTGTGTGTGTGTGTGTGTGTAGGATGTTAATATGTCAACCAGCTTGCTGCATTCAGTAACCACAGACTCAAAAGAAATACATTCTAATACATTTGGAACAAGTTGTAAAACTGATTATCTGCTGATTTTTATGACACATCTAATTTTAGTTCCTGTCTCATTTACAGCTGGACAATTTGTTTTAACAGTCTTTAAATTTTGTGGTAACTGAATTAGAAAAGTCTAATCAGGCTGATGGTCACATCTGGTGAATGACATGACACTGTTGTCTGTCTAAGAAGATTCTGTTGTTTTAAGAAAATTTAATTACCTAAATATTCTCAAAAAAAGGTAGTGTGCTACCTAGTATTTATGGGCATGGAAATTGGTCTTGATATATTATGGAAAGTATTTTAAAAGGGATTTTAAGTGCATTTCTTGTCATTGTGGAGGTCATATGTTGTTTTGAATGGGTAATAATGTTGTGCAAATTCAAAGTATGCTCAGAGACCAGGTATCCTTGTTGAGGTTGTTCAGTGTTTCCCTTAGTCCTTCCTACAGTTGATGGGTCAGTGCCTTAAATTAGGTCACATCACTTGCTTCACAAGTGATCTTACCATTTAGTGCTGTGTGATTGTGTAGTCTGAGGTTCTGCCAGCATCACAGAGTAAACCAGAAATAAACAAGTATCATTGTTATAGACAGATTAAAATAATATTTCAAAGGAAATCAAATTTGCTTTTTCTCCAAACTCTGCATGTCAGTTACAAAATTTGTTAGTAATTACAGGAGCTCCCAAGGCAGCTTCAGTGTTGTATGTAACAAAGTACAGTAACATATATGTCAAATTCTGTATACATTGAATGCATCTTACAGAACAAGAGTGAGTCCAGAGCAGTGATATTATTTTTTTTAGTTTTTTTATGTTGTTTCATCATCCAGTTTTTAACACACTCTCATCATATTGCATGTACAATAGAATTTCTTAGTGTTTATAATACTTTTCCATTTTGCTCTATACTTGTCTAGGAAGTGTGGCTACTCTTGGACTTCTACCCATAATTGGAATTAAACTTTTGAAAAATTAATTTCATTGTGAGGAGTTGCTAGTCTTCTATCGGGTGCCTCCCCGGGTGGCGGATAGGGGAATGCTCACCAGATATGGTGGGTACCGGGGAAATAAAATACCTGGGGTGCACCAAACTAGCACTGCTACCTTGCAGTTTGATACTGGCATATCAAGGGCTAGAGGAAGAACACCTTGATCAAAAATCACCTGGTCCTCCAGGTTGGGGGTTGATGCAGCAGGCCAGCCCCCTGCTCATCGAAAAAAAAAGAAAATTGCTAAAAAAGCCCATTAGAAACACACTGGATAGATGCAACTTACGATGACATAAGCTACGTAAGAGGACTATACAATTAGGCACGCTGAATGTACAAAGAATAAGAAACAAAACAGGAGAAATTATAAAGGGTTTGGAAGAATTAAAACAAGACATTACAGTATAAACAGAAATGAAGAAAAAAGGAAATAGAATAGAAATACTAGGGCCTTACTTACGCTTTTATAGTGGAGTTCCAAAAGAAAAAAGAGCAAAGAGAGGAGTATCTATTTTAGTTAAAAAGAGATACAAGAGATACATTATGACTTGGGAGGCAGTAAATGAAAATATAAAGTTACATATGAATTTATTTGGGAAGAAATTATGCACTTTAGGAATTTATGCAATAAGTGATAACGAAAATGCTGTAGTAAAAGAAGATTTTTTTGGGAAATTAAATGAAGTAATAGTTGAAATAGAAAACTCTCAGGAAATTTTAATTGCAGGAGATTTTAATAGTAGAACAGGGGAAAAAATTAATGATTTGGTAGTGGGTCCATTTGGAGAAGAAGTAATAAATGATAATGGCAGTAAATTGATAGATATATGTGAACAAAATTCATTAAAAATTTTGAATGCATATTTTAAACACAAAAGGATACATCAGTACACAAGGCACTAAGATACACAGAAACTAAGATCTATAATGGATTACATTATTGCCAGACAAAATTCTGGCTTAAAATTTCAAGATGTAGGAGTATTTAGAGGAATGACTGTTGGAAGGGACCATTATTTAGTAAATGCAAAGATTTTGTTTTTATATGGGAAAAGAAATGCAAATGAATCAAGGGAAAACATACAAGACTGTGCAGTAGAAGTATTACAATCACCAGTATATAATATAGATAGCTTAAGAGACGAAAGTACCAGTTTTTTATGTAAGAAGAGATTAGATATGAAACTTGGAGAGGGTACTTCTGAAAGTACAGAAGAATGTTACCAACATCTTATTAAATGCGTTCACCAAGCAGCAAAAGAAGCATTAGGAGAGAAAATTTTGAGAAGTAAAACTAAGCCATTTTATTACTGGAATGAAGAAATTGGACAATTGGTAAAAGAAAAAAGAGAAAAATATTTGCAGTATATTAGTCCAAAAGACCCACAGGCCAGGATAGAGCTTAAAAGGATGCAAGGAAAAGTTAAAAAAAATGATAACAGAAGAGAAGAACAAAAGCTGGGAAAAGACATGTTCTACAGTAGAAAGCTACTTGGGTGGTAAACGAAGCACAGAAGCATGGAGAATACTGAAGAATATAAGGAAAAACTAAAATAGAGGACAATGTTTAAACCCCATACCTATTGGTAAATGGGAAACATATTTTAAAGGACTTTTAACAGAAAATAGGTAATGCTACCTGAGAAAACAAGAATTTGAATTTGGTTTGAATGAAATAGGAATGGATAAATTTAATTTAGATATAGAAATAGTAAAAATGACAATTAAGTCTTTAAAAAGTAATACATCATGTGGAATTGGAGGAGTACCCGCAGAATTACTAAAATCAGGAACTGAGAGGTTATATGAGTCATTAAGACAAATTTTGAATGCTGCTTAAATGGTGACAAAATTCCCAATGATTTGAAAATAGGACATATTTCAGTTATTCATAAAAAAGGAAAGAAGGATGAATATGAATACTACAGAGGAATTACAGTATTGAATATTTTTAGTCGATTATATGGAAAAATTATAAAACATTTTTTGGAACAGGAATTTTCCCAGATAGAAACAGGAGAACAAATAGGATTTAGGGCAGGTCGATCTACAGTTGACCATATATTTTGTTTAAGGCAACTGATAGAGAAAAAGATGGCTGTTAATCATCCACTACACTTATTATTTGTAGATTTAGAGAAAG
>Ga0123355_10013702_pt1 | contig 12632 bp, 9 predicted proteins | sample TergutEmb28metaG_3_FD_89872 | JGI IMG/M metagenome (GOLD analysis project Ga0123355, IMG submission 89872) | Embiratermes neotenicus P1 segment gut microbial communities from Petit-Saut dam, French Guiana - Emb289 P1 | ecosystem: Host-associated > Arthropoda: Insects > Digestive system > Gut ...
CATGGCTTCCAGAACGTCCATTAATAACGCGACCGCCCCTGCCGGCAGCTCAATCGGCTGTTCCTGCCCGGCTTCCGTAACCCGTAAAGAGAGCGGCTTTTTGCGCCGGGCGTAGCGCGACAAGCGCTGTCCCGAAATGCGGGCCAGGGAATCATCCTGCGCTGTCGGGGCGGATTGACGGCGCGCATGTGCAAGCGTTGCCATGATCATACCCTCCTCCTTAAGCTACCACCTATATGCAATACATGCAACAGATGAATTATCTGCAAGACCTTCCACAACTTGACTACTTATTCTTGATACAGCTAGAGCCTGTAGGAAGCCAAAGCACTAAAGCAGGGTGTCATTCATAAGGTGTCATAAAGGCGGTGAAGATGGCAGAACCAGGGTGGCGATCACGTTTTTTGGACTTTCGCCCAGGAACCGCGAAAGTACAGATTGAGGCTTTGTGGGCCCGAAGTCGGCGTAGGAACGTCAGTCGGCTTGGCTTCCCAGTCCGGGTCATGAATCGTCCGAGGCTGCTGCCGTAGTACCCAGCTCAAAACTCGTTGCGGCCGGATTCGGAGTCCCGTTCGTTTCCGGTGAACTTGTGGCGGTTGGAATCGCGATTTGCAATGACCACCTCTGTGTCGTGGGGAGTGTAGTCGGGTTCGTTCAGGATAGTGCTTGCAACAATACCGGTACCGAAGCTGCTGGAGTTAACGCACATCACCGAATCCGGACCCTCGTCGGGCTCATAACCCAAAGGTCGGTGGTTCAAATCCACCCCCCGCAACCAATGGAATCATAAACTTAGGGGAGCCGGAACATCGGCTCCCCTTAATAGTATGCCCGTAATATGCTGGTTCATTGAACGGCGCGCTTGGGCACGGTGACTGTTTTCTCGGCCTGCAGCTGCAAGACTATGCCCGAGACTTTGTTTGTGGGCGTATGCGCGGGGTAGAAAAGACCGTCCACAGCGTTGGCATCTCTGCCAATGACATCGGTAGCGAGTCGCCACTGCAGCGATGCTTGCACGTGAAATTCGTAAGTCGAACGACACCTTTCCTAGTGACCGCTCTTCATCGCGGACCAGATCGCGTTCCTTGCAAAACGGGCATGTTAGCACCCGACAGTAGACAACCTTGTTGACGCGGACGGCGGGTTTTCTTTCTTGTTGTTTCTGACGCCTCTGGATTTTGTGAAAATTGGAGTTCGTGCGAAAGAATACTTTCGCTCTCTGGTATTCGAAATATGCGGATTTAGTAATCGACTCGAAATCGGCGACCGCAGCCTTCTTTTTTCCCCAAGCGCCTTTGGACTTCTCCCCCTGACCAAACAGGGAGTCTGTTGTTTATCCCCTTGCTGGACAAGAAGGCCGATCAGATAAACAAAAGAACTTTCTGGGGTGCCCTACATATCAACAAAGATGCGCGTTTCCGCCGACGGCAGTACGGGAGGAGCAAGGACGTAAACTTTCCGCTCGCGGATGGCTAATGCCTGCAGGGCGAAACTGTGAGGGCGGCCGCAAGCCTTCGCCCTTCTCGACTGGCGTCTGGGGTGAAATGTGTAAGAAAGTTGGGTTGTGGTGAAGATTCCTTTGCGGGCATATTGCTTGACCGTCTTCTCGGTCATTCTGCTGAGAAGCGTTAGGTTGTCTTGTACTTTTGCTTCTGCAAGACACCGGGGCTGAAACTCGCAGGTGCTGCAGTTGCTGTTGAGGAGCAACGGCAGTTGCTGATCTTTGGTTGCGATCGCAGTAAGTGTCGCCAGTATGAGTTTGACTTTCGGATATTTGGGAGTCAGGGATATGGAACGTAATGAGCCCTGGGGACCGTAGATGATGATTCCGGTGCTCGGGTACCAGCCCTGAGCCTGGCCGAGCACATAGCCACCAAAGGCAAGGAGAAGTTGTTTCGGGACTGGCACCGTGTCTCCATGATGGAATAGCACCGGCTCATAGAGAGGTGTGCCTTGGCTATCTATCCTTGCGGATTGCTTTAAGGCATCGAAGTGAAATTCGCAGTTGCCGTTTTGTATGCTGGTATCCAAGATAACCGATGGCCGGTTTACGAGGCCGGAGGGGACGCCTTCAGGAGAACGGGAGCTCGCACCGTTGGGATATGCCCGAGACAGCGCTTCCTGCGCGAACGATTTGTAGCGATGAGCGATGTTATCGATCGTCATTTGGAATTCGGTTGGAGGTCTAGATTGGCTGCCAAGCAGCAGGCCCGCCTTGTAAGGACAAAGCAAATGGCTTAAGAAAACCGTATTGTTAATTGTCATTGGCTTGTCCTTGACTGGTTCCGAACGTCGCCAGTATGGCGACCGGATCAAATTGAGGTAAGAGGATTGAGATTCTCCGCTCCATGGCTCGTTCTAGACGAGCCGCCGGAACTTTCGTCGCTCCCCCGCCTTAAAATTGAACGGGGCCCACGGACCCGAACCACTGGCTGACTTTGGCTGGATCCTGGCGATCCATGTAGAAGAAGTGAGTCATCGCTGGTTTAACGACCGTCTTGCTCTTGTCGTCCGGCGTCATGGTCACGATCCCTCGAAACACTTTGAGAGAACCTCCCTCCCAATACTCAACGACATCGTGATGGGCGGTGAATCCGGTGTCTATGAATCTCCGGAGACTCTCGCGAATTTCTTCTCGTCCCTTCCACACGGCGACGCCAAGGTGAGCCTGAGCGTCTTCCTTGAAGCAGTTGAACCCACCTCCGAAGGTCTTGTCATCGATCTCCTTCCAGAATGCCAGCAACCACGCCGGCGGCGTAGTCTTCGTAAACGTGATCTGATTCATATCGTTCTCCTTTCACGATTCGCGAGGTTTAGCAACCCTGTCGCAGCAGGGCCTCTGCGTCCCTCGACAAACAACTCAGCAATGCCGGCATATCGCAATCCCACCTGGACCATCATCAGCTGCTCCGGCGTCGGATTCCCGCCTGCCTCATGTTCCTAAATGGGGCAGCAACATCGAGTTATTGCTGCCCCATAGGTAATTACTGCTTCAATGCAGCATGAACTCCGTCGCTCGCCTCCAACGCATCACGAATTGCATCGCTGGTCTGTTCGAGGCACGCTTTCACTGCTTCAACATCGTGGATGGCGTTGAGGAGCATGAAGTCGTGGATTATTCCGTTGTAACGGGTCGCGGTCACTGCGACACCGGCCTCTTTGAGTTTGCGGGCATACGCTTCACCCTCATCGCGAAGAGGGTCGTTCTCCGCAGTGATGACAAGCGTCGGTGGTAAACCCTGGAGTTCCTCATTGCTGGCGCGGAGTGGCGAGACATACGGATTGTTGCGCGTCTTCAATTCCTACTTCTCCTCATAAATCACTTTCCCGCCTCTCACCGTATACTTAACCTTCGCAAAATTCTTCACACCCGCCGCCGGATCCGCATCCAACACCACGAAATCCGCGTCCATGCCCTTTTCCAGGCGGCCCTTCGTCAGTGACTTGAAATACTCTGCGGGACTAGCGGTCAGCGACGCCAAAATGTCTTTCCATCCCATTGCTCGCCCCATGAATTCGTATTCCTGCGTGGTGTCGTACTCTGAAGTGAAGCCCACATCGGTGCCAAACAAAATAGTTCCGCCTTCGCCGAAATACGATTTCAATTCGCTCACTCCCGCCTGCACCAATTGCTTCTGTACAGCGGGGTCTTGCACTACCGTAGTCCAGAGTGTGAGAGTGGGAATCAACGCCGTGTGCTGCTCCTTCATCTGTGCCAGCTCGGCCGTACTGAAACTGCCTTCGGTCGGAATGGTGTGTGCCAGAATATCGACCCCACCATTCAAGGCGTTGTCCGTGCCAACCCGGTTCTGCGTGTGCGCAAACGCCGGCTTACCGTGGGTGTGCGCCACGTTCACCGCCGCTTTCACCACTTCGAGCGGCATGTTCACCACTGGTTTGTTTCCCATGAACGAACCGGTAAACAGCTTCAGCCCTTCGAAGCCCATCTTCATATATTGTTGCGTCATCTGCTCCGCTTGCGGTTGTGTGGCGGCCTCAGGCAGTTGCATCTCCGGCGGAAGGTAAACCGGATGCCCGTTCTTTGGGAAAATGTCGCCCGCCATCAGAATCTTCGGCCCCGGAACTTCACCAGATTCCACCCGCCGCCGGATGGCCTGTGTGTTACTCGGCAACGAGCCCAGGTCCCACACGGTGGTCATACCCCACTTCGTCAGCATCTCCTGCATGTGTGCTTCGAGCTTGTCGGCCCGCTGTTCGACTGCGATCTGCCATCCGCTTTCAAAGTGGACATGGCTGTTCCAGAATCCCGCAACGACGAACTTGCCCCTGCAGTCGAGAACCTTCGTCGACGCCGGCAGTTTGAACCGCAGCCCTGACTCCACAGCCGTAATCTTTCCGCCTTCCGCTAACACCGCCGCATGTTTGATCGGCTCCGCTGTTGGCGACGGGTAGACCGTTCCGCCTACGCATGCCAGCTTCTGCTGATCCGCTGCGATCGCAGCACTGGTGAACAGCCCTAAAGTCAACGCCCAATGCACACAGTTCATCGTTATTTTCATAAGCTTATTGACGTCTATCCCATCGACTTGGCAGCAACGAACTCGCATCGCATGCGGCATACGATCGGTCCACCACTGCAACATTTTTTGTTTAACACCTGCCCCGGTAAAAATCGACCGTTCTATCGTGGGCAGTCGTGGAGTGGTCGGAAAATCAATCGTTCTGTGTTGGGCGGTTCTAAAGTGGGTCTGTGCAGTCCGACCGATTTCGGAAGCCCGCACGTTGGGCGTCAAACCCAATGTGCTCAGTCTGCAACCCAGTTCTAAAATGCGCTCACATTCGCTCACAAAATTCGATTCCCCGGTGTTCCTGAGCGTGCTTTTGTGAGTCTGACAGTTTCCGTGTGTGCCTTATCTGTCATGTATTTAACGACTTACGTTGTTCTCATAACCCAAAGGTCGGTGGTTCAAATCCACCCCCCCGCAACCAAGTGGCCGTAAACAGATCGAAGCCGGCAGCTTTGTGTTCGAATTCGGTCACTGTTTTGCAGAATCGGACGGCGCACTCTATTAATATTAAGAATCGGGACGGTACCTCTGCCTAAGGAAATATGGAGCTCGCATCAACCGGGAACGGCCAATAGCGTGCATACGTAATAGTCCCAGGGGGAGATGGCATGCAAGATATTCGCCTGGCGTTCCGCAGGTTTTCCAAGTCGCCCAGCTTCGTCTTGGCGGTGGTCGTATCCATCGGATTGGGAATCGGCGCCAACGCGACGATATTCTCGATCGTCAGCACCTTTCTTTTGCGACACCCCGCGGTTGGCGACCCCACCACGCTGATGAGTGTCTTCACTACTGAGCGAGGCAACTGCTGCGGCAATAATCTGTCCTGGCCGCTCTTCAATGACCTGCGCGATCAGGCGCGATCATTTTCCGGGCTTACCGCTTTCTATCCGTCCATGCCAACCTCCGTTGGCGGATCCTCTGAACCGGAACGAGTCTGGGGCGCATTTGCCGAGTGGAATTATTTTGACGTGAATGAGATCCGAATGACCCTCGGTCGAGGCTTTCAAAGAGGCGATGAAGAGCTCCCGGTTGTTGTTCTCAGTCACCGTCTTTGGTCGAGTCATTTCGGCGCGAATCCTGATATCATCGGCAAGCCGATCCTCGTTGACGGTCATCCTTTCACGGTGATTGGCGTCGCCCCGCCGTCTTTTCGCGGGCTCGATATTTTCACCTCCGACCTTTGCGTTCCGCTTGGCAATAAGGAACTCTTGATGCCCAAGATGGGCGACCGCTCCCGCGGCAATACATGGCTTGAAGTAACCGGACGCATGGCGCCCGGTGCGACCCGCACACAGGCAACGGCGGAGCTGAATGAAATTGCCCGGCGTCTCGCGCAGAGTTTTCCAGCAACCGAGAAGGACCGCGGTTTCCGGTTAGAACCCGCCGGCTCTCTGCCTCCGGATGAGAAGGCCGGACTGATCGGTTTTCTTTCGGCGCTATCTGTCGTAGCATTCCTCGTACTTTGCATTGCGTGCGTCAACGTCGTGAACCTGCTCATGGCGGAGGCCTTTGGGCGTCAGCGGGAAATGGCCGTGCGGCTGTCTCTCGGCGCCCTGAGAAGACAATTGATAAGACAGATGCTAGTAGAAAGCAGCCTGCTTTCCATTGGCAGCGGCATCCTCGGATTTGTCCTGTGCCTATGGGGAACATCCGCTCTTTCGGCATTTCATCTGCCGATTCCGCTGCCCATCGATCTCACTGTCGGCGTTGACTGGAAGGTTCTATCATTCACGTTCTTGCTGAGCGTCGGTACAGGTTTGATGATCGGCCTGGCACCGGCCTGGGCTGCGTCACGTCCCGTAATTGCCAAGGCAATCAAGGGCGAGGAGGCCTTCGCGTACCGAGAGCGCCGCTTAAGCTTGCGCAATATCCTCGTTCTCTCGCAGATCTTCTTCTCGGTGGTTCTGCTTTGCGCTACCGGGCTCTTTCTCCGCAGTCTGCAAAGGGCCTCTAAGATCGACGTTGGTTTCCGCACCCGCGGCATCCTGATGATGAACATCGATCCGCAACTGAACGGCTACTCCACTCTCCGCACCACACAGTTCGTTCAGGAGTTGCAGCGCAAGGTGAGCGCGCTTCCGGGAGTCATTTCAGTTGCATTCGTTGATCCCGTCCCGCTCTCGATGGATGGAAGATGGGATGACTTCCACGTGGCAGGCCAATCAAGTTCCACGCAACCCGACAAAGTTGTCGATCTCTATATGGTGACTCCCGGCTACTTCCAAACAACGGGCATCGATCTGCTCGCCGGCAGAGACTTTGCCAACGAGAGCGCCAACTCGCCTAAGGTCGCCGTTGTGAACGAGACACTGGTAAAGCAACTCTTCGGCGGCAAAAACCCGATCGGTCAAAGCGTAACCGGTACGGGGGCAACCTACGAGGTTGTCGGCGTGGTGAAGGACAGCAGATCGAGGACACTTGGCGAGGATTTGCGGCCTATACTTTATCGCTCATTTGCTCAGGATATTGGGCGAGACCCCGACTTCAGAGGAGTCTCTATAGTAGTCCGAACTGATGAGAACCCCGCTGGGTTGCAGGCCGATGTACGCAACGAGATTCATGCACTTGATCCTGCCATGGCCATTTTCAATAGTGAGACGATGGAGGAGCATCTTCGGAATGCCCTCGTCCTGCCTCGCCTGGCCGGCACACTTTTCGGCATCTTCGGCATTACCGGATTAGTACTGACCGCCGTTGGTCTTTATGGGATCATCAGCTACTCTGTCACCCGTCGTACTCGTGAGATCGGTATCCGTCTGGCGCTCGGTGCGCCGATCGGTGCCGTCCAGCGGCTCATCGTCCGCCAGTGCATGCTTCTAACCGCAATTGCCATTACCCTCGGCGTGCCATCTGCTCTTGCGTTGGCGCAGTTTGCGACCAGCATTCTCTACGGCATACATCCGCACGATCCGGTGACATTTGTTGCTGTTCCGCTCTTTCTTGCAGCTGCTGCGGTGCTCGCCTGCTCTATCCCGGCTCGCCGTGTTGCAACGGTCGATCCGCAGAAGGCGTTGCGCTACGAGTAGTGCTTCGGATCAGGCTATCTGAGCGGGGTGCCCTGAGTTGAGCCCGCATCCTGATTGGCGCAAATCATCTCCTGCCAATGCTTGAAGAATTCCCCTAAAGTCCCGTGGGCAAATCGACGTAGTCGCGCCCGCTCATCATCATTCGTACTGATCTCAAAGATTGCGGACCGCGATGCTCGAGCGTTTGGAAATTTGTCTTAAGGTGGTTAATAGCAACCGGTACACCTGGATGTCGGATTACTGGGCTTCTGGCAATAGCTTCAACGCAAGACCGAGGTCCCTCTTTGTAAGCATTGAGGGGCCAGACTAGATCGTATGAATCCTTGCTTTTGTTTCTTTCTTCAATGGCAAATGCCTTCAAGACGATAAAAGGCAGCAGGTTTCCCACTCTAGCGATTACCCCCTCCTGGATGCCACCTTCATCGAGCAGTTCTCCGCGAAGCGTCACCTCGAAGTGATCCATGCCCGCGAGTTCCGCTCCGCGCGTGCGCACTGCACTGATGCGCGAGCCTACATTCTGTCCAGGATTCCGTAGGAGTTGACCAGCCTGGCCGACACCCACGGGACAAAAAAACTCTAATAGAACCCGAACACCATCTACATCCCGTTCCCACCGAAAAGTCTCTTCCTGACCGGTGTTCGGGTTCCTGGCTGGCCCGAAGTGAGCATCCCGCAGATTCTGTTGAAGAGTCCTATAGGCCTCCGCCTCTTCCGTTGCGAGGGTCACGCCGACAACAATATCGAGATCGGTACTGCCGATGTGTTCACTCATGTCTTGCGGTACTGTGCCAACAAGGTAGCGCGGTGTCATACCGCCGATCAGCTTGTCACCCCACGGACCAATGTTTGTCAGGATCGTCCTGAGTGCCTTTTCGCAAGCCGCCAGTGCTTCCGGGCATAGAGCCATCGCGGGTTCGTCGATTCAGGAGATGCCATTAGAGAGAATCCTTTGACGAAGATTTTGAGCTACTTCGGGTCCCCGGCCCGCTGCACTTACGGTTTCGATGTACGCTCGTGGACGAGAAATCATTCTAAGGTTCTGTTTCGGGAGATCGGATGATCTACCGTTGGCTGCCCAGGTGGTGGCGTTTTCTAAAGCTAGATTGCTCTTCGATTGCAATATCTGCAGATTCGCCCCCTTGTCCACAACTTCACCACCCAAGGCAGCAGCCACTTGGCGAGGCAAGAAATGAGATTCAACCCAAATACTTGGGTCCGGAAAGGTGGTCAGCGTCGGAGCGTATAGGTTCGCCGCGGCAGTTCCAGCTAGTGCCCAGCGCCCGTTGAGGTAATCTAGGCGCGACATTTTCTGGAGTAGCTCTTGCGGTGACCGGCTCCAGACGTACAGACCAGTGCCTCGTGCTCGCGATTGCTCTTCTGTGGCCCAGAGATCTAACAGGCCACCTGCGTTCGAGATTTTCCAAAACCTCTGCGGACCGGCACCGTGCGTCTCTACCAACTTGAGGTTTGAAAGACGTGTGAGTACCCGGCTCGCAAGCGCGGCGGAAACGCGTGCCTGCTTGACTACATTCGCGAGTCGGATTTCCCCATGAACGACATTCAGCAGGAGAATCTCGGCGATAAGGCCAGACCGATCCCGTAGCCGAGCTCGAATCGCAGGTTCTCTTTCCGCTCCTTCGACCCTGACATCGATCAAGATGCCTGGAGCAAACAAACGACAGATCCCTGTACGTTCCTCAACCCAGGAGAGATCATTTTCGCGAAGCAATTTGCGCGTTTTTGAGGACAAATGCTGAGTAGCGATCAATCTGTTCCGCCGCTTGCGACTGGAGGTCGAATCCTGCCATGAGCGAAGCAGTTCAATAGCCCGTTCCTGACTTAGAACAGGAATTGACACTACGTCAAATTGTGTTTGATTACTTCCCTTGACACTGATAGAGATAATGCCCGGTTCCGACGCTGGATGCGTCTCGAGTCCTTCAACACGGTGCAACAAATTCGCTAATCACTCAGGTCTGGGTCCTATGGGACGCTGGGTCACAGTCGCAAATTTACTCCAGATCGCATATTTGCGTGGCACGTTCTCGACGCCTGCGTCCGCCAACACGACCCGCATGGTCTTGGAGGGCGTCGCACCCCGACTGGCGTCAACCAGCACCGCCACACTGTTCACCGGCGCAAACGTATCGGCAACCCGCCACGCCAAAATGCGACGTGAGAAGTTGTCGATGACGGCAGGGGATAGGTGCGAGTCCCGTCGAGCAGGCGGATGACGGTCGTGTCGATGTGCCACATCTCGTCCCGCTCGAGTCGTGCGCAGGCCGAGCTGTGGCTTCGCTGGGTGCACGCGGAGGCGGGGACGGCACCAGCCGGTACCAGGTCGAGGGCGAGGCCATGGCCGCGCCCGTTTTAGTCTGTAGTTTTCTCCGCATGCGATCCACCCGTGTAGCTCCCTCGGGCAGCGGCCCACGCGGACAAGGCTTCTCCCGGTCGCGATACGACTCTCGATCCACCGCCACAAACCCTTCGATCTGTTTTTTCTCCAGGTAACCCAGATTTGCGTCGGAACAATAGCCGCTGTCGCTGACCACTTCCTCAGGTTTCTGCCCCGATTGCTCTTCGATCACCTCGACCATGGGCTTCAACTGTTGTTTGTCATTGGCGTCTTGGGTTACCTGCTGGCCTACGATCAACTGGAAGTTGGGTTCCACGGTTAAATATTCGGACACACTCCTAGAAGCTGAACTTCAGCGCACCCTGCATGACTCTTGGCGGAATGGGTCCTGTCGAGTTGATCGTTGCGAACGTGAGGCTGGAGGGATCGTTGTTGGGTCCACTGAAGGATGGGTGATTCAACGCATTGAACATCTCCCAACGTAACTGAATGTTGTATCTTTCCCTGATGCTCCAGTTCTTGAAGATTCCCAGGTCAGCCGTGTTGATCGGAGGCGCCTGGAACAGGTTACGCGGAGAGGTCCCAAAGGTCCCAGGTGCATTGGGTTGAAAAGCAGCCGGATTGAAATATTGGTTCAACCATGTTGATTTGCCTCCATGGCGTAGCCGGAACGGCTGTCCTGTGAGATCCCCTCGATCCCCATATTGGAGCGATAAGGAGTTGTCGCCGCCGTCGCCCCCCGCAATGCTGAAGGGTGCGCCGGACTCCACCGTATAGATCAGACCGAGCTGCCATGAACCCAGAACACTTCTTACCAGCAAATTCTGTTTGTTCAGCGCCGGCGCAGTATAGGTGAGGGAGGTGAGCCAGATCAGAGGGATATTCAGATCCGAATTGCCATAATTCCGGCGAAGATCGAAGGGATCCCCAATACCGCTACTCCAGGCGAGGCTGCCCTGGCTGCTGGTGTCGGTCGACTTGGACCAGGTGAAGTTGGTCTGAAACTGAAGGCCATGGGAGGTCTTCTTGGTCAGACTCGCCTGCAGCGAGTGGTACTTTGCGGTGCCTACCGATTGCAGCGAATAGATGTTGGAGAAGGCCGGATAGGTAGTTCTGTTGCCGCCCGAGGCAAAGATACCCGGATTCAGGTCAATAGGCGTCGACTGAGCGTAGGACTGACTTCCGACGTAGGCAAGGTGCAGCGCCATGTCCCAACCCAGCCTCTGTTCGATCGATGCGTTCCAGCTTTGGGTCATTCCCAGCCGGAAACTGGGATTAATCACGGTCGCGACACTCAGATCGGGTGGAAATGCGGTCGTGCTTGGCGGATTGCCGGTCGCCGTCGCAAATGGTGGAAAGGGATTCTGTCCACCGGTCGGTGCATAGTTCGCCCACGGATTGTCGTAGGAGATGGGACTGGACGCGGTTCGATTGAGGGAATAGGTCGGCGAGAACGGGATCATGTCTCCCATATGGTTGTAAGTGGAGTATTGCAGCGGCGCCACGAAGATGCCGAAGCCCGCCCTGAGCGCTGTGCCAGGAAGTCTCGGCGGCTGCCACGCCAGTCCAATCCTCGGCAGGATGATCTTATAGTCACTCGACATCAGCCCAGGCTGGACCCCAGGGTCGCCGATGAACAGCAGACCCTGGGGAGCGTTGGGAAAGCGCTGGCTCTGGCGGCCTGGGATGAAGCTCGCGCCGTGGCCCCCGGCGATGGTGGGAGCGAGAGTCGGCTCCCATCGCAGACCCAGAGTAGCGGTGAGCGAGGGGCGGATTCTGAACTGGTCCTGGGCGAACAGGCCAAGCTGCCAGCCTTCCTGGGAGTTCACCTCTCCTCCCCCCTGATAGAAGCTTGCAACATCTCCCAGAAGGAAGTCGGCGAGGCCGAATCCGGTCTGGCTTCCGTCGAAATAGACGACGGGATCGACCGGCCACGTGCTGACCTCGTGCGCCAATTGATGGAAGGCGTGCACGCCAACGGAGACCAGATGGCGCCCCACGGTTTTACTTAGCGTGTCCGATGCCCCCCACGTCGTGCGGTGATAGGCGTAGGGTGAGGCGTACGCTGTGCCGAATCCGTTGGCGACGGCCTGGGCGACAAGAATGCAGTGGCCCGGCGGCGAGGCCACGTTAATCACTTGGGAGAGACAGAAGTCTTTGCCGTTCTTGTCCTTCATCGGGCCGCCTGCGCTGCCATCCAATCGAAGCCAGAAGCCGCTGAAGACATTCACAAGGCTCGGACTGATCGTCCATGTGTGACTCAGCAGTTGGTTAAAGTACCTCCCGGTTGCACCATCCACAAAGGAAAGAAAGTTTCCTGGAGTGTTCTTGGTAGGCTGGCGATAATCGAGGATGAAGCTTCGCAGTGTGACTCGCTGCTGCTGAGAGATCGTGTAGTCGAGCCGATCCGTGTTCTCGTTGTAGGAATAGGTGGCCGTCGGAACGACCACGTTCACCTGTCCGGTCGCCGGGTCCTGACCTAGGGGAAGATTGGCCGCAAGCGCAAGGGCGCCCTTGCTGTACAGGCTCGGATCAACCTGATTCGGCTTTCCCTGCACCGTAGCGAACGGTGCGGCAAGCGGGAGCGGCACCGCACTAAAGTCGCCATTCAGCATCGCTGCGGTCGGCGTGAACTGCACGTTCGACGAGGATCCGGTGCTGGCCCGGGTGCCTTGATAGTTGGCGAAGAAGAAGAGTCTGTCTCTCAATATCGGCCCCCCA
>Ga0123355_10013703_pt1 | contig 12632 bp, 8 predicted proteins | sample TergutEmb28metaG_3_FD_89872 | JGI IMG/M metagenome (GOLD analysis project Ga0123355, IMG submission 89872) | Embiratermes neotenicus P1 segment gut microbial communities from Petit-Saut dam, French Guiana - Emb289 P1 | ecosystem: Host-associated > Arthropoda: Insects > Digestive system > Gut ...
ATTTGAGTTTTGCCCTCGAAAAATCTTAGTAGCAAAATTTGCCTTTCTCTGTCAGACAATTTCGTCATAGCGTCAGAGATTGTAACAGAAGTTAGCCAATGCTCGTCTGTATTTTTGGGGTCAGCAAGCTGATCCATAATCAAAACTTGTTCGCCGCTGCCGTCGTTATACACAGGGTCAAAGATGGAAACAGGGCAGCTTATGGCATCCATTGCATACACCACATCTCTAACAGGAATATTAAGAGCCGCTGCAACATCATCAAGGCTAGCCTCGACATTACTTGTTGCTTCTAACTGATTTCTAGCTTGTAGGACTTGATATGCCGTATCTCGCACGCTACGACTAACTCTAACGCTACTACTGTCCCTCAAAAACCGCCTAATTTCACCCATAATCATCGGCACGGCATAGGTTGAAAAACGGAGATTGAGAGAGGTGTTAAAGTTTTTCATGGCTTTGATTAGACCTATGCAACCTACTTGAAAAATATCGTCGATGTGTTCCTTTTTGCCGTAAAAGCGTTGAATGATAGATAGAACAAGACGCATATTTGCCATTAAAAAATCGTCCTTTGATTTTTCGCATCCAGTTTGTGCTTTGTCTATCATTGCTAAAGTTTCCTTGTGCGAGAGCTTTGGTAGCGTTGCAGTATTAACCCCGCAAATTTCTACTCTTCCTGTCATTAGTTTTTCTCCTTGTCAAATTAAGTACACTAGATTAAGCTCTTTTGTACTGTGATTTGTTTTATTATTGTTATCTATTAGGAAGTAGAGTATGCGTAAATTTATTGAAATTCAAAAAATATTCCGCAAGTTTTGTCGAATTCAAAAAAATCTTAACTTTTATATTTGTTAGATAGAATTTATTTGTATAAATATCAGTTTGATTTTTCACTTATGCAATTACAAAAAATGATAGGTTTACAAAACAGGAATGATAGCTCGGCAATTTTTATTCGTCTTACAGATACACTCAAAACGCTTTTTGTATATCTACATATATGCTATAATTAAACCATGAGTAAAGAAAAAAATAGTTTTATAATTGTTGATGGTAATAGCCTTATTAACCGTGCGTTTTATGCGTTGCCACCGCTAACTAATTCTCTGGGTGTGCCAATTCAGGGCGTGTATGGCGTGGCGACGATGCTTTTTAGGGCGATTAGCGATTATAGACCGTCGTATATGTCGGTTGCTTTTGATGTGTCAAGGAAAACTTTTAGAAATGAATTGTTTGTTGATTATAAGGCTACCCGCAAGGCTATGCCAGACGACCTTAGGGTTCAGATGCCAATTGTAAAGGATATGCTGAGGGCTATGGGCATAAAGATTTTGGAGTTAGAGGGGTACGAAGCGGACGATATTTTAGGTACAATGGCAAGTAGGGCAACAAAAGAAAATATTTTTACTAATATTGTTACCGGTGATAGAGATGCGTTTCAGTTAGTTAACAATAAGGTTAGTGTGTTGATGACTAAAAGAGGTTTGTCTGAAATTGCGGCAATAACACCAGAAACTTTATTAAGAGATTATAGTATTTTGCCACACCAAGTTATTGAGTACAAGGCGTTGTGTGGTGATGCATCTGATAATATTCCAGGCGTTAGAGGCATAGGTGATAAGACGGCAACTGACTTAATTAAGACTTACGGAAATATAAATAATTTATATAAAAGAATAGACGAGCAAAAGGGTAAGTTAAAGGAAAAGTTAGAAAGCGATAAGGAAAACGCTTTTTTGTCCAAAAAACTTGCGACAATTGATAGTAATGTACCAATAGATTGCAGTTTATCTGACTGTAGATTTAGATTGCCGTTTAGTCTAGCTGTAAAGGAATTCTTTATAAAAAACAACTTTAAGTCTTTAATCAATAAGACTGAATTTTTTGCTGCTAATGAGGCAACAAATTTTATTCAAGAAAAAAAGTCAGTTGTCAACATAAAAGAGGTTGAGGTTAAGTCAGTTAAAGAATTAGAATCTATTATTGATAATGGTGCAAAGTTTTTAGCTATTGATTTTTCGGACAAAATTAACATTGCATTTGATAACTCGACTAACTATATAATAAATCCTATAATGAATTTGTTGGGTGATAGTATAAGTCTTGAGGATGTAGTTGCAAAGCTAAGAAGTCTATTTGAAAATGCAGCCTGCAAAAAGGTAGTCTTTGATGCAAAGGCTGTTAAAAAAATACTGGCACAGATCAACTGCATTTTAGTAAATTTTACTGATGTTAAGATAGCACAATATTTGGCTGATATGAGTTTGCCGCTTGATAATACTGCAAATCTACTACAAGCACACGCATTAGACTCTAAATATAAAGCGGTGGGTTTAGTTGCTGTCAGTCAAATTTTAGATGAAAAATTAAAAGAACAAAATCTTGTGTCTCTTTATAATGACATCGAGTTGCCGCTTGTTGATGTGCTTTTTGAGGCAGAGCAAGAGGGATTTAAGATAGAGCAAAAAGTATTAAAGGCGTTGGGTGATGATTTTGCTGTTCGTATAGAAAAATTATCAAGGGAAATTCAGGAGCTTGCAGGTCAAGAGTTTAATGTAAATTCGCCTAAGCAATTAGGAAAAATTTTATTTGAAGACTTAAAGTTGCCTTATCCTAAAAAAGATAATAAAAACTCCACTGCAGCAGAAATTTTAGAACCATTAGCTGAAAACCATGAAATTGTAAGAAAAATTTTAGATTATCGTACGATTGCAAAGCTTAATAGCACCTATGTAGAAGGTCTTCTAAAAAAAGCCAGTAGTAGTGGTATTATTCATACAGAGTTTAAACAAGCGTTGACAACGACAGGTAGACTGTCGAGTGTTGAGCCAAATCTGCAGAACATTCCTACAAGAGATGAGGAAGGACGAAATTTGCGAAAAGCATTTGTGGCTAAATCAAAGGATAGGATTTTGATTGCTGCCGATTATTCGCAGATAGAGTTAAGACTGCTTGCGCACTTCTCGTCTGACCCAATTATGGTTAAGGCTTTTACAAACAAGGAGGATATCCATGCACAAACGGCTGCTGAAGTTTTTGGTGTGCCTATAGATAAAGTTACTAGTAGTATGCGAAGGGATGCTAAAGCTGTTAATTTTGGTATTGTTTATGGTATTAGTGATTTTGGTTTAGCTAAAACTTTGTCTATATACAAGTCAAAAGCGAAAGAGTACATAGAAAAATATTTTGCAAAATTTAGTAGCATTAAGGCTTATTTGGATAATTCGGTATCTTTAGCAAAAAGTAAGGGATACGCTGAAACTCTTTTTGGAAGGATAAGAAAAATTCCAGAGTTAACAAGTTCTAATCCACACTTGCGGGGTTTTGGTGAGAGAGTTGCTATGAATATGCCACTGCAAGGGTCAGCGGCAGACATTATTAAAATCGCAATGAATAAAATTTTTAAGGCATTAAAAGGCACAAATGCCCAACTTGTTTTGCAAGTGCATGACGAATTGATTGTAGAGTGCGATAAATTTGATGCTAGCCGTATTTCAAAAATTTTAAAGGAAAATATGGAATCTGCTGTAAAACTTAAAGTGCCACTAATTGTAGATATTGGTATGGGGGATAGTTGGTATGACTGCAAATAAAGTGTTAGATAAAAAAATAGTTTTAGGATTAACTGGTGGTATTGCGACTGGCAAGAGCTTTGTGGCTAATGAATTTGCTGCATTTGGTGCAACGATAGTTAGTGCTGATGTAATTGCGAAGCAAATTAGTGAAGATGGCGGAGCAGCATATGAAATGCTGTTAAAAGAGTTTAGCGAGTTTTTTATAGAATCTGTAGGGGCGGATGTTCCTATCCGCCCGCAACTAAACCGCAAACTACTGCAAAAGCATATTTTTGAAAATTCAAAAGCGAAAACGAAACTTGAAAAAAATTTGCACCCACTTATAAAACAAGAAATTCAAAATCAAATTTTTCGAATTAAAAGTGGTCTAATTATTTTAGAGGTTCCGTTATTGTTCGAGAGTCGTTTCAATTCTTTATGCGATAAAACAGCTGCTACTGTATGCGATAAAGATATTCAACTAAATAGACTAATTGCACGGGATTCTATAGATAAAAAGTTGGCAGAAAAAATTATAAATACACAGTCAGACCCACAAGTAATAGCTAAAAAGGCTTGTTACATCATTGATACTACAGCCAATATTACAGAACAACTAGAGGCATTAATTCAATCACTATAATTTATAATACGCATATCATGGAGGTATGCGTATTCATTTTTTAGGCTCAGAGGGTGCAAGTATTAAAAGACTTATGGAAATAGCTAAGTCTTTAGGTTTTGTAGTGTCTGGCTCAGACGTTGCAACAACAGGGCACAAAAAAGAATTTGTTTGGGGTAGTGATTTGGTGGTTTATACAGCGGCAGTGGGTGATGATAATTGCGAAATTTTAGAAGCAAAAAAATTGGGAATTAAGACGATAGAGCGGAGCGAATTTTTAGGATACATTGCAAGTAAGTTCGATAAAACTATAGCAATCAGTGGTACGCATGGGAAGACTTCAGTTACAGGAATGATTGCAAGTATTTTTGAAAATCAAGATGTTTGTGTGCATATTGGGGGCGATTGTTATCAAAAGAATGGTAAAAAGGAATTCTTCTTAACAGAGGCTTGCGAATATAAAAGAAGTTTTTTGACTCTAAAGTCCACTATTGGAGTTATACTAAATGTAGAACTCGACCACACAGACTATTTTAGGGACCTAGACGATTATGTATGTGCATACATAGATTTTGCAAATAAATCTAAAATGGTAATTGTAAATGGCGACGACTTAATTTTATATGATTTATCAGAAAAATACAACTATATCAGATTTGGATTAAACAATAAAAATGACTACACAGCAGTCAATATTTTAGAGGGGAAAGACGGTATTGAGTTTGATTTTGTCTATAAGAAAGCAACGCTTTGTAATCTAAAAGTCCCAGTCTATGGCAGACATAATTTACTAAACGCTATCGCAGCAGCAGCGGTATCTCACATAGCAGGGCTATGTATTGACGAGATAAAAGACGGACTAGAGGGCTATAAGGGCGTCAAAAGACGACTAGAATATTTAGGTAATAAAAATGGTGCTAGAATTTACTCTGATTATGCGCATCATCCACAAGAGATTAGCTGCTTAATAAATGCGATAAAACAAAAGCAATACAAGAACTTTGCAATGGTTTTTGAGCCTCATACCTATACAAGGACTGCTAGTTTATGTAACGATTTTGCTAGTAGCTTGTCGCAAGCTGACACTATTTTTTTGATGCCGATTTTTCCTTCAAGAGAAAAGTTAGTTGACGGAGTAACAAGCGATATTATTTATAAAAAATTACAAAATACTAACTCGTATAATATGGAAAGTTATGATAAGTTATTTAATTTGCTAGACAATGATTTTGCAAATAAGTTTGACGCAATAGTTTTTTGTGGTGCCGGCACAATTGATTTTTTTGCAAGAAAATTTGCCATTTTTCATAATAAATCTAGTTGAGTTTAATCAACAATTAAATTGTTTTTATCGAACAACTGATGATCTAAAAATTCTTGTAATGTCATATCCAATCCTTCGGCTATTAAATATAGTTTATCTATAGTCATAGTTTTGCAGCGTCCATAACAAATGTTATAAATATTTGATGGGTCTAATGCCACCTTTTTGCAAAGAGCATATTGAGTTATTTGTTTATCTTCTAACAGTCCCATTAGTCGTTTTGCTATTGCCTCTATCAAGCGCATAAGTTGCTTTCTCCTTATAACCAAATGAACATCTAAATAGTTGAATATGTTCATATATATGATTTTAATCGGTCAAACGCTTGATTTTAGCCGAATATATTCGTATAATGCAATTGTGGCTACTAAAACGCAACAATAAGGAGAAAAAAATGGCATTAGTTAAAGCAATCTGTACTAACTGTGGTGCAAATTTAGAAGTGGATAATACCAAGGAAGCAGGTATTTGCAGACACTGTAGGACAGCCTATATAGTAGAAAAAACAATTAACAAGTACAATATGCACATACAAAATACACTTATTTATCAAGTCTCACACACACAGCAGAAAAAATAGTTTGTGAAAAAGTTGACATTATGGAAGATCCTTGCGATTATAAAACCATACTCTCACAAAATCAATCACTACAGTTCAATTATTGCCCAATATGCTTTGGTCAAACTGTTGAGGGTGGCACTTGCAATCGTTGTGGATATAATGTTGCTTAATGAATTTATTGGCAAAATAAAACACAAATTTAACACTTCAAATTGCTTTATCAAATGTTTGACACATTGTCGTAAAACACTTTATACTTAAAAGGTGCTAAAAATTAAATTTACAAAAGCTAAGAGTTTAGCTAAAAAACCATCTTTTGATAATCTTAAGTTTGGTAAAGTCAATACCGATTATATGCTGCTAGCAGATTACAAATTAGGCAAGTGGACAAACCATAGGATTGTACCGTTTGCTAATTTGTCAATTCATCCGTTTTCTACCGTGCTACATTATGGTGCAGAAATTTTTGAGGGGCTAAAAGCATATCGTACAAACAAGGACGATGTGCAGTTGTTTAGACTAGACGAAAATGGTAAAAGGTTTAACGAGTCCGCTAATCGAATTTGTTTGCCAGAAATCTCAAGCAGTGATTGGCAACAAATGATTTTAGAATTTGTGAAAGTCGAAAAGGATTGGGTGCCAAATGTGGACGGTGCTTCGCTGTATCTTAGGCCATTTATGTTTGCAAACGAGGAAGCGTTAGGAGTGCATCCACCAAGTAATGCTACTTTTTGCCTTGTGGCATCTCCAGTAGCTAGCTATTATAGTGGCGGATTAAAACCAGTCGATATTCTAGTTGAGACAAATGATGTTAGGGCGGTAAAAGGTGGTACGGGTAACACTAAATTCGGTGGTAACTATGCAGCAAGTTTAAGAGCAAGCAAGTTAGCTAACGAAAAAGGTTTTGCACAAGTTTTGTGGCTAGATGGTATTAAAAGGCAATATATAGAAGAGGTTGGTGCAATGAATATTGCTTTTGTAATAGATGATGTTGTTGTTACTCCAAGCTTAAATGGCTCAATTTTGTCTGGTATAACCCGCAAGTCTTGTATAGAAATTCTAAAATCATTAAACATAAAAGTTGAGGAGCGACCAATAACGATAGACGAAGTTATTGCTGCAATTAAAAATGGTACGCTAAAAGAATGTTTTGGTACAGGTACGGCTGCCGTAATTGCACCAGTAGGTTCGCTAAATCATAATGGCAGTAGCTATAAAATTAATAATTCCGAAATTGGCAATATTACAAAAAAACTTTACGATACACTAACAGGTATTCAGTACGGCAAAATTAAAGATAGCTTTAATTGGATAGTAAAAATATAACATTGCAACAATAAAATAAATAATGTTGTTTTCAAAGTTGTTTTCAAAAAAGCTATTAGAATAATTTTCTAATAGCTTTTTTGAAATATTTGATATGTTTATTGATTATAACCTACGGCTGATTATCGCCATTTAATACTCTTGTTTTTGCGACAGATTTTAATCGGTAATTATCCCAGAATTTGTTGTATTCTGCCACCATAATAGGGCCAAAGCAAAGAGCAAGAGCGATAAGCCAGCCTTGCCAATTTATAACACCAAATCCAACATTTGAAGCATTATAACTAGCATAATAAGTAATATTAGTACCTAAAATATTTGCGTTTATCCACGGCACAGCAGCCATTAGTGCAAGTAGAAGGAATAGCGCAAGGGCAGAGAAGGTCATCTGTTTGTTTTTAAGCCAACCTTTAGCAAATGCACTTTTTCTGCTTCTTGCAGTAAAGATATGAATAATAGAAGCCCAGCCTAAAGTCAAGAATGCCATTGTTTGTCCAAATGAATTATAATAAGCATAATTTGGTTGATATCTAAAATTATAAACACCCATAAATCCACCAGGGGCAATAATATATTTACCAATAAAGAATGACGCTAGTGTAACAGCGGCGGTTATGATTGTTTGACGAATAATAACTTGTAGCAAGCCACCTGCAAAAAAGCTTTCTTTCCGCTGGAAGGGTTTTCTGTCCATGACTCTTGTATCAGCTTCTTCTTTAGCAAGTGCTAGCCCCGGTATACCGTCAGCAAGGACATTGATAAACAATAGCATGATAGGAGTAACAGGCAAACCCCAGCCCGTGATAGAGCCAAGTAGCATTACAGTAATTTCGGCAAAGTTACAAACAATCAAAAAGTAAACTAGTTTTCTTATATTGGCAAAAACATTTCTACCTTCTTTAACCGCGGATACAATGCTAGTAAAGTTATCGTCAGTTAAAATCATATCAGCGGCAGATTTTGCAACCTCTGTTCCCGCAATGCCCATAGCAACGCCAACATCAGCGCCTTTTAGGGCAGGAGCATCATTAACACCGTCGCCCGTCATGGCAACAACTTGACCGTGCTTTTTCCATGCTTGAACAATTCTAATTTTATCTTCTGGCGAAACTCTAGCGTAAACAGAGTAGTGCTTGACGCTTTCAAACAACTCATCATCTGTCAGTTCATTCAACTCTGCACCAGTGATTATACCTTCGTGGTGTGCAATAATACCAAGTTCTTTAGCAATGGCAGTAGCTGTTTTTGCATGGTCGCCAGTTATCATAATCGTACGAATACCAGCTTTTTTAGCCTCAGCTATTGATGCCTTTGCTTCAGGACGAGGCGGGTCAATAATGCCAATAAAGCCTTCGAAAACCAAGTCTTTTTCAAGTTCCGCTTCCCATTTGTCTTTAGGGGGCAAAACCTTGATTTCTTTATAGGCAAGTGCTATTAGACGCAACGCATCGTCGGCAAAACCGTCATGAACAGTCGATAAATCCGCTTGATAATTAGCATCTTTTCGGTCAAAGGGTAGTCTATCAAAAGCGCCTTTAGTTAACACCAAAAATTTTCCGTCAGGCTTTTTGATAACAGTTGTCATCATTTTGCGAGCAGACGAAAAAGGAATTTCGGCAACTCTAGGGTACTTAGCATCTAACTCTTTTTTGATAATGTTTTTTTCTATACATAATCGCATAATGGCAGACTCGGTTGGGTCGCCAATAACAACATCATTTCCGCTGTCGTCTTTTTCTAGCGATACATTTGAAGATAACAAAAGTTTTTGTAAAAACCACAAATGCTTTTCGTCTGTGATTTCGTCGTTCCTAATTGGCTTTTCGCCATATCGCCACATACGCGTTATACTCATTTTGTTTTGAGTAAGCGTACCAGTTTTATCGCTACAAATAACACTAGTCGAGCCAAGTGTTTCAACGGCAGGCAGTTTTCGGATAATGACATTTTTCTTGACCATTTTTTGCACACCTTTAGTGAGGGTGAGAGTAACTATAACCATCATTGCCTCAGGTACGGCAGCAACTGCCAAGGTAACAGCTAAAAAGCTTAAGTTCCAACCGTCTAAAACATCAGAGTTTATCCACTCAAACAAAATAAGAACTAGTGCACTAATAACAGCAATTAGACAAATGATTTTACCTAATTTGCTAATACGCATCTGAAGTGGAGTTTGTCGTTTTTTAGTTGTTTGCAAAAAGTCGGCAATTTTACCCATTTCGGTATTCATGCCCGTGCTAGTTACTACTGCTGTAGCGTTACCATTTGCAACCAAACAACCACTATAAATCATGTTTTTTCGGTCGCCAAGAGGAATATTGTCGCCTTTAATAACATCGGTAGTTTTTTTACTAGGCTCTGATTCTCCGGTAAGGCTAGCCTCATCAACACTAAAACTAACAGCTTCTATAAGCCTAGCATCCGCAGGTACCAAATCACCACTTTTAAGTATAATGATATCGCCAGGCACAAGCTCGGAAGTATCAATCTCTTTTTTCACACCATCTCGAAGTACAAAACAAGTAGGGGAATTGAGTTTAGCTAGCGCATCCATTGCCTTCTGCGCCCCTCTCTCTTGAATTACAGCAAGGGCCGTATTAAGTATGACAATTGCCATAATAACAGGTGTCTTAATCCAAAGAATGCCACTAGTAGAATCTCTCCACCCAACAACTGTTGCTATATCCATCATAAGTGCAAGAAGTGCAGCAATTATAAGAATGATAATAGCCAAGTCTTTAAGGTGATGCAAAATCTGCTTTATAAGCGGAGTTTTTTTCTCCTCTTTGAATTTATTTAGTCCATGTTGCTGCTGACGAGATAAAACTTCTGAATCACTTAAGCCTTTTGCGGGCTCAACACTCTTAGCTTTAATGACATCATCAGAACTTGAACTATGCCAAATTTTTTCCATTAAAATAAAATCTCCTTTTGTTAATTTTTAATTTGTATATTTTAAGTATATCACATATATTAAGTCAAGTCAAAATACTTTTCACACTAAAAAGCATTAGCTATTACTTGAAAGCTATTACTTGAACGATGTGTCAAAAAATCATATAACAAAAATAAATATATTAAGTTTGTTTAAGCAAAATAAAAAAACTCTCTTTCAAAACTTATTTGACATGCGATATTTTTTATTATATAATTAAATTAAAAGAATAGAATGATTATTCTTAAATGTCATAAAATGGAGCTCATCTATTGGTAACTAAAGCGTGTTAACTCCATAGAAGAAAGCGGTGTTAAATTACAAGTCTCACTTTCGTCGGACATAAGAAAAGAAAAAATATGGAAAAACAAAACAATATTATTTTTAGTGCGATGAAGCCTTCAGGTCATTTGCATATTGGCAACTTGATAGGAGCTGCAAAAAATTGGGTAAAGACGCAAGAGGACTATATTTGTTATTATGCAGTCGCAGATTTGCATGCTATTACGGTAGAAACGGTTGCTAGCGAACTTAGAGAAAGGTCTCTAGATTTGTTTTCGTGGTTTATGGCATTAGGTATTGATCCCCAAAAAAGCATTTTATTTATCCAATCTCATGTGCCTGCTCATGCCGAATTAGCATGGGTGTTGAATTGTTATACGCAATTTGGCGAGGCTAGACGCATGACGCAGTTTAAGGACAAAAGCCTTAAAACTCCTGACAATATCAATGTAGGCATTTTTGATTATCCAATACTTATGGCAGCAGATATTTTACTTTACAACGCAAATTTAGTGCCTATTGGTAAAGACCAAAAACAACATTTAGAGCTAGCCCGCACAATTGCTTCAAGATTTAACAATAGATATAGCTCAACATTTGAAGTGCCAGAGGGTATTTTTCCTAAACTTGGTGCAAAGGTGTATTCATTAACAGACCCCACAAAAAAAATGGGCAAATCAGAGGATGATCCGAATGGTTGTGTTTTGCTATCTGATGACCCTGATACTATTAGACGAAAGTTTAGAAGGGCAGTAACAGATAGTGATACCACTATAGAATACAATCAAACTAAAAAACCAGGCGTCAGCAATCTTTTGACAATTTATGCTACATTAAAAAATTTTGATGTGAAAAAAGCAGTTAAAGAGTTCGCTGGCAAAACTTATGCTGAACTAAAAGACATATGCGCAGATACTGTAATAGAAGCCTTAAAACCCGTGCAAGCGAGATTTAAAGAAATTAGAGGCAATAAAGCGCTGCTAAATTCACTTATGCAAGAGGGTGCCCAAAAAGCCTTTTTTGCCGCAAGAAAAACTCTTTCTAAAGTTTATAGAAAAATTGGGTTTGTGCAACTTGATAAGTAAAAATTTCAATTGATATATGTTTGGGTATCTAGTGCCAATTAAAAAAGAACTTGCGTGCAATGATTTTGCACTTTACAGGTCGGTTTATTGCGGATTGTGCAAGTGTATAGGCAAACGGTTTGGCCAGTTGCCTAGATTTACAACTAATTATGATATAACATTCTTAAGTGTTCTTTTGTCGAGTTATGTTGGACAAAGTCAAGATTTTTACAAAGCAAGGTGTGTGTTAAGTCCATTCAAAAAAAGACCATTGTTAAAAATTAACCCGCTTTTACAAAAGATATCTGATGCAAATATTATTTTATCTTACTATAAGGCACTTGATGGTGTCATTGATAAAGACGGAATAAAAATGCGGTTAGCTAAAAAAATGCTAAACCGATCCTACAAAAAGGCTGTTAAAGCAGAGCCCCAAATTGACGAAATTGTAAAGATTGGATATGAAAATTTACGTGAATTAGAAAAAAACAATTGCGACAAATTAGATATTGTGGCAGATGCGTTTGCAGATTTATTAAGAGCTGTTGCTAGTCAATTGCTTGTTGGAACGGAGGTTTCGACAAGTTCAAAACAAAGCGATATTGTTGTAGATTGTGATAACCATGACCTTGATAACTTTTTTGCAGTTTCTGACATTAGTCAACATTCTGACATTCTATCCCTATGCTACAATATAGGAAAATTCGTTTATTTAGTAGACGCACTTGACGATATTGGCGACGATTATAAAAAAAAGCGATATAATCCGTTTTTGCAAAAATATAAAAGCTACACAAATAGGCAAGACTTTATAAATTCTAACATCGACGAATTAGACTTTGTTTTTGCCTCAACTGTCAACCGTACAATAGAAAGTTATAATACAATATCCTGCAGCTTAAAGCACGGTGATGGGTTATTACAAAATATTATTCATAAAGGTTTGAGAAAAAAAGTAGA
>Ga0123355_10013704_pt1 | contig 12632 bp, 16 predicted proteins | sample TergutEmb28metaG_3_FD_89872 | JGI IMG/M metagenome (GOLD analysis project Ga0123355, IMG submission 89872) | Embiratermes neotenicus P1 segment gut microbial communities from Petit-Saut dam, French Guiana - Emb289 P1 | ecosystem: Host-associated > Arthropoda: Insects > Digestive system > Gut ...
ACTGGAACGCCTTGGTGTGCAGGAAGGCGACACCGTGAGCATATATGACTTTGAGTTTGATTATGTTAGATGAAAAAATCCCCTTTGTGAAGGACAGCGGGGTAAATCCTTCCCTCTATTCCCCCCTTGCTTTGGCGTTTTTGGGCGACGCAGTGTTTTCGCTTTTGGTGCGTGAACAATTGTTGTTGCAGGCCAACCGCCCGGCCGGACAATTGCATCGCCTTGCCACAGCACAGGTGAATGCCAAGGCGCAGGCGGATTTGGCACGTGAGTTGCTGCTCCATTTTTCTGATGAAGAGGCGGCGGTGTTTCGCCGCGGCAAAAATGCAAAACCAGGCACTGTGCCGCAAAGTTGCACTGCGCAGGAATATGCCTTGGCCACAGGGCTGGAGGCATTGTTTGGCTGGTTGTGGCTGCATGGAGAATTTACCCGCGCACGGCAGTTATTTCTATTGACACAAACGCCAAAATAAGTTATACTGATGGAAGTAATTATTGAAAATATGATAAGGGGTACGATACATGGGACGACAAAGACTTAGCCCGGAGGCAAAAGAGCAGATTCGCGAGGGTTTGCGACACCCGGTGAAATTCATACGCGGAGCTGATTTGCCGCCCGAGCGCATTCGCCCATGGGAAATGCTTGCCCATATTGTTCCGCAAGTGCCGCAGGCACTCACCACTGCCTTCCGCTGGCAACGCGGCTGGCTGTTTTTGAACTATTTCCGCATTCAGCCCCACCAGCAATTTGTGGGCGATGTGGTTTCCAGCGTGCTCGATGGCATCACCGACCCCATTGTGGGCGCGTTTATGGACATCAAAAACTATCCCATTAGCGTATTGCGCTGGATTTGGCGTTTTGCGATCATCATCGGTCCTATCCTCGAAATTTTGCCGCTCATCAACTTTGGGCTTTCGCCTTGGCAACGGATTATATTCATCATTTGTCTGCGCCCGCTGATGGATGTCGTCAATACCCCCAGCCACGTTTCGGCCGAAAAAATTTGGGCGCATATTACCGATTCCTCCCTCGAACGATACCGAATATCATGGGCCCAAGGCATTGGCACCAGCATCCACGAAATGATTGTGCCGCTGGGGCTTGCGGTGGTTGGGTTGCGCTATCAGCTTGATATGTCGGCTTATGTCATCATCGTATATGGTGCCTTGATTTTCGCGCTGCCAGCAATGGTGACCAACATGGCCCCCACGTTTGTGATTCAGCGCGTGCCAAACAAAATTCAGGCAAAAACCGCCGAAGAAGTTGGCGTAAAAGCCTTTTTCATGAATCTGTGGGAATGCTTCCAAGTAACGCGCCACAACAAATTCTTCTGGCTCGATAACATTGCTGCGCTCATCACTGCCTTTTTGCCCAATGTTTCGACCGAAGATTTTGCACGCTTTGGCCCGGCGACTGACAATTTGCCCTTCAATGTGGAAGGTGAATTTTGGGTATGGATTCGCGACAACATTGCATCCATCCCCATGAACTTTGTGGGTGTGCCGCTGGCACTGCCCATCATCAAAAAAGTGGGCGGCCCACGGAATTTGCAGGTGCTGCAAGAAGGCATTGTTGCGGTATGTAACACTGCGCGCGCGGTTGTGGGCGTGAACAGCTTTGGCGGCATTATGTTCCACACCGGCATGGAAACCTGCATTCGCACCTTGGTGCGCGTCAACGGCATTGCCCACCGCATCAATGAATTTGAGATGCTTGACTTTGTGGAATGGAAAACCGGCCGCCGCACCGAGGGTGCAACCATGGCCATCAACGGCCTAAAGCGCAAGCTCATCACCAACAACATCAACAACGCTTCCGGCCGGCTGTTTGCGCAGGTGGTGCTTGGATTTAATCCCGAGCTTGGCGGCCACGGCGAGCTTTATCCTGAAGGGCATGATTTGGCTGGTCAGCCCATGCCTGGTCAGCCCGAACGCTATCTTCGGTGGATGCCCCGCATGTTCCTTTGGGTGCCGATTGCCGCCAATATTGTCACATTCATCGCGCGCTTTTTGTATAAATATCCTGCTGAGCTGCGCGACCAGGTGGAGGCTGATCTCATTGAGCGTCGCCGCCTGGCTGAAGAAGAAAAAGTCGCAATGGAAAAAGAAGAAGTTACAGTGTAACACCACGTTGTTATATTCGAAAAAAGCATACAATAATCCCCCTGAGAAGAAATTTTCAGGGGCTTGTTTTTTTATGAAACATAAATTTTTCAAAAAACTACTTGACGTGGCGTAGTAGTTGTGGTATACTATCTACAACGTCAGACGTAGTATGGTGGAGGTGATGAAGTGGACATCGGCAGTGATATCATTCGTGGGTATATTGACTTAATGATTTTGTGCGTGCTTTTGGACAAAGATTCCTATGGCTATGAGATATCAAAAAAAATCACAGATATCTCAGACAATCAATATTTTATGAAAGAGACCACGCTTTATTCCGCGTTTGCACGCCTTGAAAAATTGGGATACCTCAGATCTTATCCCGGCTCGGTTTCTGGCGGACGTGAGCGAACTTACTATACGCTGACGGCCGAAGGCCAGCAATACTATCGCCAAAAATGTGCCGAATGGGCACTGACCAAAGAGTTGATTGCCAAATTTATCATGAAAGAGGAGAATCACAATGGAAGCCATTAGAACTTATTTAGACAATGTGTTTGCCGCATTCCCACAAACGCAGCAGGTGCGGGCACTGAAAGCTGACATGCAAGCCGGCATGGAAGAAAAATATCACGCACTGAAAGCCCAGGGCAAAAGCGAGCATGAGGCAGTGGGCAGTGTGATTGCAAACTTTGGCAGCATGGACGAAATCACCGCGGAGCTTGGCCTTTCACGCGAGGAAGCTTTGCCGAAAAGCGGCATGGCCATCACGCGTGATGAGGCATTTGAATATGTGCACCTGATGAAAAAAAGTGGCACATGGATTGGCATTGGTGTGTGGCTGATTATCACCGGTGTTGCGGGGATGGTTGCTGTCAATCATTTTTTTGCAATCAATGCCGTGGGTTTGTTTGTGCTGCTTTCGTGCATTGCGGCCGCGGTGGCGATGTTTATCATCAACGGCACGCGCATGGGGCATTATGAAAAATATGAAGAAGAACAGATTCACTTAGATTCACAGACCAAAGCGGACCTGGAGCTGCAAAGCGCACGGCTTATGCCACGTTATGCCGCAAAAATTGCGGGTGGTGTTGCAGCAATTTTGCTGGCCGTTGGGCTTCAGGCATTGTTTAGCGATCTTACGCTGATGTCAGTTGACTTTGTGCCGCTGACCGTCATCGGCTTTGCGCCAATGTTTTTGTTCATTGTGGGCTTTGCGGTGTTTTTGTTTATCACCGCAAGCAGCCAGCATTCAGCCCTTGAAAACCTGTTGGGCAAAGGGGAGTTTAAGCACAAGGCAAAAAACAAAAAGGCAGAGCGTATCATCGGCACGGTGGCTGCGGTGTTTTGGCCCGGTGCCACAGCAGCATTTTTGTTGTGGAGCTTTGTGTGGGATGCATGGCACATCAGCTGGGTGATATGGCCGGTTGCGGGCGTTTTGTTTGCCGCCTTTGCCGGCGGGATTGGTGTTTGGTACAGCGCAAAAGAAGAGGAATAACGCAAAAATTTTCAATAATCACTTGACAAGCTGAAAAACCTATGCTATAATATTTCATGTTCTGCCAAAGACAGTTGGTGCCAAGCGCAAGCTTGGATAAATCCAGCCGAGGATGGAGCGCAATGACATGATTGATTTGAGTGTTTGTGTGCTTTTCTACCTTTGGTAGGAAAGCACATTTTATTTTCTGGAGGTGAATTAAGCACATGCCAAGCCAAAAGATTTTGGAGCAAAAGAAGGCAGAAGTGGCCGTCTTGGCTGAAACCCTGCGTGGTTCTGTCACGGGCGTGCTGGTAGAGTACAAAGGCATCAGTGTGGCTGACGACACAAAGCTTCGTGCCGATCTTCGCGCCGCAGGCATTGAGTATCACGTGGTGAAAAACACGTTGCTTGAACTTGCAGCGAAAGAAGTTGAGCTGGAAGGCCTTGCGCCATTCCTCAAGGGCTCAACAGCACTGGCGACCAGCACAGAGGATTATACCGCAGCTGCCCGCATTTTGTCAAAGTATGCACAAACAAGCAAAACCTTCAACGTGAAAAGCGGCTTCCTGGATGGCGAAGTGATCGACAGCACAAAGATTGACGCCCTGGCAAAATTGCCATCGCGCGACATCTTGCTTGCCACGGTTTGCAACGCATTCCAGGCACCCATCGCAGCATTTGCCCGCGCGGCGCAAGCCATTGTGGACAAAGGCGGTGAGGTTGTTGAAGCGGCAACAGAAGCGGTTGTTGAAGCAGCTGAAGCCGTGGCCGAAGCCGCAGCACCCGCAGCTGAAGAAGCAGCCCCGGCCCCGGCAGAAGCCTAGGGCATCCCCAACCCAACATCAACACATCTTATTCTATGGAGGAAAATTATCATGGCAAACGAAAAAATTGCAAGCATTATTGAAACCCTGAAAGGCCTCACCGTGCTGGAACTTTCCGAGCTGGTGAAAGCTGTTGAAGAAGAATTTGGCGTGTCGGCTGCGGCCGCTGTGGCCGTTGCTGCTCCCTCTGATGCAGGTGGTGGTGCCGCCGCTGAAGAGCAAACCGAATTCGACATCGTGCTGGCCAAAGCTGGCGCAAGCAAGATCCCGGTGATCAAAGCTGTGCGTGAAATCACGGGCTTGGGCCTGGGCGATGCGAAGAAACTTGTTGATGGCGCACCCAGCACCATCAAAGAAAAAGTATCCAAAGAAGACGCAGAAGCTGCCAAAGCAAAATTGGAAGCTGAAGGCGCCGAAGTGGAAATTAAATAAGATTTTCTTCATCAAAAAACATACAGAGCAGGTGTTATGTCTGCTCTGTTATTTTATTATTTTGCAAGTGTTGCTTTGCGCTTTGCAACAAACAAAGCCATGTTCTGATTTCGTCCAGCGAGCTATAGGCCAATGTTTCGGCAAGTTCGTTTTTTAGCTGCTCTCGTTCTGGGCAATATTCGTTTGACATAATATCCTCCTTGTGGTACAATAGAAATACTTGCCGTTTAGCAACAGCAGCACGAACCAATAGAGCACGGCCTATTGAGACGTATCTATATTGTATCACAACTTTGTTTTCGTGTCAAGGGGTAATTTTAATTTTTTTCGGGAGGGGTCTTATGATATCGGAACGACTTAAGCAGTTGCGCAAGGAACGCCGAATGTCGCAAAGTATGGTTGCGCGCGGCATCAATATTACTGACCGTTCATATCAAGCTTATGAATATGATGAAAAAAGACCTAGTTATGAAAAACTTATCGCCCTTGCAGAGCTTTTCAATTGCTCAACAGATTATCTGCTGGGCAGAACAGATAACCCCGAAGTAAATAAATAAAACAGAGCAGGTGTTATGCCTGCTCTGTTGTTTTATGGAAGAAAAATTTGAGTGAGTTACGCCTTGCACGCGCACTTGTCTTGTTCTTTCGCAAGCATATATCGTCCGCAATCACAGCGGGTCAACAGCACACGGGTGCGGATCATCTCCACCACAAAGGACTTCAGCAGCTGTGACAACGATGAAAACTCCATCGAAAATTGCAGCGCAAAGGGGAGATCGGCCGACGCGGCGTCTTGCAACAGCAACTCAAACAGGTCTTCGCGGCAAAGTTGCTTTGGCTGCTTTTGCTCCAACAAGGTGGTCCAGCGTTCGGTCATTTGCGCGGCGTCCTCTGGTGCGGCGGCAGATGCGTCAAGCGACACCCGCTCGGAAAAACTTGCCACACGGCTTAAATCAAACATGTCTGTCACAAAAGAATATACCGCCAGCCGGGTGATGGGGTCAAATCCCCGCTCTTTTTCACACACAAGCACATGGTCAATCATGTCACGCAGCAGCGGCGCACCACCGCTTTGTGACAATGTCTGTGCGCAATGGTCTGCGTGTTCAGCGCAAATGCCGGCATAATCTTCATTCAAAAACGCCAGCACAAGTTCAGCGGGGTGGGCTAACACGAAACTCCAATCATCCAATGCAATGGTGTATTGCGTGCTGTGCACCCCTTTGTGTAACTTTACAACCATCAAAACATCCCCTTTTTTGCCTTTTTTAAGTTGCCTTAAGTATAGCGGATTATCGTCGGGTTGTCAAGCGTTTTTGCAGCGTTTGGCTGTTGTGGGGTGACAAACAAACGCCGCCATTGGTCAGCACAAACGATTTTGGCAAGTCCAAATCATTGCCCGCGTTGTGCACAAGGTCTTGTTTTTGTGCCTGCGCCAAAAAATCACGGCTGTGCTTTTGCACCGTGGTGGTGTCAAGGTCGAATATACCAATCAAGTCACGGTGGGCAACGGCTTTGTCGCCGCCTAAGTAAAGATACATGGTTTATCTCCTAATCAACAAGCCCTTCATCATTTTTGTTGCATTATGCTCACGATTGATGATTTCAATCTCATCCTCCGTACAACCCATCAGCAGCTTGATTTCGCTGTCGCGCTTCACCAAATCAATCGTCACGACGGCTGCGTTGATTTGTGCATTCGGCAGTGTGCCGCGCCAAACATCAATGCCGCCGCCATCGCTTGAGGATGTGCCGTGCAGATAGCCGTAGTCAAGCGGATAGATAACATCGGGATAACGTGGGTGCGCGCTGCCCGCCGGGCGGTCGATGACCAAATTGTGTTCAGCTGCAAGTTGGTCAAGGGCTTGCCAAAATTCATGCATGTGCAAAACCCTCCAGTTCCCGCACGACCCGTGCCACCGGCAGCCCCACCACGTTGAAGTAATCCCCTACAATGCCTTCCACCAACAGCGCGCCGCGCCCCTGTATGCCATAGGCCCCGGCTTTGTCCATTGGTTCGCCTGTGGCGACATAACGCGCAATCACATCATCGCCCAGCGGATAAAACTGCACTTGCGTTTTTTGTGCAAACACATGTTGCTGTTCACCTTGCATCAGGCATACCCCGGTGATCACCGTGTGCTCACGGCCGGAAAGCAGCTTAAGCATGCGCGTGGCGTCAGCTTCATCTTTTGGTTTTTCAAGGATTTGCCCGTCAATCACAACAATTGTGTCAGCGGCGATGATACAGCACTCGGGGTGTTGTGCCGCCACTGCGATGGCTTTTTGCCGGGCAAGCTCACGCACTGCCTGGCTGGGTGACCAGCTTGGGCAGATGTGCTCGTCAACGTGCGACATATGCACGTCAAAGCAAAATCCGGCCTGGGCAAGTAGCTCGCGGCGGCGGGGGGAGGCGGAGGCGAGGATGTATTTCATAAATGGTTCCTCTATAATCTTACTAAAACACTTGACAAACTTGGTTTACTAGGGTATAATATAGGTAAAATAGGCATGTAGCGTTACCATATAGGCGGCGAACAGCCCCTTAGGATAACGTCCTTTTGTCTAGACGAAAAGTAACCGCTAACTTTCTGAGGGTTGGGCGGTTACTTCTTTTTTACTGCGTGTCACCAGGATAAGTATCAATGCCAGTGAAAAAGGATCCATAGTTGCACCCCCTTTCGCAAGGGGTTTCGCCGCCTACCGTTATAGCAACGCTACCATTGTATTATAGCTTGTCTGGTTGCGCTTGTCAATGCTTTTTGGAACAAAATTTCGCGCTTGCAATTTTCGGCGTTATGGTGTAAAATATAGACATTAAGCAAGGAGGCGTTTGAGATGTTTCGTGCAATTTTCGGTTTTGGCCAAAGCATCATTTTGGTGATCACGATGTTCACAACAGCGGGGTTGTTTGTCCCGCGGGAGCTGGGCTGTTATCTGCGGCGGCTTGACCGCATGGGAATCTATGACAATCGTACCCGTGATTCTGTGCCGCAAACTGAGTTTTTTGATTTGATCATAGATCACTTTGCGCAAGCGCGTGATGACGATCGCACGCCAAAGGCGATCATGATTGTATATGACGGTGCACGTGCGGACGCGCTTGTGAACACAAGAGGCAGCGATGAAAGCGCGATCTTTTTGTTGCAGCGTGAAGGTGGGCGCATTTATCACATGCATACCGGCGGGCCGCTGCGCAATCGTCAGGGCACAGACACGGCCCAGGGTTTTGCAACAATTTTGACGGGCCGGTGGGCTGATGGTGCCGGTGGCCATGGTGTGTTTACCAACGGTCACACAAAATCTGTGAATCCGCCGCTGGTGTTTCAGCCGTTGCTGGAGCAAGGCTATGTTGACAGCGCGGCGTTTGTTGTGTCATGGAATGGCCACTTCACGCGCGCGAACGCCGATGGCGTTGGAACTGCCAATTACAGCAATGACGTTGCGTTGTTTGACGAACTGGGCTTGAACATGAACTGGAGCATGAATTCAAATGATGCGGCAAGCGTTGCAACTGCCATTGATATGCTGGAAGACCCCGATGGCCCCGGCTTTTTGGTGATAAGCTTGGAATACACGGACAGCGCAGGACACAGGTCAACATTTGGCAACCACAACCCCGAATATGTGCAGGCATTTCACAATGCGGAACGTGCAGGGCTTGAGATGATTGAAGCCATCCGTGCACGGCCGACTTATGCGCAAGAAGATTGGCTGATTATGGTCACCAGTGACCACGGCGGTTATTCCATCTATCATGGCAGGCAATTCCAGGTGGCGCGCCAGGTGTTTTTGGCAGTGAACCGTGATTTGGGCTGGTAAACACAAAAGCCTTGACACCGATTCAAACAAATGCTATAATAGTTACAATGGGGGACGTTGGATGAGAACGTCCCCCACTCTTTTGTGAAGGAGCAACCATGCAAAAGTGGAAGGAAATTGGGCTGTATATTGTGTTTGGCGTGCTCACCACCTTGGTGGCGCTTGTGGTGTTTCAAGGGCTTGAGTGGACGCTGAATCGGGGGCGCAGTTATCTGTTGAGCAATGCGGTGTCGTTCATCGTGGCACTCATGTTCGCTTTTGTGGTCAACAAACTGTTTGTGTTTGAGCAAAAAAGCTGGGAATCCCGCACGGTTGTGCGCGAAGCTTGGACGTTTACTTCAACGCGCTTGTTGTCGTTTGGGCTGGAATATGTGCTGACAATTGTGTTTTTTGAATGGCTGTGGCGATTGGCTGAGGGTTGGTTCACGCAGCATTGGTCGAATTTTTTCATGGCGGCATGGCTGCCCGAGGCGTTCACGCCGCAAGACGCCTATCGTTTCATTGTGCGCTGGGGGTTCATCGCCGTTTTTGTGGTTGCGTTGAATTATATTTTTGCCAAGTGGGTGGTTTTTAAGAAGAAAGAGGAGCAAGATGAAGCTGATATCGTGGAATGTTAATGGCATTCGCGCAAACCTCAAACATGGCTTTGCGGATGCGTTTGCAGCTTTTGATGCGGATGTGGTTTGTTTGCAAGAAACAAAGGCGGAAGCTGCGCAGGTTGATTTTGCGCCCGTGGGTTATGACGCCTATTGGAACTCTGCGCGCAAAAAAGGCTACTCCGGCACAGCGGTGTTCACGCGTGTGAAGCCGCTAGATGTCACCTTCGGCCTGGGAATAGAAGAACACGACCAAGAAGGCCGTGTCATTACGCTGGAGTTTGCTGATTTTTATCTGGTGAATGTCTATACACCGAACTCACGCCACGAGCTTGTGCGGCTGGAGTATCGCATGCAATGGGAAGATGCCTTTTGTGCGCACCTGTGTGAACTGGACAAGCAAAAGCCTGTGGTTGTTTGCGGCGACCTGAACGTTGCACACAAGGAAATTGACCTTGCACGCCCAGCGGCCAATCGAAGAAACCCGGGATTCACGGACGAAGAACGCGGCAAGCTCACACAGCTGCTTGATGCAGGCTTTGTTGACACGTATCGATATTTCTATCCCGATAAGCAACAAGCATACTCATGGTGGAGCTATCGAGCGGGCGCGCGTGAGCGCAATGTGGGATGGAGAATTGATTATTTTCTGGCATCAAAGCGGCTAAGCGCGAGATTGGCGAAAGCTGAGATTTTATGCGATACATATGGATCTGACCATTGCCCGGTAAGTTTGGAGGTGCGCGTATAATGAAACGCCAAGACTATATCACCTGGGATGAATACTTCATGGGCCTCGCCTTGCTTTCGGCGCGCCGCAGCAAAGACCCCAACACACAAGTGGGCGCATGCATTGTCAACCAAAATAACCGCATCATGTCCATCGGCTACAACGGTTTGCCCGCCGGATGCAGTGATGACGACTTCCCATGGGACGGCGACAAGTACGCTTACGTCGCCCATGCCGAGCTCAACGCCATCCTCAACAACGCCGGGCGCGACCTCACCAACTGCAAGATTTATGTCGCGTTGTTTCCTTGCAATGAATGCGCCAAGGCGATTATTCAGTGCGGTATTCGCGAGGTGCTGTATCTGAGCGACAAATATGCCGGCAAACCACAGTTTATCGCCAGCCGCCGCATGTTTGATGCCGCAGGTGTGAAGCTCACCCAGCTTGATTTAGGCGACAAGAGCATTGCGATAAATTTTGATGCAACTTTAATCTAAATTACTAATTACGCATGATGCATTACGAATTACGAATTGGAGAAACACCATGGCTAAGTTATCCCCAAAACTCGAAGAACTCAAAAAAGAGCTAAAAAAACGCTTTAAGTCCGCGGGCTATTACTCGAACCAGGAGCTCAAGCGCATCCTTCCTGTTGCGCTGAACGTGCTGGCACTTGACGAAGAATATACCGCACTGAGCGATGCCGAGCTGCAAGCCAAAACACCCTATTTGCGCGAAAAGCTCAAAAATGGCGCAAGCTTGGATGATATCTTGCCGGAGGCTTATGCCGCTTGCCGTGAGGCTGCGTGGCGTGTGCTGAAAGAAAAGCACTATCCTGTGCAGGTCATCAGCGGCATTTTGCTGCACCAGGGCCGGATCTCAGAAATGCGCACCGGTGAAGGCAAAACATTGATGGCCACACTGCCGGCATATCTGAACGGGCTGACCGGTGAAGGTGTGCATATCGTGACTGTCAATGACTATCTTGCCCGGCGTGACAGTGAGTGGATGGGCAAAATCTATCGCTTCATGGGGCTTACCGTGGGGCTCATCGTGCATGACCTTGAGACAGAGCAACGCCGTGAAGCCTATGCCGCAGATATTACCTATGGCACGAACAACGAGATGGGATTTGACTATCTGCGTGACAACATGGTGCAATATCTTGACCAAAAGGTGCAGCGCAAGCATGTGTTTGCTATCGTTGACGAAGTGGACTCCATCCTCATCGACGAAGCGCGCACGCCGCTGATCATTTCTGGCCGGGGCGAGGCAAGCACAGAGCTGTATGCCCAGGCCAATGCATTTGCACGCAAACTTGACTATTGCCGCGTGAAAGAGCTCAACGACAAACAAAATGCGGAGGAAGTTGCGGGCGAATCAGACGTGCTGGTTGACGAAAAAGCAAAGAGCACGACGCTGACGAAACACGGCATTGCCAGGGCTGAAAAGACCTTTGGTCTTGAAAATTTGATGGATGCCGAAAACATGCATTATAGCCACCACATCAACCAGGCCATCCGTGCCCACGGCATCATGAAGCGCGATGTGGACTATATGGTTTCCGAAGGCAAGGTGATGATCATTGATGAATTCACCGGCCGCGTGATGCATGGCAGGCGCTATAACGAAGGGTTGCACCAGGCCATTGAAGCCAAAGAAGGCGTAAAGGTCGAAAATGAATCAAAAACCTTGGCAACCATCACGTTCCAGAACTACTTCAGGTTGTATGATAAACTTTCGGGCATGACCGGCACAGCGCTGACGGAACGCGCGGAGTTCCAAGAAATCTATAACCTTGACGTTGTGGAAGCGCCCACGAATAAACCCGTTGCGCGTGCGGACAAAGATGACGCGATCTATCGCACTGAAATGGCCAAATATAACGCTGTGATTGAACAAATCCGTGAATGCCATGAAAAAGGCCAGCCGGTGTTGGTGGGTACGGTCTCGGTGGAAAAATCAGAGCTGCTGAGCAAGCTTTTGGGCAAACAGCGTATCAAACACGAAGTGCTCAACGCCAAACATCATGACCGTGAGGCTGAGATTGTTGCCCAAGCAGGTAAGTTTGGACAAGTAACCATTGCCACGAACATGGCCGGGCGCGGCACCGACATCAAGCTTGGCGGCAACGCCGAATATCTTGCGAAGAGCGAAATGCGCCGCATGGGCTTTACGGAAGAGCTGATCATCGAAGCCACGGGCTTTGCTGAAACAGACAACGAAGAGATTACCAATGCGCGTAAAACGTTCACAGAGCTGGAAAGAAAACACAAAGATGCGATTCAAGAAGAAGCAGACCAAGTGCGCAAGGCGGGTGGTTTGTTCATTTTGGGTACGGAACGGCATGAGTCGCGCCGTATCGATCTCCAGCTGCGTGGGCGTTCCGGCCGGCAGGGTGACCCGGGCGAAAGTCGCTTTTTCTTGTCAATGGACGATGACCTGATGCGGCTGTTTGGCGGTGAACGCTTGGCAAATGTAATGCAAACGCTGAAGACACCCGAAGACATGCCGATTGAATCTGGCATGGTAACCAAGCAAATTGAGGGCGCGCAGAAGAAGATTGAAGGCCAAAACTTTGCTGTGCGTAAAAACGTGCTCAAATATGACGATGTGATGAACCGCCAGCGCGAACTGATCTA
>Ga0123355_10013705_pt1 | contig 12631 bp, 9 predicted proteins | sample TergutEmb28metaG_3_FD_89872 | JGI IMG/M metagenome (GOLD analysis project Ga0123355, IMG submission 89872) | Embiratermes neotenicus P1 segment gut microbial communities from Petit-Saut dam, French Guiana - Emb289 P1 | ecosystem: Host-associated > Arthropoda: Insects > Digestive system > Gut ...
CGTGCTGCTGACCACTCACCCCCTTCTAGTGCCGCGGTCATGGAAGAGTAGAGCTATACCTCTACCCACCGTCTGGGCCACACCGGGCCTGTAACGGGATCACTTTATCTTTACCTTTTTTACACACTCTTCTTGGACACGACATTTTATTCGAGACAACCTGAATATCCATCAAAACAGACGTGATAACATAAAATACCACAGACGTCTTCTCTTCTTCTCTATATCCAAAACGCTACCATTCGATTCCTTTAGGGGGCATAAATCTGTCTTTTCTGAAATGCAAGATGTGAGTACTGGGAGACTTTTCTCCGGTGTAAAGCGACCGCAGCGTGAAGCTTATAATTCTCCTTTATTTAGTGTCGAGGTTGAGACGGGGCAGGTCTATGCGTCCCATAAACGTTTTACGTGATTCCCAATTAAGTATAACGAAAATATCTTCGCCTTACAGCATTCATACTAGCTGCTGGGCCTTCACAACTTATCGTCTAGTGGCGAGGCCGATAAAAGCTAACCAATGATATCCATGTCGTGCCTACGTTAACAAAACTGTGTGTCCCAGCTTACCAGACTTTCTGAACATCGTTGCGTCTCCAAAGAAACTAACTCTTAACTGAAGAATAAAACCAACTAGATGCTACTTATTATTTTATTGTACTTCTTATAGGCTCAACATGTTTCGGGCACTACTATGCCCATCATTAGAGCTCACGACTATAATGTTGATTACCACATTGGTCGTTTCGTTCTTGGTTTGCTGTAGGTTGGACGTTAGGTGCGGGTAGGCTGGAGTAGTGTCCGGCCTGCAGGCTGAAGGCTGCAGGTCGGACACTATGCCCATCATCAGGAGCTCGCGACTATAATGTTGATTACCACATTGGTCGTTTCGTTCTTGGTTTGCAGCCTGCAGCCCGGACACTACTCCAGCCTAACCGCACCTAACCTCCAACCTAAGCAAACCAAGAACGAAACGACAAATGTGGTAATCAACATTTTAGTCGCGAGCTCCTGATGATGGGCATAGTAATGCCCGAAACATGTTGAGCCTATAAGAAGTACAATAAAATAATAAGTGGCATCTAGCTGGTTTTTATTCTTCAGTTATCACAATGATGCACGGTCCAACAAACACCAAAGTAACTAACTCTTCTTCATTGTCAGTTCATATCAGCCTATGTCCGCGATAGGTCGATCTGTAAAGTCACTGTCCGGGTGGACGAAAAGTTGGGTTCGATCCCTGACGGACGCAGGATTTGTCTGTTATCTATGGCATCCGGACTGAACTTAAGTAACATACAAACTCACAACAGTTGTGTTCCTCAGGGTAAAAGGAGCCTAAACTTGCAGCTGACCAACTCTACCTGGTGCGAAGTTTCAATCTGCATTCCAATTAATGTTGTCTATAAATGGTGATTTTTAGTTTAACATGCAAGTATCATGGTATTAGAGAAACCTGATGTCTTCATCTTCAGGGTGTTTTAGAGTATTGCCTTCTACCCTCAAAATTAAGGTAATAATTTTATATCGCAGATCGTTTGCATAACGGAGGAACGCGTGAATAATTTTTTCTGCGGATTTTCATTTCTTATTGGTTTTCATTGTCACAAATCTAGTCAACATTTAAGATAACCCGCTGCAGAGAAAAATACACTGTTTTAACTTTTGCATCGTTATTTTAATGACACTAAAATAAGTTCATACTCAAAAACTAAATTGAAGACTTTAATTTTATTTCTTTTATGTACTTTCAAAGATTCAAATTATTTCTCATTTTGGGACAAAAGTCGGTTTGGCTTCATTGAAAGTATTAATTATATTTCACAGAGATGGGTAAAGTAAAGGTAAAGTAAAGGCAAAGTAAAGGTAAATTCACCCTTGAATAGCCCACGAAGGCACAGACGGGGAGTAGAGGTATAGCACTACACTTACATTAACCTCGGCGCTAGATGAGGTGGGTGGTCAATGTCACGCCCCGGCCGCCTTACTCCCAGGAAGTACCAGGTACCCATTGTATAGGAGGCTGGAGTGGACCTCAGGGCCGGTCTGGACGGGTTCGGAATATCTCGCCCCGACCGGGATTCGATCCCCGAATCGTCCAGCCCGTGCAGCGTAGCTATACCGACTGAACTATGTCACAGAGATGGGAGGAAACTAAACTCAGCCAGCAAATACAGACACACTAACACGGAATTTAGTCTATGTAATTTCAAGAGTATTATGGGAAGATATATTCCGGTAAAACAGATACGGGGACTAATTTGACTTCCTGTGCATGCGAACGTGTTCGCACTTTATGCAAAGAAAGCATTAAATGTATATTATATTAGCTCACTGTTCTTGAGGGTATGGTCCAATGTAAGTATTGGCCATCTTCAGAGCAGAAGTACACATCTACCAGAAGATGAAGACAGTTTCCAATAATAAGGCGGTAAGTAGCTACAAAACTACGTGGTCTTCGAGCGGAAGAGCGAAGTATGAACTGCCTAGAGCATGCCTGAGAAAACTTTTGTGTGGTTTGCGCAGCTACGGCAAAAATATAGTCTGCACGCGCACAAAATTACATAAAATACACAGATTGAAGAATGGACAGGTACATGTATAATTACATATAAAATTGTATTTTTCTATACATCATGTGCAATAACAATATACTGACACTGATAGGGAAATTGTATAAAAAAACCATTGCAATTCACAACCTAGGCTAGGTTGTAGATATTATTAGCACACTTTTAGGCAACAAATTCGTAATATAATGTCTGTGTCCATAAATAAAGAGGTCATAATTTTTCATACTTGCTTCGAACTTCTACGAGTATTTTGGCATTGGCGAGGAGTGTTAAAAGACACTTTCTAATTTCAAATACCAACAGGGGCAACTGAACACTCTATCATGGACAACAAGCTGTCCTCAAGCTACGGGTTGAGCAGTAATGACCTAAAGCTTGTAGTCAATATTTATAACCGGGAAAATACTTAGGCTTCAAATTATGAAGTGACTACGCTCGGATCGGAATGTTACACCTAGAAGAAGGTGCTGAATTATGGTAGCTCCTTTGACATGGTCTGATCCCCATTCCAAGTGCCCCATCGCCTGCCTTTCTAAGAATTTAAAATATCTTTACGGAATGCGCAATAACCACATATCTATAGACACAATGTGTCAATGTGAGCTCAATGGGAGCCCCATTATAATCCCCACAGAGCTGAACGTGTCTGCAGGCAATTTATGGCATTGTCGGTGTAAACAGCTGTTGTTATGGAGCTGAAGATGACTCCAAGAGCGGACTGTTTGGGCTGTACCAATTTATAGCCATATTTATTGGGCGAAACCCCATAGACCAGTGGTTCCTAAGTGTGCTCCGCGGATCCTAAGGAATATGTAAAAAGTTCCCAAGGGATCCGTGGATAGGTTTCTGCAATGGCGACTTTGCAGTTTAGTTATGTATTAATTAAAGGAGTAATGTTTTGCTAAACTTAATCGCCGACCTTCTGTAATTGGCGTAGGTTCATTCCGTAAGACCTTTAGAATATCTAATATAGAAATGCCCTGTACGCACGCAGCCACGGCATTCAGTTCAATTACAGCCAAATCACACAATACATTGTTGCGCACGCTACTGGTGTCTATTCGTAAGTATTTACAGTCAGGTTGATACGTTCCGTGTTCCGTGCATTCAGTAAATGCACAAATATTTACTAAAAAGGCCATCTTGGGTTAATTGATGTAATTTTATCACACAGTGATCAACGACATGTGTCGGCCACTCATGTTACCATCTTCAGGGTGGTAGGTACGAACAAGACTGCAAATATAATTATAATGTTTCGAAATAACGGTTAACAAACAGTTTTTGGTTAAAATTCAAGGCTGAGTAGTAAAAAAAAAAAGCGATGAGTATAAAATATTAGAAGTTAAAAATTGCAGTCTGCAGTGCCGCTCTGTGGAATGATGTACACAAAAGATATTATGTACTGCACTGTGCGGTCTACATCGTCTCTCACCAGTCTGGATCCCAATTCACCACATGTATCTTCTATGTAGATTACATCACTCCACAGAACCGCACTGCAGACAACAATTTCTAACGTCTAATATCTTATACTCATCACTATTTCACTATTCAACCGTGAATTTTAACCAAATATTATACGATTTTTAGCTGTCTAGTGATTCCGACACATTACAATCACGTCTGTGTTCTTGTTCTTACCTACCTGAAGAGTGGCCGAAACGTGTCGGTTTTCACTACGTTATACAATTAAAGGTAAAAGTAAATTTCACCATAGAACAGGCCACGAAGGCTCAGAGGACGAGTAGAGGTAGAGCTCTACTCTTTCTTTAACATCGACGCTAGATGGGGTGGGTGGTCAACACCACGCCACGGCCGCTCTGCCACCGGGAAAGAGACCCGGTACCCATTGTATAGGAGGTTGGGTGGGCCCCAGGGCCGGTCTGGACAGGTGTGGAAAATCTCTCCCCCACCGGGATTCGATCCCCGGACAGTCCAGCCCGTAGCCAGTCGCTATACTGGCTGCGCTATCCCGGTCCTCATGTAATACAATTAAATCCAAGCGAATTTCTTGCTCTTCTTAATCGATTTCATGTATCTGAACTCAACTATGAGGCATACATTTTTAATTTTGGATTGTACCATCCGTACAATATATATTTAAGTGAAGAAAGATGATAGAATCCATTGTTATTTTTCGAAGCCCAAAGAGGCCGGCGAGCAAGAAATATTTGGGTAAAACCGCCATAGACTGTTGTCCAGTGTGGACAGGTAAGGTCTCAGTGTTGTCTAGAGATGAAACTGGTTTCAATCCAACTGCAGTGCCAAGAAAAAACAAGACAGGCAACGTACGTAAAATGAAACAATGAGGTGCGTTCTCTTCATCATTGTTGTCATGGAACAGCAAGCATAACGCATTCTGAGTGTATGTCTGTAGTCGTAGTTATCCAATATGCAAAGCGCATTTGCTCCATTACACTGTTGTCTGTGACCTGTCCGGCTCTACTACATTTATCCACATTATCTTTTATGCGGTAACATTTTGGGAAACAATTACTGAACATAAAATGTGTTTTGGTTTTCTCTACAACTTTTGTCTTAAACATTTCTAATTCTAAGAAGAAATGAGCGAGCGACCTATTACCATATATGTACATCGGTCTGCACGTGAAGTACCTGTTATTCTTGTCAGTTTTTTATGAAACTTGAATTTTCTAGACACATTTTCGAAAAATACTCAAATATCAAATTTCACAAAAGTCCCTCCAGTGGGAGTCAAATTGTGCCTTGCGGGTGGACGGACGGACAGACAAGACGAAGCTAACAGTCGCTTTTCGCAATTTTGCGAAAGCGCCTAAATTTGTTGCACTGGTAATAGATGTTTTGCATGCAATTCTGATTTTCCAACGAGACTGTCTCATCCTACTTCAGACGCTGTCAATAACCGATCAGTAACACCCAAGTAAAAACGTGATGATAAAGATGCCGTCTGCAGCACATCACCCGCCTCTGATGGTGAATAACACACATCACCTTGCACAGCGTGGCTGCACACTGCATTCTAAAGCAGATGTTGAAGGCATCTGTCCATCCGTCGAGTGTCGTGCTAAACAGACTGATTGTCAACGCGCTCCAAAACTCTGCAGGGGTCAAGTGACCAATGGGCACTTCATCAGGCTTGACCACACGCGCCGACTCCCATCTGCTGCACGTCAGGTCGACCTCAAAAGGCGTGACTGAGTTCCTTATTCTTTATTGTGGGCCGCGACCGGCGGTCTGCTGTTTTGTCGGATTTGACATGTGCATCCAAGTGTCCATGCATGTATCCTTTTGTGTGTGATTGTGTATGTATTTTACAGAAAATTACACCTGGAAAGGCAGGGCGCTGTTCAAAGACAGCACACTCATGGGCCAAAATCCACCTAAAATGTAAAGTGAACAACGCGAAATAAGGCGAACTTTCTCATAGAATTCAGTTAGGAAAAGAAGATTTGACGACAAGGGCATCAGTGTTTAGTGCGCGTAAACATGATTGTAATTTTTTAGACACAACATCACCGTTGTGTTGTTAATTATACATGCAAACCAACTACATGTTTCGGCCATATATATCCATAACCAGGCTGAACAAAGAACCGTATATAAGAAGAACTATAATACGCATTGTATTATAGTAGCAGGTTAGAACACAGATGAAGTTGTGTTTTGAGTGTGATCGTGTATATTTTCTTTTCTACTTATAGATGTGGGACTGTTTGTTCGTAAAATCGAAAACAGGCTGCCGCTCCGCAGCCAAATTACCTTATTTTATGAGCAATATCATTAATTCTTGGATGCTGTTTTCGGTACACTGTACGGATCTTAAATAATTCACATACTGTCAGCCTCGGTATACTGCATGTTCGTGAATGAATTTAATGTTGCTTTTTACAAATTTAAAACCTATCCGCCTGGCGCGTAAGATGGAATTTAACGCCCAGCATCATGGAAGTGTTAATTAATTTTTATTTAATGACATCGTCGGTACCTCAAATTATGTGGTGCAGAATGCCATTACAAATAGTGAATAATGAGTGTGACAAGGTATGAAAGGAAGTGGCAGTGACGTAATTTGAAGTACAATCCCGGAATTTGAGGGCAACTTCGGTGAAACAAGAAAACCTTATTCAAGGTGACCAATCACGGAACCGAAAATCCAATACGAGGCTGGAAGGTTAGTTACTGCGTGGTAAGTTTCGGTAAGTTGTTCCTGTGTCATGAATGGTTTAGTGATAACACCATGCACTGCGCATAAATTCTACTACCCTAATATTATCACACACACTCACACACACCCACACACACATACACACACATACCTGTAACCTCAAGGCTTCCAGCTGTCGCCATGAATGTATATCCTGAGATCTACTTTTAACCTTTTAAAGCCCACTGGTTACGTGATACACCACCATTTTAACATTCAATAACTGTACGCCCTGTCCACAATGTATTTGTGTTTTGTATTTATCTGAGAACAAACAGCGACTTGTGCCACTTACAGCATAAACTGATCGGTTTTTATAACCGAGAATAAAAGTGTTTACAGCGCGGTACGGACTGGGCCTTTAACTACAGCGGTCTGCGCTTCGTCTGTAAAGGGTTAATATTCCATATTGAACTACGCTGCACGGTCAACCACACATCAAATTCACAAAATATTGTGTTTAGGTCTTAAACAAATTTAAATTTTGAGCGACTACCATCTTGCTCTACAGCTTAGAAAATTGATCTTGAAAGACTTAAATGTGCATGGTAGTAATATATTAAAATGGATCTTAATGAAATAAAAACTGAAAGCGTGGTCTAGATGCACGTGGTTCAGGATAGGATGAAAAGCGAAACCATTGTGACCGTGGTAACAACCGTCGGGTTCCATAAAATACGGTAAGTTTCTCGACTAGCTTATAAAATATTAGCTTAAAAGAGAGAATCTGCTCTATGGCATTCACCAATTCGGTACGTAGCTAGGTAGTTGTTTAGACAGTCAGTCAGTTCGTCAGTCATTCAACAATTTAGTGAGTTAGTTGGTTACTTAATTAGCTATTTCATTAGTTAGGGTAGAAAAAAGCAATCCTAAAATTAATATTATCCTCCCAGTGCACTGATACTACAATTGCAAGTAAAACAACATCAACACTTGCAATAGGTAAAGTAAGATACATGTTAATATATTTTACACACTGCGAATGAACTTGGTTGAATACCAATAAAAATCCCCAAATTTGCACATATATTGGAGCTCAGAATTTCGTAATCCAACACGAGGTAACGCAATGTAATATGGCCCTCAGAATTTCGCACAGACAGTATATTATTACTACTAACTGTAGGAAATAAGGAAACGTTTAAAAATGTCTATAACAATAAAATATACGTAACAAACTTAGTGAAAAGTTCTTCTTGTAGTGTACGTGATATTGGTGTAAACGTGTTATAAGATTATCTCCCAGACTGACGGATATAACTCGATAATAGGATTCGGTGCAAGGGGCAGAAATTATAAATATAAATATATGGAGTCCCTCCGACTAAGACGGTATGGTCGGTCATGTTGAAAGAGTGCAAACCGACGTAGGCCAAAACAAATTGCAACAGCTGCAATGGAAGAAACAGGGAAAAAAGACCATGTAAACGATGGAAGTACGAGGTTAATGAGGATTTAAATACAATAAGAATAAAAAAAAGCAGACAATGGTCAGAGACCGTCGGGATGGAAGAATATTGTACTGATATGCAAGGCCGACAAACGACTGTGGCAGCTTCAGGAGGAGGAGGGGAAGGAGAGGAGGGGGAGGAGAGGAGGAGGAGGAGGAGGAGGGGGAGGAGAGCAGGAGAAGGATGACGAGGAGGAGACGAAGTCGAAGAAAGAGGAGAAGGCGAAGAGGGAGAGGAAGAAGAAGAAGAAGAAGAAGAAGAAGAAGAAGAAGAGGGAAGATGAGGAGACGAAGTCGAAGAAGGAGGAGGAGGAGGAGAGGGAAGAAGAAGGAGAAGAAGGAGGAGGGGGAGGAGGAGGAGGAGGAGGACGAGGAGGAGGAGGGGAGGAGAAGAAGAAGAATAGGATTCGGTATCCAAAATTGACACTTTATTGTTCCGTTTAAAAAATGTGGTTAAATTATAACCTGAATTTTCAAAATTTGAACCATGAAAAAGCATGTGGCTAAACACTTCAATACCGTCATTAAAGTTGCGTATAGAACTACAATTGAAGCTGCAATAATTTCTGTTTGCGAAAGAGCGTTTGAATTCAGATGGTTTTAGTAATGCAGGATAGAGTCAGTTCTGTAATAACGCACAGTTGCCTCTTTGAAATACCTCGCGTTACGGCAAATCGCGCAATAGTAATAATAATAATAATAATAATAATAACATCGTTCTATCTTTGCGACGTTCTCATGCTAGTATCGATCTAGGGGAAAATACTGCACGGTAGTCATATAGTGGCAGTTAAGAATCATAGATTATTATGTTTGGCACGATATCATGGCCCTGGTTGCCGAAATCGTGTAATTAACAACACGCTTGTGCGGAAGTTAGCGTTATCCAAAACGTGTCCAACTAAACACCAATCGTGTTATGGTTAATTTGCGTTAATGAACATATGCTTAGCAGCAGAGCAGACTGTACTCTGGAATAAACAAAAACAGGGATACTAAAATGTACCAGTATTTATTAATACTTCTTCCACGCTTTCCCAGGGAACGCAGAAGCTGTATTCATGTTTAAGAACCAAAAATTTTGCAGACGTGTACTTTACATTTTATTTCAATGAACAGTCTGGTTCCCCCCCTAAACAAAGCAGTTTGTAACCAACTGAGTGTCAGATTCGCAGTGGACTTATTACATAAGAACAGGAAGAAAATAAGAAAAGCAATCAAATAGGAAGAAATTAAACTTTACGGAAGGTTGTTTTAGGACTAAGGGCTGCATATTGTTACGTGATACACATTGCGTGAATTTCATGTTTTTTTATTTGGCCCATCAGCCCCCAGTGGGCCATGGCCTCCTCATTCACGAGGTTTCTAGATCACACTCAACGACGCACCACAGTCAGTAGGACTCCTCTGGACGAGTGACCGCCCCGTCCTACAGACCTCTACCTGACAACACACAACACTCACAACAGACAAACATCCATGCCCCCGGTGGGATTCGAACCAACAGTCTCAGCAGGCGAGCGGCCGCAGACCGACGGCTTAGACCGCGCGGCCACTGGGACCGGCAAATTTAATGTTTTAATTATAAAATATGTCCAATTGAAATTAGTGCGGCTACAATAATTTTAATAGCATTATAGTTCCTCCCCTCCATTTCCGAAACCTGTGACGTATAGTGGCACGGACAGCTTGAAGCATCATCAAGAAACTGTTTTACCTCCACGACACCCACATACCTCTCGTCGTATCACAAAGAGTAATACTGTTAAAGAAAATAAAAAGGAATAAAACGTCCATTATTAAACGCTAGCAGACGAAGCACGTTGAAAATGCAAAAGTCCAATGGATGGAAGAATGTACATGTGTATATCATCCGACGATTAACACCATCTGTCAGACAATAAAAGAACTACGTCCATTATGGTGCAACAAACAGTGTCGTGTTTTATACATAAGTATGTAGTAACACAACCTTAGGATGCTCACGGGTTTTTAATATATATTGGGACGGAATTTGAGGGTCTAAAAAGTCAGTACAACGAAACGGTTCATGAGTTGAGGCATAGAAAATATTACAAATATACCAGGATTTGGCACTGCTTTGGATGTTTAAGGAATTACACACCTCTTTATGATAAAAGCGAAATGATTTTTCAAGAATGAAGTGTTTGTTTCTAACTGCAGTTCCGAAAAATTAAAAAAATGAAATTGTCGAATGCATAAAGTGAATTGCAGAGTACTTAACAGTGTGCTACGGAAAAACCTTCACAAAGAAACCACGATTCGGTAAAGTAAGTAAAGAGGCAAAGTTGGAATCATTTTTTAAAATAAAGAGACAAAACTGTAGGCCACACGTGACAATATTACACGGCGTAAACGCAGATCATGCTGAATAACTATGGCTACAAACACACACTCAGAATGTGTAATAATAATTGTCTTTCCAAGGCAACAATGGTTACGCTGATACGCCTTAATGTTACAATATAGTACATTGCCCCTATTGTTTGTGTATTACCTTCTGTTACTTGGTATAGAAATGTAAAGACGAAAATACACAACATAACAATTCTGCCCGTCCCTTTAACTCTGTAAAGCTTAGGCCTTCATCACAGGGAGGAAAAGAAACAGGGAATAGCTGAGAATATGAGCAGGAAAGAGCGGTGTGACGAAGCAGACAGGAAAATGAAGAATTTGAGGTATTATAATGAAAACCCCAGACAGAAATGGGAGAGACAAGCCCCTTAGAACATGGGAAATACAAACAGTTCATGCAAAATTTTATTCTAAACCCCGAAAAGAAGAGACCGTCTGGAATATTTAGGTCATGAGAATAGAATACCACAAAAAGACATTAAATAAAATGTGTGGCAGAACATGGGCTACATTTATCTTAGACCCCGGGGAAGTAGACACCATTTCAAAGGCTATACCTTAGCAAAATGTAAATCAACAAGATCGTCCATGCTAAAATTTGTTTAGTTTTCTGTCTGATTGCGACAAATAACGAAACGGTGCAACTGCGCGTGAGTAATTCTTTACGCAAATACATAACTGTAAAGGGAAATATTGTTTGTAAATTAGCAATTAGAAAAATGGCTATCTTGTGGAACTTTGAGTTTAAACCCGAAAAATTCATGCATACAGGTAAAATAAAACAATCGTTCGTTTGTTAATAACTGCGCTGCGTATGAGCTTACTGGAGAAAACTGCATAACGCGGAGCTTCATGATCTGTATTGCTTGCCAAATTTTGTCATCGCGATAACACCAAGGGGCGTGCTGCAGGCATGTGACAGAAGACAAATTAGCACTGAATTCTTAAGAAAAGATCTAAATAAAAGACACCACTTGGGAGCTACGGGTATAGAAGAAAGGATAATATTAAAATGGATCTTAAGAAAAGTATGGGAGGGTGTGACCTGGGTTCACAAAGAAAAGTGTTGGGCTCTTTTTAAAACTGTAATGAATTTTTTGTTGCGTATAGCGCGGAGATATCCTTGACCAACTGACGGGAAATATCCGTTAAGAAGCTTACTGTTACTCGGTGTCAGCCAGGTACGTAGGTTTCATAAGTTTTGTTACTGGGGTGATGTAACAGTGTGACTGAGAAATTGTGGTCTGTAATGGGCACAATGTCCATCCTCCGGATGATGGATGGACATGGAGCATGAGTGCAATTATGACTGTCAGAGACATATCGAACTAATAGGAAAAACCCATGACTCAATGCCACGTTTCGCACCTCACATCCCACATAGACATCCCTGGGGGAGAAATCGGCCCACTGGGGTAAGAATGTCGGCACCTAACCGCCTCAGCAACCGCACTTACTTTATTTCTACGCCTAATTCAGCACCAATCCATGAAGTTGTACGGGAGATTGACAATGTAGGTCCCCACATTTGAATTCAACACTGGATAAAACTGAATGTCCAATTTCTCCCAGGGGAAAAGAAGCCCCATACCAACTAGATAAAAGTGGGTCGGCTCCAGAGCCGATTATTATTATTATTATTATTACTAACTGCAATTGAGTTGTCCCTTGTTGACAGTGGTACTTACACTACTGCACACGAAACAAGTAAGAATAAATATACATAAAGGAAACAATACAAAAAACACAGTACAAACAACAAAAAACACAGTAAATACAAGCACACATATTATCAAAACACCCAAACATCACAAAACAAGTTAAAATAACCACAGTACAAGATACACCAAAATGAACTAGTCACAATATAATCAAGTACGCTCAGTGTAAGGTCACTCTAATGTACATGGTGCGGGGGGGGGGGGAAGAACCCCCCGTACTTACCGCCGGGAAAAAGGGGGGTTTTTTCTTTCTTGGTTTCGGTAAGAAACCCACCTTTAAAAAATTTGTAAAGCGGGCCCAAAAAGCGGGGGTTAAAAGGGGGAC
>Ga0123355_10013708_pt1 | contig 12630 bp, 8 predicted proteins | sample TergutEmb28metaG_3_FD_89872 | JGI IMG/M metagenome (GOLD analysis project Ga0123355, IMG submission 89872) | Embiratermes neotenicus P1 segment gut microbial communities from Petit-Saut dam, French Guiana - Emb289 P1 | ecosystem: Host-associated > Arthropoda: Insects > Digestive system > Gut ...
TACACACACGGACACAGACACGCACTACACATACGGACACAGACACGCACTACACATACGGACACAGACACACACTACACATACGGACACAGACACACACTACACATATGGACACAGACACACACTACACATAGGGACACAGACACACACTACACATACGGACACAGACACGCACTACACATACGGACACAGACACGCACTACACATACGGACACAGACACACACTACACATACGGACACAGACACACACTACACATATGGACACAGACACGCACTACACATAGGGACACAGACACACACTACACATACGGACACAGACACACACTACACATACGGACACAGACACACACTACGCACATGGACACACACTACGCACATGGACACACACTACACGTACTCAGGCAGCAGGGGGAATTTTATAAGCCTACCTTCTGTTCGTAAAGAAAGGAAAGTCAGCCAGATATGTAATTACAGTAGAGTCTCTTTGATTGTGATTAATTGGAATGGACAGAACCATCACAAACAATGGAGTCCACTTTCAATGTAAAATGTATGTTTGTTTCAAGAACGTATGAAAAGCCAAACATAAAATTATGAAATATCCTCAAAAAGCACAAAAGACTGGAAAGTTATTTTTAACAAAACTACAAACATTTTTTGGAAGTGTGAAATACATTAGGTGATTGAAGGAAATGATGAAGGTGGGATTGCAGGAGAGTGTTATTCCTTAAAGCACCAGAGCAGTCAACCTTATTTTATGTCCAGTGATTAACTGAGCTGACAGTGATCTGCATAATAGCATGAGAATGGAGAGAGCCAACTTGTCAGCCACCATGTGGTCTCGTCCCAACTGCTCACAAAAGGTCAATATCCCAAACACTGAGACTCTATTATACAATGTTGCATATTCATGTCACCATTATTACTGCTGATAAAAAGTGGCCGGTAGAATTAGTAATGTTGCATCAAAGTGATATTCCTTAGTGTTAAAGATGGGAGTAAAGATGGAAAGACATTCTTGGAAGTGGTGTCAGCTGAACACACAAAGCTAGTGGCAATGGTGAATGAAGTGGAGGCTGACAAATCAGAGCCAGAAGCCGGGGAAGAGCAGCCTGCATTTGAGGAAGCTAAGAAGAGGAGAGGGGAAGGAGAAGTAGAGACTGAACCTGCTCCAAAGGCTGCAAAAGTGGTGGCTCCTGACAAAGATGAGAAGAAGAAAGAGAAGCGGGATCCAAAGGCAGCAGATATCATGGTATAAAGCATTTTGTGGGCTGCTGTCTCTGTCATTTTATGTGGGTGTGAAACTTGGTCTGTAACATGAAGGGAAGGTCATAGGCTGAGGGCATATAAGAATAGGGTGCTGAGGGGGACAGAGTAACAGAAGACTGGATGAAATTGCATAATGATTTCTGCTGCTTACCAGATATTGTTACTTACCAGATATTGTTACTTACCAGATATTGTTACTTACCAGATATTGTTACTTACCAGATATTGTTAGAGTGACCAAATGGTGGGGCATGTGGCATGTATGGGGGAGATAAATACACACAGGGTTTTAGTGTGGAAGATGTAGGGATTAATGGGAGGGCATGGACTGGATTAACATGAATCAGGATAGGCTGTTGTTAAGACAGTAATGAACCTTCTACTTCCATAAAGTGCAGGGAATTTCTTGACTAGCTGAGTTACTGTTAGCTTCTGAAGGAGGACTCTGCACCATGGAGTGAGCTAGTTAATTAATTAGGCATGCTGTTCAGACACTGTTACTAATCAAAAAATATATATTTATCCAGGAAAGTGAATGAAATTTGTGGTTCTCACAGCAGTAAACATTAAGACCAATACAACAATGGTGTCAGTATTGTAGAGAACATGGTGTCCAGCAACAGGGTAATAAGTGGACAGTACCTTGAACAGAACGTCCAACAAAGTGGCCATGGTTAATTAGAGTTGCTATCCTGTAATTAGAGTTAGTGTACTGTAATTAGAGTTACCATCCTTTATGTTCCTATGGGAGCTGAGGAAAACCACAAAGAAACCTGTGAGCATGGTCAGAATTTACCCAGGCACTTGCTGAATATGAAGTGGAAATTATACAGCTCTTTGTAATGTGCTCAGTAATAAATAAACGTGGTGATATGCAGGAACTATAGAAACAGAAGGATGTTAAATGATGAGCAACTGAGACTGCCCTTTTTAGTTGCATTCGCAAAATTGCAAAAAGCAACTGTTAGCTTCATCATGTGTGTCTGTCCACATGCAACAACTTGGCTCGCAGTGGATGGATTTTCATGAAATTTGATATTGGAGTATTTTTAAAGCATCTGTCAAGAAAATTGAAGTTTCATCAAAATTGGACAAGAGCAACAGGTACTTTACATGAACACCAATATACAATTTTGATATCTCGCTCATTTTTTCTCAGAATGAGAAGCATTTCAGACAAACGTTGTAGAGAAAGTCAAAATGCACATTTTATGTTCAGTAATTTTTCTTCGGAAATTGTGCCATTTATGAAATAATGTGGAAAAATACTGTAGAGCTGGGCAGGCCACAGATGACAGTATGGTGCACGCACATTGTGTGCTGGATACCTAAGGCTACAAATACACACTCAGAATATGTAATACTTATTGCTTTTCCACTGTAACAATGGTTGCATGAATGCATATCAGTGTTACGTTTTTCATACAGTACAGTGCCTGTCTTGTTTTTTTTTTTTTTTACAGTCATTATTGTCGATGCCATCAATTCGAGAGAAAGAAAACAAGAAAGTTGGTGAAGAGATACTGGATTTGCTGAGTAAGCCAACAGCTAAGGAACGCTCACTGGCAGAAAGATTTCGGTCACAAGGTGGTGAGAACAAATTCCTGATGACATAAAATTAATTTTAAACAGAACAGAACAGATACTGGAGTGCAGCTGTCACATACAGTGGTAGGTAGACACTGGAGTTTCACAGGAACGTACTGCCTCCATCTTCAAGGTAGTATTTCTGAAATGTTAGTACCAACTACCACACTATACGATGTAACAGAAAGGCCCATGATAAGAAGCTCAACTTGCCAATGTACAGCTCCTTATCATGTTAGCAACAGCTCAGTCATTGACTGTATCCAGGGACAAATGAGTCAAGTCTGCACTTTCAAATTATGTTTTCTTCTGAACATTCTTGTGTTATCTATCGACAACAAAGCCTGAAAAGTGTTTCATCAGGATTTCTGACTAAATTTTGTAGGCAATTTTTACCCTTACATGTTATTTGCTCTACCCATGTCATCCTGCTCTGATTTAATCATTAGTGAACTGTCCAAATGTGAAGCTCCCATCTTACAGTTATCTCCATCCAACTTTTCTCACACCAATGGCTATCAGACTGCATTCATTTTGTGGTGTACTAAAAGAAACAGCCTGTTTTACGTGGCACATAAACTGAATGTACCGTCTCTTGAAACAGTACAAACTATAAGATATGCATAACAATGAGATTTACAACATTAATTTAACATTCTTTGAATTGGTACATATGTAATAATGTAGTAATGTCTACACACAATGCTGTTTACCCTGTAAACTAATGTTTGTAGGTGATTTGCATTCCCACAGTATGTCTGTATCTGCAATAAACAAACATTAGAGCCAGTGATATGTGCCTGCACATCAGCTCATCTGGAATACTTCTTTCTGTTCCTGGTTTGCTTGTTGGTGTTTAATACTAATACTAATTATGGCTCAAGCAGCAGTTATGTGACAGTTCTGAGATTTGAGGTGTTCAGGCTGTGACCATGTGGCTTACCATCATCTGGGATATGATGGTGTGCGGTCTAGTACCGGTGTAGTGCGGTTCCAGAGGAATCAGCTGCATCCATTGCCACATACCCTCACAGTCAGCTTCATCCACACTGAAGTTTTCACAGTTTTCCTCAGTATTCAGAATGCCTGAAATTATACTTTAGCTGCTGCCTGCCACATCCATTCTAATTCACTATTTGCTAGCTATTGACAGGGTCATTAAATAAACCATAAACAAAATAACTAGTACTTAAGAAATCCATTGTTCTGGGATATGACTCCCTGTCACTGGTGAAATGGCTTTTGGATGTTCCACAGGAACATAATGCTCTCACTTCCAAAGGTTCAGAGGTACCAGGAACCCTTGAAGATGAAGGCAGTACATTCCTTTAAAACATCAGCAACTGTTCACCCATTCATGCAGCACCAAATGCCAGAAGAATAACTCAACTGCACTCTGAAAATCTCAAAACTCAAACAGTAATTAATGTGTGCTGCTCTTTATGTAACAGGTGCACAAGTGATGGAGTTCTGTCCACATGGAACTAAGGTGGAGTGTACCAAAGTGAATTCTGCTGAACCATGTAAAAAACTGCATTTCAAGAAAATAATCCAGAAACACACAGATGAAAGCCTTGGTGACTGCTCCTTCCTTAACACCTGCTTCCACATGGACACATGCAAGTATGTATTGCTATGATTGTGTGGCGGGCATTATCGTGACCAGATGCTCTTCCCACACAGCTGTATGGGCAGAACTTGCTTGATATTGGGAGTTCATACCTGGAAATTGCAGTGAAGAGTAAAACACAAGTCACAGCAACAACAAACAGCAAACGAGTTGCCACAACTGGCTGTTGAAGATCCCACCAGCTGTTGACTTTTGTCCATTTTTAACCACACTTCAGTTTTCTTGGCAGATTGCAATACCCGCTCTCCCAATATCAAATTTCACAAAAATTTGTCCAGCAGTCGTCAGTTTGTTCTGCTCAGAAGGACAGCCGTGACAGAGTAAATAGTTGCTGTTTGCAACTGTCCATATGCTAAGAGTGGCTGTATTGAAGACTTGTGTTTGTGTGAGATTTGCTGTTGTCACAGCAGCGTTTCTGAGGATTCATGTTTTCTGTGATGTAACGTTTTGTCATCAGGTGAGTGCTTCCAATGTTTTTAAGGATCTTATTGTATTTGCCTTTATTGTCATGGTCTTGGACTGCTTGACCCTGAAGAAGAAGGAAGTATGGTCCTTCAAAACATCCCAGAAGACCTGCAACTACCACAGTTTTTAACTGCAGTGTAACAAGTCACTGCATGTCCTAAATTCATCAGTATTATTACTACAATGTTCGACACTTTTAACCTCTTCAAAGCACCCTGCCTAACCCTGCAGCCATGTGCACATGTTAGCAGGTCCCTTCTGTTACCCTCTTATTTTATATGTTGTGTGTTGTGTGTTATTAATAACACACATTCTTGAACTGAAGAAACACAATGGAAATACAAGGCTGCAATTCATTGATGATAAGATGAAATTTTAGCTCATTTGAAGAGCAGATTTCAAAATGAGTCTTAAGCAGATCAGAGGTGTCAGTTGAGAGTGGGTGACAGCACCAGTCATTAAATTAACCTTGTTTGTTAATTGCAACCTGTTCAAGATACGTTCATTATGAAGTGGATGGGCCTACGGTGCAGTTTCCCAAAGAAGCTGGTAGCAACAAGGTGGAGAGTGTTGAGGTGAAAGCACTTGGCCGCACACAACAGGACATGACAATTCTGTACCCTCCCCAGTGGGTGCAGTGTGACCTTCGCTACCTTGACATGACTGTATTAGGTCAGTGTGGCTAGGTACAGCTGTACTGTACTCAAAGTTGCGTGCATGAAGAAATTAAGAGCAGATTAAAGTCGAACAATATCCGGTACTGTTTGGTCTAGAATCTTCCATCTTACCATGTATTATGTGAAAGTGTAAGCTTACACTACAGTAAACCATCAGCCACTTGTGTAACAGGGGTAGAAGGTTGGGTTGGAAAAGTTGAAAAGTTAGTTGTTCAGATGCAGTTCCTAGCCTACAGTCACACCTACAGATGCAAATTGGAGAAGCCATGCAATGAAACTTAGGCACAGTTGTAACACAAAAGCAACAGCAGTAAAATTTAGATATGGAACAAGCAAGTAAGTTCCTAACAACATATTTTAAGAACTAAATATGTGTCAGAAACTTCCTACACTTAACTAAGTTTGACCCCTGTTGTGTAGGCCTAACTAGGCCTAGGCTAGCCTAAATGTCACTGATCTGTACACGTAACTGAAGTGCCACTTTCAAGTTTCTACACACAGATAGTTTAGAATTGCTTTGCTTCCTCCCTTCCCCCTCTTCCCCCCCCCACCCCCCACCCCCCAAGTGGATTGGTTAATGTTGGGGTCAGTTTATCAAGGGTTGGATGACTGAGAGTGTATTGTACGCAGAACTGTAGTTTTGTGTGGGTGTGAAACTTGCTGTCTGTCTCACATTAAAGGAAGAACATAGACTGAGGGTGTTTGAGAGCACAGTGCAGAGCTGAGGAAGATATTTGGGCCTGAGGGAGGAAGTAACAGTAGACTGGGGAAAACTGGATAAGAAGGACCTGCAGGATTTGTACTTCTCGCAGTACTTCATTTGGGTGATCAAACTGAGTAGGACAAGATGGGCAGGACATGTGTCATGTATAGGGAAGAGAAATACATATGGGATTTTGGTGGGGAAACGTGAAGGAAGGAGACCACTTGGAGGCCCTAGACATAGATGGGAGGATATATAAAATGGTTCTTAAAGAAATAGAAGTGAGGGTGTGGAAGGGGTTAATCTGACTTAGGATAAGGACAAGTGGCAGGCTGTTGTTAAGTCAGTCATGAACCTTCATGTTCCATTAAATGCAGGGAATTTTACTAACTGCCAAACCACTAGCTCCTCACAAAGGGCCATGTTCCACAAAGGTATTTAAGGTTTTGAAGTACTAACCAATTAACCTACCTATTTGCTCATGGGCCAGTCCCATATTATGCTGCATTCACCTACAGCAGAACCTTAATTTTATGTTTATGTAGGGACCACCTAAATGGCTTAAAATTTGGGACAGTAAGATCTAGAAAATATTATTCTTATGGGCTTATGGCCAGGGCCATAAAAGAGTGTGTAAACTGGCAGAAAACAAAATGCAGAAACATAAAATTGGGGTTTTACTGAACTTTTTAAAGATATCTTAAAACTAAATTATATTTGAGGTTCTGGACACAGCCAGCATCAAGGTTATTCACTTCTGGGGTGTTAACGCCAGTACAGTGATAAATTGTACCACGTACACAACATCACACACCAGAAGATGACCATCATAATGATCACTGATGGGACGGTCTCAAATTTCGCGGGTTTTTCTTGGTAGTAATGCAACTGAACTGTGTACAGGAGACAGCCAGTTTGAATATCATGTGGGCCATCGTGTGCCAGGGGAGCTGGGATAGCCATTCTGTAGTCACAAGGTTACAAGATGGATTAATTTCCTGTCAGATGTTTTCTCCTCACTGTGTCCAGAGTGGGTGAACTTAGCCAGCAGGTACCAGGAAGCCTGTCAGTAGGGGTAAAGCTGAACAGGGATACTTTGTTTGAACCTTTAGAGGGTGGAATGCAGCACAAAACTGTAGCTACTTCTCACACCCATCTCTGCAAACTCTATAATAAATAATTCCACCAATCATCTGATCAGCAATTGTAGATAGATAACATCACATTGTATTTTGATCATGCTGTTTCTAGTTAATGATACATTTACAGTCTAAGAGATGCTGGCAATGATACTGCTATCAAAACACTGTACCCCCGACGGGCAGGCTGCACATTTGGCCACTAACAGTCCATAACATGTTACCAGGTTTTGAGGGTTTAACAGTTGTTGATTAAATGGTGGTCTTCATTTGGGTTTCTGAACCATGTAGTGGTTAAATTGCCCCATGTTGTGGAGGAGTTTACTGTCTCCATCTTCAGAGTGACTGGATCAGTTCAGCTGGATGCTTAAGTGTCATGGAGGAAGGTGTCCTCCATATCTTCCTGCTGTAGCTCTGATTGTCTGACCTTGAAACATTTTTTCCCACTCCGTATTACAACAGTACATTCTTTAGCATGTCGGAACATTATTGCTTACTTAGATACTTACTTACTCACTCCATAAAGCAAAATCCTTCTTGAGAAACTAACTAGTTCTCAGCTAGTCAAGAAATTCCCTACATTTTATGGAACCTGAAGGTTCATTACCGCATTCACAAGTGCCCGCCACCTGTCCCTACCCTGAGCCATATCAATCCAGTCCATGCCCCCCATCCCACTTTCTGAAGATCCATCTTAATATTATCCTCCCATCTATGCCTGGGTCTTGAAAGTGGTCTCTTTCCCTCAGGGTTCCCCACCAAAACCCTGTATGCACCTCTCCTCTCCCCCATACATGCTACATGCCTCTCCCATCTCATTTAACCACTACATGGTACAGAAACCCAAAATGCCATCATTTGATTTCCTCGGATACTCTCTTCAGGAAAGTTTGCTGTAATTATGGCTGACCCCCCATGGGATATCCACATGGAGCTACCTTATGGGACCATGTCTGATGATGAGATGAGACAGCTGGGAATCCCGACACTGCAAGATGAGGGACTGATATTCCTCTGGGTTACAGGCAGGTTAGTTGAAGCTGCAGTGAAATTACTACTTTCGGTCAGCAGACTAACAGTGAGGGGCAGTTAGTGATGAACTGGCACCAGACATCACAACTGCTAAATCTTGTTGCCACATACAGACATTTGTCAGATCTCATAGTAATGTGGCTTACTTAACATTTCAGAGCCATGGAGTTGGGTCGGGAGTGCCTCAAGCTGTGGGGTTACGAACGTGTTGATGAGATCATATGGGTGAAAACCAATCAGCTGCAACGAATCATCAGAACAGGCAGAACAGGTCACTGGCTGAACCACGGCAAGGAGCATTGCCTTGTGAGTACCATTACAGTACTAGATAGGTGTTGGTTTGGTTACAAGCAGATGCAGCGCACACATCATTGTGTGTTGCCTGTTCTGAATCATGCCTGTAGTGAACTGCAGCATGGTTCGGAACAGGAAACCATAAGTGTTACATGTGATGAATGTCAGATACTTCCAATATCAGGAGACTACAACTGAAGAAATAATGTAATGAAGAGCACAAACACTTTGTCAGGAAGACACAGTGACACTGCTGCACTACAACTGACACACATCAGTGCCATAAGATGTTATCTCCTTATTGTGCAGCTGTTTGTCACATGTTCAGTACAGCAAACAGTAGCAAGGCAGGTACCGCAGTCAATGTAATGATTGTACCGCACGATGAATGCTGACGAGAGAATGGGAGGCAGCATACTGTTGGTACCTAAATACCAATCCACACAGCATCACACCCCAGAGCACTGTAATCGTCATATTCATTGCTGTGGCCTATTCACACATTACTGTTATAGTTAACCTCTCTGGCCATGGCCCAACTGGATGAACACTGAACAGTTTCAGTGCTGTTCCAAGACAGTAAAGGCTAAACAATAACAATTGGGGTAGTGCACAAAATGTGTTTGGGAAAAACAAGAATTGCACACAACACTTCAGTTGACAGATAATGGTATCTGGGAAGAAATCAAAATATATCTGAAAGAAAAGGGTTGTGAAGATGTGAAGTGAATTGCCAGAGGATACAGTCCAATGTGAAGGAACTTGTACAATCCAAAAGAACAAGAAATTTAGTGACAAACTGAAGAAGGACATGACACAATTAACTTATGGTAATCTTAAAGCTGGCTTTTTCTGCTCCATTCATCAACTTTTACCGTATCATCTAAATTTGCATTGATATTCAAAAGTGTCACTGTGTGTTGGTAGTAGTGTAAGGGTGGTAACATGGTAACAAACTGCCATTATATTTTGTCAAAGTATTTAAATGTTCAAGGTTTTTAATGGGAAACTTCATAGTACAAGACAAGTGGAAAACCAAGAACAAGATGGGAGATGTCGTCTGGAGGGACACTTCACAGATCCCAGGAATAAGAGGGTGGAGGAGACGTCTCCTGAGGGAGGCCAGGGCCCAGAACAGGCTGTAGTGCCATAGATGGATGGATGGACAGACTTAAATGTTCTCAGAATTTTGTTGAGAGGAAGTGTTATGTGAGGTTCTCACAGCAGTGCTGCTTCAGGTTCAAGTGACACCGTGTTGTAGAGTGAGTGATTGCAATGCTCTCATCTTCAGAATCAAGCAGTCCAAGAAGAAAGGAAAAGATTCCCATTGTAGACTGGTTGACCCCAAAGATGAAGGCACTATGATCCCTTGAAACATCAGTAACTTGTCCAATGACAGTGTCACATGCCAGGGTACTGGACTCTAAAGGAAGTGCTTTAAATAATGGTGTTGTCAGTTGTGCAGATAATATGGCATTTGTGATACAGGAATGGCATGTGTAAAGTGGAACATGGTGGAATTATACTGACAGGATTGAAGCGAAATATTTGGTGGAGAACATGTCCTGGTGGCACTCTATTCCTGTACAGACTGGACTTGCCTGGGATTGAACCCAGGCCTCTGCTGATGGTGGTATTGACAGCTACCTGTCAGTCATATCGGCCTCCTGCATTTATGCGACGTGCCAGACACAACGCAGTCAGTGCAGTGTTGCAGCATGTCCATTTTGCCAGTTGGTCGCAGTCAGTGTCAGCTATTGAGCTAAAGGGAAAACCTCTGCTTTTCATTTGAAGCTGTGTTTCTGTGTTAGGTTGGTTTTGAGGAGAAATATGAAGTACATGAGCTTGACTATGGCTAGTCCAGAAAGAAACAACCTGATAATGTTGGGAGGTACTTGCAGGTTATGTATGTCATATATCAGTAATTACACATAGTGACAGTGGGTTTCTCTGCTAGCCCTCAGGTGGAAACGTGTGCAGTTGCACCCAGCCACTGAAAGACCCCACTAAGTGGGCACCTCCACACATCTTTGTGTGACAGAGGAAACAACCCCAGTTTACAGATTGTTTGTTCTCTTCAGAATACCAGTCGGTGGCTGAACTCCACTATCCCATCGATGTCAGCCATAAATTAACCATCTTACCAAATATCCTATTCAGTGGGTACCAGAAGCTCTTTCCCCAGGCTTAAAATGACTTCACCCCATCTAGTGCACAGGCTATCTCATTCAGGTTCGACATCAGAATGCTGGCCAAGGTTAGCAATTACCTGTTGCATGCCCAGTGATCTACATCAACCTGTGAATGCTGTATATCAGCATGTTGTGACCTCCTGTAACAGAGCAGGCCAGTGCCCATTGTGCAAGGTAGAAAATCACAATGTACGTACAGCATTCGAATGTTTACATGGGGCATGTCAAAGTGTCACTCAGCACAGGAATGAAGATAACATTTTAATATGAATGGCAGTCAGCCTGACAGTTGCTACATGGCACCCTGTCATCACCAGCAACTTCAGTAAAACATAAATGTATGGCAGCTGTCCTAAAGCGGTCTGTGTGTGTGGAGATATACCTCCACTCCCCTATACACCTCTTGGTGTGCACAGGAGCATATTTTAACCATGACAACATCTGATTCCTACAGGACATATATTGGTTATTTATTGTTTTATGTGCGGCAAAACATTCTGCAAGGTGTGACGTCTGTGTGTACAGGTTGGGATGAAGGGCAGTCCAGACAACTTAAACAGAGGTCTAGACTGTGATGTGATAGTGGCAGAAGTGAGGGCAACAAGTCACAAACCAGACGAAATCTATGGTATCATTGAACGTCTCTCACCAGGCACCAGAAAAATAGAATTATTTGGTCGTCCACACAACGTTCAACCAAACTGGTAAGTGCATTTTCTTTGTGATTAACTTAATGCTGTCTGGAGCTGAAAACATGCAGTGGCCAATGGTATGATTAGTGAACAAATGTGGACAGAAGTAGTCATGCCTGGAGGCACCGAGGGAAGCAGGATACTTAAACTGGGCGTTCATGGATGTAAGTAAAAAACTTTGCCACTAGACAGCTTTGTCACATGTTGTAGGGAATGTCTGAAAGCTCAGTGTGACTCAGTTATGGATAAGTAATGTGTGTTCTTTTGTTTAGGATAACACTGGGCAACCAGGTGGATGGCGTCAGGCTTGTTGATCCTGAATTGATTCAGGCATTTCGGAAGCGTTATCCAGATGGAAATTGTATGACGCCACCTAAATCATGAATGAATTGTATTGATCAGTGTAAAGCAGCAGACAGACTGATGTTTCAATTGAATTAAATGCATTTCTGTTAAACATTTGTGTAATATACACCCCTACATACATGACAGTTCTACCTCTGTCTGTGCTATCCTGCAGACATCACAGCAACACCAGAAGATACACATAATATTTACTTCTAATTCTTCCCAGTATGTGTACTGGCCACAGCTGTTCAAGAGATGTGCAAGCAACTAGAGCAGTACGTTCCCATACCCTACATCACATTTTATGGCCTTCTGAAGATGAAGCATCTCAGGGAGTGGGTGGAGTACATCAAAACACAACTGTCTTGTATCCTACTTCGGCCACTGTGGGCCATCTTCAGGTCACAAAAGTGTATATAGAGGAAAAATATACACCTAAAGATGAACCATCTCATTTGGACACCATTAGGCTCGCCTTGTGACAACACCTTCACTGCACTAAACTGCTGTTTCATGATTTCTGTGGTAATGGTGGATGCAAGGTTAACACTGTAATAACCAAATCACTTTCTGAATCTCCACATCCCAAAATGTCTGCTGCA